>Ga0307942_1001962_pt1 | contig 16633 bp, 15 predicted proteins | sample OrgLakmetagen175_FD_201846 | JGI IMG/M metagenome (GOLD analysis project Ga0307942, IMG submission 201846) | Saline water microbial communities from Organic Lake, Antarctica - #175 | ecosystem: Environmental > Aquatic > Non-marine Saline and Alkaline > Saline | place: Antarctica: Organic Lake... | reverse complement strand
TCCAAGGGAAGCAGTGCCGTCGTAGTATGCTAGACAGAGGGCATTGAAACATGCAGCTGCAATTATTTGATTGGTTGATTGTGTGTGTGTGATTGATTGATTGTGTGTGTGTGTGTGTGTGTGTGTGTTTAAGAGTGTGTGTATGTGTGTGTGTGTGTGTGTGTGTGTGTGTGTGTGTGTGTGTGTGTGCTCGCGCGTGTGCATACGCTTTTGAAATCGCGTTACAAACATTATCTGGATTGCTCATATGCAAAAATGTGAGCACAAACCTGTGCCTTTAAGCCTTGCTGCCGGATGACCTCAAAGAGCTGCTTGTAGCCGCTCCAATTGTAGCTGCTTGGTTCTTGCTCCACAGCTCCCCACTGCATCCAAAGGGCGGATGGACTTTGAATCAAAATCTTGCTTCAAACCTAGTTAGCCTATTGCTGAATGTGCGCTATAGCACAGAAAGAGGGACACGAGGAAAAGGCAGTTGGAATTCCTCAGAAAAAAGAGAGAACAGGTAGCTCAGCGTTCGCTTTTTTCCTAACTCTCCTGAAAAATTGACACACGCTAACATCACCATGTTGTGTTCCATCATACTCGTCAAACCCCCAGAGCGATCACCCTGTTGTTTGTCAAGGCTGCAGATTGAAGCGGCCCTGCATAGCAACCATCCCATGCTCACCCACACATCCACAGCCACCCCGTAGGCTCCGCTCTGTGCCAACATCTGCAAGGCCTGGGCAAACCACGGTTGAGCCGCGTAAGAGAATTTCCCAGAGCCGTTGACCTGTATGGAATAGCAATTAATCAGTCTTCCGGCCCTGGTTGCCCCCCCCTCTCCTCTTCCTCTCTTCCTCTTTCCCTCTCTCTCTTTTTGTGTATCTCAAGGGGAGGGCTTGCCCTGCTTGCAGTCTCAAGTGGTGGGGGCCGCTCAGTGTGCCCGACTCAAACTTTGAGTCCACGACCCTTTTCCCACAGGCAACAGGGTTTGAAAAGCAACTGCGCATCCACGTACCGTATCCAGAGGAAGCATTGCCAATACTGCGGTCGAACCATTCCTTTTGTAGTCAGCCATATTTAACGAGCGAGATGCTGCCTACATCGCTTTATTCCAGTCCATTACTCGTGGAAATAAGACAGAATTAACAAACAAGACTACCCACCTAGAAACCCTTGATTTCATCGTTTATTATTTACTCGATTTTTAAAATATACTGCTTTGTAGCACGCAATTACGCAATGCGGTCCGCTGCTCTGGCTGCGAGGGCCTGCTGTAAACTTTTCTCTGCGTCCTCTCCCCAAGTAGCTTCTTCGAATGTAGCTCCTATGGCGCTGCAGGGCCTGCAGATGGCCGAGCAGCTGTCCACCAGCCGGGGTGCGTGCATCAATTGAAATCATGAGCTCCTGCCTCTCCCCTCCCACGAACATACATCCCCCTTCCTCCCACCCATCCCTCTTCCATTATGCCCTTAATCCACACACTCCAGGCTTCGCTGCTGGTCCCACCCCCACCGAGCTCAGCAAGCCAACCACTGCCGGGACCCTGTCTCCCCTCTCCAAGCTCAGCATGACGCCTACCAACAAGATTGTGTGAGTATGTGCAGGGATGCGTATCATTGTGTTCGTGTACCCCGTCGAGTCGGGAAGTGGCGTGTTCAGCTGAGGAGACAGGCCAATCCCAACAATTCCATTCCTGTCTGCCCCACCTCCTTCTCCTTCTAGCTCCCGGGAATCCCTGAAGGCAGCAAGGCCAATATCAATCTGATTTGTACACACACACACACACACACACGCACACACACACACACACACACACACACACACACACACACACACACACACACACACACACACGCGCGCGCACACACACACACACACACACACACATACACACACACACACACACACACACACACACACGCATACACACACATACTTACAAACACACGTACACGCATGTACACACAACACACTTGCGCACAGACATGCACGCACACACACATGCACACACACGCGCACACACATGTATATACACGCACACACACACGCACACATTCACACACATACGCACATGCACACTCACATGCACACACAAACACACACAAACACACACTCACACAAACAAATGCACGCTCACGCGCACACACATACTAGCACGCATACGCACACATACGCACGCACATGCACACGCTCACACAAGCACACATATACACACTTGCACAAAAACATACACACACACCGCAGGCACAAACATAAACACACACACTCACACGTGCACATTGCACACGCGCTCACACATACACACACACCTCACACAAACACAAACACAGGTACAACGAGCTAAACCACGCTCGATTTGAGCCCGGTACCGAAGGCCCCCCAGCAGCATACTTCATTCAAACTGGCGGTCGCTTCTTGTACGCTTCTGCCATCCGCCTAGTCATCCTGAAGGGCATCGTGTCCTTATCGGTGAGTGTGCTGCGTGCTCCCAATAAGTGGACAGAGGGTACATGTACCTCCTGTGTCATACGACCGCTCAATCTAAAGGGCACCCTCATCAGTATAGACACATTGTTGTGAACAAAGTCCGTGCTTACTGTCGTGTTCCTTCCGTGCTGTGTGTGTGCGTGTATGTGTGTGTGTGTGTGTGTGTGTGTGTGTGTGTGTTTGTGTGTGTGTGCGTAAATGTGTGCGTGTGACCCTGGACATGAGCTCCCTCGAGGTCGACCTTGCTGGCGTACAGATGAGCACACAAACACACACATACACACACGTGTCATCCATTTTACAATTATATATTGATTGTGTTTGCTTGAATAAACGCAGGCTGCCGCGGATACCCTGGCCATGAGCTCCCTTGAGGTCGACCTGTCTGGTGTTGAAGAGGGCAGCACCATTACCGTCAAGTGGCGTGGCAAACCAGTGTTCATTAAACATAGGACGGAAGTAAGTGCTCATATTGTTCATGTCCAATTCGTCAAATTCAAAACATGTCAATGAATTTAAAAGTTGTCTGTTTTTATTTAACAGGCACACGGGCACACACACGTACACGTGCACACACAGATGCTTGCTCTTGTGCACACATATGTACACAAACAAACACAAATACACACCAGTGCTTCTTTTTTCGATTTTGGAAAACCTTCGTATCACGTCACGGCCAAATTTGGCCATTTTGAAAACCTTTGTTTGACGTCTTACACCCTTTCATGCCCAGCCCGCTGGGAGGCCTGCGGCCTCCCAGCATTGTTTGTGCACGTGGTAAATCAAATGTTTCAGGCATGGCCCTAAAACAAGAATAAAGCATGTACCAACACTGATATGTCCGTAAGCCTACTGTGCGCGTCTTGAGGCTTGCTGTTTGTCCGGCACGACACGGCGCTGAGCTGTGAGCTGTGCAGCTGCATCCTGGTAACCTTGCAACACACCCCTCTTGTCCTGAATCTCTTGCCATTTCAGTGCTGCGCGCTGATGCAGCTGGCTTGCCTCATGGAATTTGATATTCTGGGACCTGCTTTGAAACTTGCATGCTGCTACCTTGGTGCTGCAAATGCTGCAGCAGAGGTAGTACAGGTTGTCCTCCCCCGGACCTCCATCTTGCAACCACTTGCTGCGCGCAGGCTGATTCCTGTCCAGTGGCATGCCCTTCTGTGTGTACTTGGGAGGCCCATCCTTCTGCTCTAGCCATGCAGGCTGCATGGCTCTGGTCTCACCATGCTTTTCCCCCTCTTTGTACCTTCCATCACTCTCTCCCTGCTTGGTGCTCTTTCTTTCAGGCGAACCAACCATCTAAACATAATTTTAAAATTGTTGAAATTTTCAAATTTTGAGGCTAAATTTTGGCCCTCGAAGGGCCCACGAAGGCCTCAAGGTGCCCTTGGTCGGTTTTTGCCGGGAGACCCCCCGGGGCCCAAATCCTTGGTTTCACGTCTTTCCTCCACGTCCAAATAGTAGGGGTTTCACGTCTAAAGACGTCATACGTCTCCAAAAAAGAACACTGATACACACACACACACATTTAACGTCAAAAATCAAGCACGCGTCCACACAAGCACAGGTGCACACACACACACACACACACACACACGCACACACACACGCACACGCACACACACACGCATACACGCGCACAACACACACATACTCACAGGAGGACATTGCTGCTGCCGCCAACACCCCCCTGGCCGGGTTACGTGACCCCCAGACTGATGCTGAGCGTACTGTCGACCCCAAGGTGAGTCAACGACTGCCAAAGAAGCTGGGTTAGGGTTCAGGCTGGCGACTGAAAAACAAGTGAGAGCTTATAACTAGGGTTGGCCAGAACCATTAAATATTATATACAGGGCTGTTGCACTACGCCGTATTTCCAAAATGACACCGTATATACGGTACGGTATACGCCGTATCGTATCCTTTACCGTATAATACGGTATGAGCAAAAGTACGGTGCCAAACCGTACAGTTCGGTCCCACCGTGCAGTACATTTTGACCGTAGGTAGGTCGTTTGGCTCCAATTCCGGCCCAAAACATTTCTTTTCCTTTTGCAACAAGTATATATGAATAAAACACAAAATAATAACTAAGAATCACGTACCGCGTCCGACTTTGAGTTTCCACGCAAGCCCCTGCTGGGCCCTTCCCCCGAGCTGATGCAGCCCCAACCCAGCCTCAGGGTCGTTCAGGGAAGCATTGTGTGGCATCTGCACATGGGAGGAGCACACCAGGGAGCGAAAATGGGAGGTTTTGGGGCGGAGAGGCCATTCTGAGGCATTTTTGCACTGGCAGTGCCAGCTTGGCACCGTACCGTTCACCGTACCGTATCTGACCGTATATACGGTGCCAAATTTCAAAAATACGGTAAAGACCGTTCTTACCGTACCGTACCGTATTACCGTACACCGTACCGTACACCTTCCTGCAACAGCCCTGATTATATACGGTGTGTATACGGTATTCTTGGCAGGAAAATTACCAAAAATACGGCCATATACGGTGCATATATACGGTTCTGGCCAACCCTACTAATACCTAAGGAGAGGGATGAAACAGCTGATACCTGAAGAAAGAAAGCTGACAAGGTAGACGATGCTAACGCTGGTGGAAGAGGAGGATGGAGAATCTATCTCTACATACTCTCTGGTTGCCAACACACTCAAAATGAGGAATATGATTATACATCATATATAACATCATAACATGGCAAGCGCACTGATAGTCCAAGCCCTACAAAAGGGACCATGCGGTGCGTGCCAACCAAATTGCCAACGCCGACATAGGCAGTGCAGATGATCTAGCAGAACAGGGCCTAGATCTGAGAAACACTGCCAACAAAACACTGCCAACAAAAAAACACTGCCAACAAAACACTGACCAACAATACACTGACCAACAAAACACTGACCAACAAAACACTGCCAACAAAACACTGACCAACAAAACACTGCCAACAAAACACTGACCAACAAAACACTGCCAACAAAACACTGACCTATTGGTTGCTACCAAACCTAACGTGCTTTGCAAGCCTCTTCTCGTCCTGACGCAATCCTATGTTTACCTTACACTGTGTGCTCTTTTCGGGTAACCACCCGCAACTCAGGTTTTCAGCAGCTTGCTAAAGACAAGAAACTGAATCCAAGCCAGTGGGAGGTTTACTCGATTGAGTTTAAATTATGTGAAGACACTATGCCTGGTCCTTAATTCCAAAAAGCAAAAGCACAGCACAGCGTGCTTATCTCCAACCCTACATAGGCAGGGATATAAGGAAGTCAAGCTCCATGTGATCCTCATTGGAGTTATGGGGACTATCTACAAAGACTACAGACAAACCTCTGGCAGATCTTAATCTGGATCATTATAAGATTAAAAACCTGACACACAAACTGAATGAACACTCCATCAGACATGCATCTGCACTCATAAAAACAAGGTATGCACTGCAATACAGCCTTAACAACAACAGTTATGGTGTTGTGGTCTGGGTGCCACGGCACACAACCCCCCTGACCCACACTAATTTCTTCTTTTGTTTGTTTGCGCGGTGGGGGGTTGTCTGGTGCGGGCACCTACGTAACCCCCTCCCTTAATCATGCTGGCTGTGTCATCACTACCAGCGGAGTCTGTTGTTCCTTTCTAATGACTCGAAAGGAAATGACGAGGGGCTCTTGAACAGTGCTCCGCTGAGATTGAGAACGTTCGTGGCGTGCATAGTGTCAAGGGAGGAGGCAGTTAGCGCGTGTGTGTGTGTGCGTGTGCGTGTGCATGTGCGTGCGTGTGTGTGCGTGTGCATGGTGAGCATGGTGTCAAGGGAGGAGGCAGCTTGGCGTGCACGTTTATGTTTGGACTTGCTGTGAAACTGGTGTGGCTGGCTTTCTATTCTGGGTCAAAAAGCGGTGCAGCAGGCCGGCATTGGTGTGTTGGTGGGGGTGGAGGTGTGGACGTGGGCGTGGGTGTATGTATGTGTGGGTGTGGGTGTGGGCGTGGGTTTGGGTGTATGTTATCACAGTGATTGCTTAGTGTGTATGGCACGCTGGAGGCTTTTCACTCTGGGGGTGGGCGTTTAAAGGATATGAGGTTTTGCGGACGTTGTGTGAGAACACTAGACTCAGGAGTGTGTATGTGTGCGTGTGCGTGTGCGTGTGCGTGTGCGTGTGCGTGTGTGTGTGTGTGTGTGTGCGCACTCAGGCTGTGTGGCCGCCCAACTTTGTTTCTCTGCATAACCTAAAGCTGCTTCTGCACCCCACTGCCATCCTTTTGCAGTATCTCATCGTCGTGGGTGTGTGCACGCACTTGGGCTGTGTGCCGATTGCGGGCGCCGGAAACTACCAGGTCAGTGCCTTTACTTGGGACACCAATGTTTGTGGGTTTTTTACTGTGAATGTGAGTGTGGGGGTGGGGGTGGGTGCCGGTATGTGCACCTGTGGGGTGGGTCCGTGCATACCTAGGAGAGGTAGGTATGGTTGGTTCTCAGGCGCTGCTGAGCTCTTGTCGATTCCCTGGGGTCCTCAGTATGGTTCCAGTTTGGTCCCTTAATAAGTAAACATTGTCCAGTTTGGCCCCTTGATAAATAAACGTAGTCCAGTTTGGCCCCTTGAAGAACTTAGCCTGTACGAACACTTTAACCGCATCTGGAAATTGCTGCTCTATGGTATGACACTACATGCCCAATTGTGTGACACTACATGCCCAATTGTATGACACTACATGCCCAATTGTATGATACTACACACACACACACTTATCCCCCTGAATCACGCTGACACTACTCACACGCTGACCCCCTTCAATTACGCCATCCCCCTTGCATCACCAGCAAAAACCCCACAGGGCTGGTTCTGCCCTTGTTGCACCGAAGCCACTGCGACGGCTCTGGCCGCGTCTGATTACCACTGCTACTCAACACTCTGACGCCATACGCGACTAAACCCCCTTGTTTTTATCGCTGTGATGCTAAACGCGACTGGACCCCCTTTTTAAACCCTGGTATTACAAAACCCTGGTATCACAAAAAAAAACATACACAGGGCTGGTTCGACCCCCTTTTTTAAACCCTGGTATCACAAAACCCTGGTATAAAAAAAAAAACATACACAGGGCTGGTTCGACCCCCTTTTTTAAACCCTGGTATTACAAAACCCTGGCATCACAAAAAAAAACATACACAGGGCTGGTTCTGCCCTTGCCACGGAAGTCACTACGACGGTTCTGGCCGCACCCGCGAGGGCCCTGCTCCCTACAACCTGGAAGTCCCAGAGTACAGGTTTTTGGAGGACGGCCAGAAGGTGAGAGTGCACGCGTGTTTTCCAGATGCTTCTTTCGGATCCGCTACTTTTCCACGAGCGCACATCGGTCCTCCGATGTGTTGCTCGCTCCTGCTTGCCTCTGTCTCTGGGTGTCACGTCAGAAGGGTTGACAGAACCGCACAAGTACGCCGCACATGACCGTATATTTGGTGATTTCCCTGCCTTCAAATACTGTATATGCACCGTATATGACCGTATATTTGGTGATATCCCTGCCTTCAAATACTGTATATGCACCGTATACATATGCTTTTGGCCAAACCTAGTTGTTAAGTGGGGGGGCTAGGAGGGGGTGGGTGGCACAGGCGGTGTGTGATGTGAAAAGAATTACCGTATATACACCGTATTTGTATACATGGTTCTGGCCAACCCTGCACGTCAGGCTTGGGTCAAACATAGTGAAGGGGTGCGGGTGTACAGTGGGTGCGCTTCTGCAGCAGTCTGGCCAATCTTATGTCAGTGTGTGTGAGAAAGAAGGAAGAGGGAAGACAACATGCGCAGGCAGGGAATATATCAATCCTCTCGCAATTTGCTTCAAACCAGGGCATGCCTCGTCTACCTTTGTTCAGCATGCCAGTGGTTTCTGGTCCTTTCGTGGCTATAAAAGCGCGCTAAAAAATCGTTGCCTCTGCCGCACAAGCACTAATAAGAAGATATGTCCTTGGCGACTGCTAAAATCAAGTAGGCTGCTCTTGGCGATTGCTTAAATCATGTAGGCGCGACTGAACATAAAGAGCAGATTTTTAAGTTATTGCATGTGCTCCTCAAATTCTTCCTTGCAGGTGATGATTGGTTAAACGCCTCTCACAGTGTTGCCTCTCCCCACCAAGTTGGCTATTCTTGGCCCTTTGTGAATTCCCAGTCCAAGATCATTTTTGAGCTGCGCACACAGAGCACGCGGCACGACACAAACAGTGCATGTGTTGCGATTTAAAGTGTCGTCAAGATTTCCCTGTACTAGTACTAACTTCAAGACACTGATGATTTGGTGATATTGTAGCTGACTGCTCGGCTCCACCACCAATATACTAGCTTATTCTTTGTGTTCGACTCGGCAAATCTGCCACCTTATTCTCTTGTGCAACGGCACTTACTTTTTAAACTCGTCAGCGTTGCTGAACATATTGTTGTTAAAGGCATCTTGGAGAGACACATGAGAGAAAGCAAGAGGTGCCCTCTGCTAACACCACGCCTGTGGAAACGCGATAAAACGCATAAAGGGAACAATCAGTTGCACATACAGGATTTACAGGATTTACAGATAAGGTAAGGTAAAGTAAGGTTACGTCGCTATATACGCCTCTGGTGGGCATCTGAGCGGAAGCTTGGAAAAAAGCCTGTAACCAAACCAAAAAACGCTAGAAAAATCAAGGGAACAGGGCTAGGCACTTAGCTACAAAAGAGGCAACACCAAAAATATCAGGTTGGTTCATAAAGGTCCTCAAACGAGCTGGGCCATCCTCAAACTGAGGTGGGAAGATAAGCTGTTGCTGTGTGCGAAGTCTGACTAGATGTTCATGCGGACAGTCCAACAAAATGTGTTCCTCATCCTGAATAGTGTGCCAGTCACATCTGTCACAGATCCTGAGCTCATAAGGCCTTCTATTCCTGTCATGACGCATTCTTTGGACTAGAAAGTTGTGGCCAGAAAGGCGAAGGCAAGAAAGTGCTCGGCTGAGGTTGCTGGGAATGTCCAAGCGAAGGTAGAGAGGCAACACAGGCTTTTGATTTCTTTTTCTGTCATCCCACCATCCAGAAGTATTCCCCAAAGGTACACCGAAATGTGTGTGATATGTCCTCATAATTCTGCTGGAATGGTGAGCTTCATGTGGTGTCAAAATGTCAAGATCTCTCCAGCCCCCAATGATATGTTCACGTAGAGTGAGTTCAAACTGTCCTAGATTGATAGTCTGACGAGATCGTATGGCATCCAAAAGCTGTTGAGATGTAGGTAAATCTTGGAGCGCATGTAGAACCTGGTAAGTCCATGTATCACTTTTGTTTGCAAGAAGTAAATCAGCCCGCACAATTTTTCAAGAAGAGGGTTGTTTGAAGAGAGTAAACTGTTCCAGAATCTTATGGTGCATCAGAACCAGTAGAAAAAGATGGGCATCTGGCCTGTTTTGCGGAGCACGCGGTGAGTATCAGTACCTTTCTTGACACCCAGGAGTTTTTTCAGGAAGCCAAGATGAAGGACGTGTGCACGGGTGGTTACTGAGAAATCATATGTCAGTGAAAAAGTGGCCCATACTTAACAACGTGCAGGCCAGCTGTCAAAGCGAAGAGGCAGAGTGCAGAGGTGTCTGCAGCTTGCGATGATGAAGCATCAGGAAAGGTACAGTCTTTTCAATCAATTGCCTGTTTTGGAGCAGGAGGAATAGCCCTGCCGTATAGGGACAAAATAATATCAAGGTTAGGCTACATGCCTTAAATTCCTCAGGGGACATCTGATCGGAAGCTTGCTTGGAAAAAGCCAAAATGTTGCCAAGCATGTTGCCGAGCCAGTTGTTGTTGTTGCCAGCTTCTGGACTTGATTTTGGACAAACGAAGACCCTTTCTCAGTGTAATCCTTGCTGAAAGCGCTCACACATGACATCAACACGCAATCCTTCATTATTGGTGGCGCTATCTGACTTATCTTTGACTGATACAGCTGCTGGTCATGATAACATGTTGCTCTAGCCTTCTTTCGGTACGAGCAGCAGTAATCATTTGCCATTGTTGTCTACTGGTTGTTTACCTCCGCCAATTTTTAATGTTCATTGGCATGCGGACACATTAAGTATATTTTCTTGGGTTATACTACGATGCGGTCATTTAAAGGTTGATGGTGGTCCAAGCACTCTAAATCACAATAATTCCTTTGAACAGTGGTCTTAAAATAAACTTTGAAACATAATCCAGACAAATCAATCTAAATAGTATAATGGATAAAAACGGAAGCAGGAACGAAGAAACTCATAAATAACCCAAACCGGTAGATCCAATAGGAAATTTGTTAGAATCTAGGAAGGTTGTGTGCGCTGGAGCTATGATACACCCACCAAGGTACTGCGACACTTGCACAGCAATGCACCCAGCATGCCAATCCTAACTACTCAATCTACGCAATCCAATCTGTAACGCAACCTACGTCTAGCCTAAAACGTCTTACGTCTTACTATGTTACCTAACCAAATCGGATTTTATCCATCGCATCTAATGCAAGCACCTGTTTCAACCTGAAACAGAGTAAGAGGTTACAGACCTAGGCTAACACTGAACGAGTCCACCCCTGCTGTGCGCCAAACTGACCTACCTATCCCTTCAGGACCTTGCCCATACTACCACATGCCGCACTTCTGCCGCAACACCCACGGATAGAACAAACCAGGGCATCCACCAATGCGATCACTTTCCGAAAAAACATTGTTGTTCAAATTACAGGATGCAGGCATTCAGCTGTGTGCTCAAGCTCTCACCACACAAAACAAAGTCATAACGCGCACACCCACACCCACACCCACACACACACACACGCACACACACACAGAGACACACACACATACACACACACACGCATACACATTCAAAACACACGTGCTGAGTACTTGCAGAAAATGGATGCCTCTACACATCTGTTAGGGCTGGATCACAAGGCATGCATGGGCATGACAGGCACGCGCAAACACCAGCTGGAGGTGCGAGTCCTTGTGAACATAGCACCACATAACCTGGTGGTGGTGGTGGTGGTGTGCGAGTTAACCATCCAACTTAGAACCACGGCATCCACCAGATGTACATTCGTCCCAGGTTGTCTTTGTCCACTGCCTCTGCCACCAAGCGCTGCACGTGGCCCTCCACAGACAGAGGGAGGGAGGGAGCGCTGCTCACACCCAGCAGCGTGCCTGACAGGCGGCCGTCAATGGTGGCCAGAGCATCCTTGGCCTGCACACAGGGTTTCAGTCCACAGCAGCAAAAGAAACGTCAGTTCCAAATGCTCACACCCAGCAGCGTGCCTGACAGGCGGCCGTCAATGGTGGCCAGAGCATCCTTGGCCTGCACACAGGGATTCAGTCCACAGCAGCAAACGAAACGTCAGTTCCAAATGCTCACACCCAGCAGCATGCCTGACAGGCGGCCATCAATGGTGGCCAGAGCATCCTTGGCCTGCACACAGGGTTTCTGTCCACAGCAAATCAATCGTCGGTTTAGAAACCACCATGGAATTTCTTATGCAACAACAGAGCTTACCACTTTGATGGGGGAGACTCACAGCACTTCGGACCAATGTGTTTCCTTTTCCTTGATTGATGCAGGGAGTGTATTGATGCCTGCGTAGTTTTCTTTCTAACAGAGCTCACCACTTGGGATGACCGTATATGTACACTATATATGACTGGATCCGTATGAATGGTATTTCCCTGCTAAATACACCGTGTATACACCGTATAAATGTAAGTATGTATTGTTTTGGCCAATCCAACTTGGCACAAGCAAAGAAGAGGCCAGGGAAGTTGCTCACCCTGAGCAGGGCCAGGATGGATTAAATGACTGAGCTTGTAAGCGTACAGGGCCTCAGTTGATGTGCAAAACTGGAGGCGTTGCAAAGAAATGGAACAGGACACCAACGCAGGTTACGGTACCAACTTGAAGCCATTTTTGTAAAACACAAACCGTGCGCATAACTCCATTGCCCGCGTATCATTTTGATTCATGGTTAATTTCTCGTTAGCTACTGGAAGCGCAGCAAATGCAGCAGCACATAACTTTCTATGAGGCTGAGCTTGCGATCCAGCTGGAAGGGCCTCCCGGAACACAGGGGCCTCCCAGAACCGTACTAAACAAAGAACTACAGACTACAACGAACAAATTATGAGCACTGACAAGCTTGAATTGCGAGCGCATTGAGTGCGCAATCACCACACTAACTAGACCACAACAAACAAATTATGAGCACTGACGAGCTTTGAACTGCGAGCGCATCAAGTGCGCAATTACCACCATAACTAGACCACAACGAACAAATTATGAGCACCGACCAGCTTTGACCTGCGAGCACGTGTCAAGTGTGCAAAAAAAAACAAGGCCACAACGGACAAATTATGAGCACTGACCAGCTTTGACCTGCGAGCGCGCGTCAATTTTGCAACCGCACCACTATAACTTACCGACGGGTTTTCATGCTCAGCTCCTGCGTCCTGCTGCAGCATTTGGCCCCCCTTGCGCGCGTTCATCCAATCCACCAAGGGGTCGTATAGGAAGGTCTCTGCGCTGGTCATGAGAGTGGATCGATGCTGGCGAAGGACCTGCAAAGAGTGATGGAGGTGAGCGTTTGATTATATTCCAAGTCTAACCAATAAGGGTCAACCAATAAGGTGCCTACGCTGGTCATGAGAGGCGAAGGACCTGCAAAGAGTGATGGAGGTGAGCGTTTGATTATATTCAAAGTCTAAGCAATAAAAGTCAACCAATAAGGTGCCTGTGCTGGTCATGAGAGGCAAAGGACCTGCAAAGAGTGATGCAAGTGAGCGTTTGATTATATTCCAAATCTAACCAATAAGAGTCAACCAAGAAGGTGCCTGTGCTGGTCATGAGAGGCAAAGGACCTGCAAAGAGTGATGGAGGTGAGTGTTTGATTACACTTCAAAGGACCTGCAAAGAGTGAGAGCAACGACCTATTGACCCGACGAGAGGTCACAAGGGATTGCCGCTGCACTGGCCGTGAAAATGGATGAATGCTGGCAAATGACTTGCGTGTGTGCAAAACATATTTACATGGTGGCATGAGTCGCATGGCAATGGCCCCTAAAGCACACATCTGCACGCTGTTGAAAATTAAACTGCCCCTAAAGTACACATCTGCACACTACTAAAAATTAAATAGCCCCTAAAGCACATCTGCACGTCTTTTATTTTACAGCCTGGTCTTTGATCTTAAGCCTTAAATCACATCTGCACGTCTTTTATCTTACGCATTCTGCCACCTGTGAGAGTAAATATGGCTCACCTACGACAGTTGCAACCAAGGAACCGTCCATTGGGACTGCACAAACACACACATGAGGCCGGTACAGACGCATGCACGCATGCAGCGCACATCGTGGCATGGCATGTATACATGTGTATGTGGCCACGCAAAGCAGCACAGAGCGTCATAGAAAGTGCATGTATTGCATGTGTCAGTCTCGGCTCACCAATGCCAAATCAGAGAAGGCTTTTCAATTGTTCACATATCACGGGTATAACTTGTAGACCTGATCAGGCCCTTCCGTACCTGGAGTGTGATCTCGGCACATTTGCGGTAGGATCCCTCCACCCCCGAGATGCCAAAGCAGTCCACCATGTTTTGAGTGAGCCGGAAGGGTACCATCTCAGGGATCTGGAAAGCGGCAAGAGTCAATTGTGCGAGTAAGCTGTGCGTTTGAAAAAGCACAAATTCTGGAGCAGCTTGTGCGTGACCGTTTCAACTCAAATGTGCATATGATTTCAAGGAATATGACAAGAATGTGGTTTGTACGTCCAGCGATGTGTTGATCGAGCCGGAACGGTGCATGTCAGGGTCCTGGTGGGCAGCAAGGGTGAGAGCACAAGACAACGTGTCTATTCATGTGTGCAACGTGTCTGTGTGCAACGTGTCTATTCATGTGTGCAACGTGTCTATTCATGTGTGCAACAAAATCCGAGCTAGAGTGTAAGACGACGTTACAGAGCATGTGTCACTTGATCGTGCACGTGATCTGTGCGTCCAGTAAGGTGTCACTTGATTGTCACTCAATCGTCACTTGATCGTCACTTGATCGTCACTTAATTGTCACTCAATCGTCACTTGATCGTCACTTCATCGTCACTTGATCGTCACTTGCTCGTCACTTCATTGTCTCTTGAATTTCACTTGATCGTCACTTGATCGTCACTTGATCGTCACTTGATCGTCACTTAATCGTCACTTCATTGTCACTTGATCGTCACTTGATCATCACTTGATCGTCACTTGATCGTCAATTCATTGTCACTTGATCGTGCACGTGATATGTGCGTCCAGCAGGAGGGTACACGTTCTTGGAGCAGCAGGCAAATGCAACAGACTACGTGCTTGTGCCCACAGCATGTGCGCAGCATGTGACAGTTTCATCTTGTTACACACTAGCCACCTTGCAAACAAACTTAAGATGCAGTAGCCAGGAACTACAACAAGCAGCAAAGCACTGTCGTGTGTGTGTGGGTGCGTGTGTGTGTGTGAGAGTGCATGTTATGTGTTTGCGTGTATGTGTGTGAGAGAAAGCGTGTCTATTCATGTGTGCGGGTGTGTGCTGGCACCATACAAGCCAAAATCGAGCTCTTGAGTTGTAGCGTACATTTGACACTTCTTAAATCAGGCCCCTGTCAAACAGGCACCCAACGCCTCCGTGCACACATTTCCTTCTCTGAGAGCAACATCCCCTAACAGCTACACAAAGGCAGCAGTGCAGAAATAATCACCTCCAGACACACACACACACACACACACACACACACACACACACACACACACACACACAACTACACAAAGGCAGCAGTGCGGCCATGGTCACCTCCAGAGTCAACCCTCGGTCAAACAGGCACCCAAAGCTCACGTGCACACATTTGGAATAACCCCAAACCACTGCAAAAAAGCAGCAATAGTTACCTCCAGGATCAAGCCTCGGTCAAACAGGCACCCAAAGTCCACGTGCACACATTTTCTACTTCAGGAATAACCCCAAATCACTGCAAAAAAGCAGCAATAGTTACCTCCAGGATCAAGCCTCGGTCAAACAGGCACCCAAAGTCCACGTGCACTGTATCTCCACTGGATGTATCCACCATGATGTTCTCACAGTGCCTGTCTCCGAGGCCCAGCATGTGGCCCAGCATGCACCACGCCGCATTGGTGCTGCGAAACGGCACAAAGGAATGACCAAACGGGTAAGTGGACAGTGACGATGATGTCCTCGCAATGCCTGTCTTTGAGACCCAGCATCTGGCCCAACCCGCACCAGCATCCTGCACCAAGCCATTAACGAGCCCGCATGCACCACGCCGCATTGGCCCAACATGCACCAAGCCACGTTGGTGCTGTGCACGTAAGTGTTATTCAAAAGACAGCTATGAAGGATCCCCTTTGGTATGAGATGTCACACACAGGTGTGTTTAATTGGTGCAAGGTGCCACACATTGGTGCATTTACTCGCTTTTAGGCACAGACGCGTTCCATTGCTCCTTCATGCATAGGCACGGGGTTTTATTGCTGTGTCATGCATAGGCGCGTTTCATTGCTGTTTCATGCATAGGCGCGTTTCATTGTTCTTTCATGCATGCGTGCGTTTCATTGCTGTTTATGCATAGACGCGTTCAATTGCTGTTTAATGCATAGGCGCCTTTTATTGCTGTTTTATGCATAAGCGCGTTTCATTGCTGTTTCATACATAGGTGCGTTTACTTGCTGTTCCATGCATAGGCACGTTTCATTGCTCTTTCATGCATAGGCACGGGTTTTTATTACCGTTTCGTGCGTAGGTGCGTTTCATTGCTGTTTCGTGCACAGGTGCGTGTACTTGCTATTTCATGCATAGGCACAGGGTTCCATAACTCCTTCATACATTTAGGTAGGTTTGGCCAGAACCAATTACATACGGTGTATATACGGTATTTGTGACAAGGAAACCACCAAATGTACGGTCATACACGGTGCATATATACGTTTCTGGCCAACCCTACATACGGGTCATTAGGTCAAGGAGCAGCACGTAAGGTATGTATATATATACGCACCGTGTGAAGCTGAGCCTAATACATATATATACATATATATATATATATATATATATATGTATACGCACCG
>Ga0307942_1001955_pt1:10000-16669 | contig 16669 bp, 25 predicted proteins | sample OrgLakmetagen175_FD_201846 | JGI IMG/M metagenome (GOLD analysis project Ga0307942, IMG submission 201846) | Saline water microbial communities from Organic Lake, Antarctica - #175 | ecosystem: Environmental > Aquatic > Non-marine Saline and Alkaline > Saline | place: Antarctica... | reverse complement strand
CCACACACCGCACCTGTGTGCATCACCCCCACAATATGGCACCAACATGCACTCTCCTCTGTGCACTCGCACACACGCTGACTGCACAAATATGATGAACACCACACACCGCACCTGTGTGCATCACCCCCACAATATGGCACCAACACACACTCTCCTCTGTGCACTCGTAAACACGCAGACTGCATGAGTATGATGAACACCACACACCGCACCTGTGTGCATCACCCCCACAATATGGCACCAACACACACTCTTCTCTATGCACTCACACACACGCTGACTGCATGAATATGATAGACCACACACCGCACCTGTGTGCATCACCCCCACAATATGGCACCAACACGCACTCTTCTCTGTGCACTCACACACACGCTGACTGCATGAATATGATAAAACGCCACACACTGCACCTGTGTATATCACCCCCACAACATGGCACCAACACACACTCGTACACACGCTGCCTGTCTCAATATGATGCACACGACATGCAAGCCTCCCCCACACCACCACTCACCACTGCGCATGTCTCTGTCCATTGCCTTCACAATAGGGATCACTTCCTTTCCAATTTTCCCGCTAGGGTGTGAGGTCCTCCCCATAGCCCTCTGCATACAGACCTGCTTGTTTTTCAAAAGAAAGAAGCGTGTGTCAGCACATGGGAGAGGTCTCACGTCTGGCTGACATGCATGTGCATGTCGCCCATCCATGAACACGTGCTTTATCACATCATAGAAAGTGTGCGTCAGCACTTGAAAGGACTCACGCCTGGCTGACATGCATGTGCATGTCGCCCATCCATGAACACGCGCTTTATCACATCATAAAAAGCGTGCGTAAGCACGTGAAAGGACTCACGTCTGGCTGAAATGGAGACACACGTCGCCCATTCATGCACAATTGCTTGTTCACAACCAAAAACGAGTGCGTCAGCACGTGAAAGGACTCACGCCTGGCTGACATGCATGTGCATGTTGCACATCCATGAAAAATATTGTTCATATTTCATATCATAAAAAGTGTGCGTCAGCACTTGAAAGGACTCACGCCTGGCTGAAATGGAGACACACGTCGCCCATTCATGCACACGCACACGTGCTTGTTCACAACCAAAAACGAGTGCGTCAGCACGTGAAAGGACTCACGCCTGGCTGATATGGAGACACACGTCGCCAATTCATGCACACGCGCTTCTTCACAACCAAAAACGAGTGCGTCAGCACGTGAAAGGACTCACGCCTGGCTGACATGCATGTGCATGTCACCCATCCATGAACAAGCACTTGTTCACATCATAAAAGTGTGTGTCAGCACGTGAGAGGACTCACGCCTGGCTGATATGGAGACACACGTCACCAATTCACGCACACACGCTTCTTCACACCTTAAAAAGCGTGCGTCAGCACGTGAAAGGACTCACGCCTGGCTGAAATGGAGACACACGTCGTCCACTTACGCACACCTGCGCACACCTACGCACACCTACGCACACCTGCTTGATCACAAAACAAGGGGTGCCTGTGGCATGTGGAAGACGGTTATGTGCATCACAGTATCACAGTAGTGCTTCCTTTCGACGCAGATAACATTTTTAGCACATGATAGACAGCTAGGGTCGGCAAGCACCGTCTATCTGCACCGTCTGTTACCGAATGTATGGTGATAAACACACACACACAATGTCCTTGCTAAGAATACCGATTGTACACCGTATATACCTAGGGGTGGCCAGAACCATAAATATACGGTGTACATACGGTAATGTTGGCTTGGAAATCATCAGATATACGGTGTATAAACACGTATATATACGGTTATGGACAACCCTATATATACCTATAAATGTATGGTTTTGGCCAACCCTATTAACAGCACAAGAAAGAGGTTCCAAATTGCCTACTATATGATCAAATGCCTACTATGTGATCAAATCAGTGTTGTGCACATACGGCGTCATTCAAAAATGGCACCGTAAGTAACGATCGTAAATAACGGCGTTACCGTCACTAAACTCTGACGATTGACGGCGTAATTTACTATTTTCACCGTCAATTTGACAAATCACGCCGTCAGCGTCATTTACCATTGACGCCGTCAAGCGTCAGGTGCACAACATTGGATCAAAATGCCTACGTTGTGATCAAATGCCTACTATGTGATCAAATGCCTACTTTGTGATCAAATGCCTACTTTGTGATCAAATGCCTACGTTGTGATCAAATGCCTACGTTGTGATCAAATGCCTACTTTGTGATCAAATGCCTACTATGGGATCAAATGCCTACTATGGGATCAAATACGCACAAGTCACACATAGGGACCACATTATGAGTAAGGACCGCATTATAAGTTAGGACCACATTATAAGTAAGGACCGCATGTTATAAGGACCGCATGTTGTAAGGGCCGCATTATAAGTAAGAATCGCATTATAAGTCAGGACCACATTATAAGTAAGGACCGCATATTCTAAGGGCCGCATTATAAGTAAGAATCGCATTATAAGTACACCACGTTATAAGTAAGGATTGCAGGTTGTAAGGACCGCATGTTGTGAGGACCGCATATTGTAAGGGCCGCATTATAAGTAAGAATCGCATTATAAGTACACCACATTATAAGCAAGGACCGCAGGTTGTGTGCAAAAGACGTGTGCAACAGTAATCATGAAACTTAAACCCAGTAGGGCCATATCTTAAGTGCATGCAGCGTCCAATTTGCTGGGACAAATGGAGAGAGGCACTTGTCTTGAGTTGCACTTGCCTACACTTGTCTACACTTGTCTGCACTTGTCTTGATCTGCACTTGTCTTGAGCTTGTCTTGAGCTATACTTGTCTTGAGTTGCACTTGTCTACAACGTCAACTGAAGATCAAATGACGATGTCAGCTGAGTTCAAATCACAATGTCAACTGAAGATCAAATCACAACGTCAAATCACAACGTCAACTGAAGATCACAACGTCAACTGAAGATCATACCACAACGTCAAATTACAACGTCAACTGAAGATCAAATCACAAACACACCGGGGCAAAGGAACAGTTTGGCCAGATAATAAGACCTATACAGCCTATACAGCCTACGCAGGCTGTAAAAAACCACTTCCCATATTATTTGAGAATTGGACCCCACTTTGGAAATGGGTTCCGGAAAACCCATCCACTGCTGGAAGGAAATCATGGAATTTACCCGGAAACTGGCTCCTGATGAAAATTGCCCCATCAAAATAAGAGGTGGTAGTATAAGAACACTGACAAAAAGGAGGATCACAAAGCTCAAGGTCAAAACACACATACACACACAAAAACACACACACACACACACACACACACACACACACACACACACACACACACACACACACACACACACACACACACACACACCTCGAAAGGGAGGTCCAGCACGACCGTGTGAGTGGGTGCCCCAGACTCAGATGCAAGCGCCACAAAGATCAAGATCAAAACGCACACACCCATGCACACACACACATAAACCTCGAAAGGGAGGTCCAGCACGACCGTGTGAGTGGGTGCCCCAGACTCAGATGCAAGCGCCACAAAGATCAAGATCAAAACGCACACACCCATGCACACACACATACCTCGAAAGGGATGTCCAGCACGACCGTGTGAGTGGGTGCCCCAGACTCAGATGCAAGCGCCACAAAGATCAAGATCAAAACGCACACACCCATGCACACACACACACATACCTCGAAAGGGATGTCCAGCACGACCGTGTGAGTGGGTGCCCCAGACTCAGATGCAAGCGCCACAAAGATCAAGATCAAAACACACACCCATGCACACACACCTCAAAAGGGATGTCCAGCACGACCGTGTGAGTGGGTGCCCCAGACTCAGAAGCAAGCGCCACAAAGATAAAACAAAGCCCAAGGTCAAGACACACCCTTGCACACACACACCTCGAAAGGGAGGTCCAGCACGACCGTGTGAGTGGGTGCCCCAAACGCAGATGCAAGCGCCACAAAGGCCAAGGTCAAAACGCACACACCCATGCACACACACACCTTGAAAGGGAGGTCCAGCACGACCGTGTGAGTGGGTGCCCCAAACTCGGATGCAACCGCCACAAAGTCCCTACGCTGGTCGACGCTCACGTTGCACCTACACACACATATTTCAAATGATGTAGCATTTATGCACACATGTTTCACAGGAAGAAAACAGGGCGCAGCAAATTCACGTTCTAAAGAAGCGACATCAAGCACACGGTGGGTAGCACACGCCACGGAGGCACACACACACACTCACACACACACATACACACACACACAACACACACACGCACACACAATACAAACCTGTCAATGACCACACACTTCCCAGCAGCAAGCGCCGCCCTAGCTGCCTTCACACACTGGGCGCGGGTGCCAGGCTTGCCACGGCTGTTGATCGTGTCTTGATTTACGCGCACAAACATGGATGAGGAGGCGCGCTCAAGGGCTTGGCTAAACGTGCTCTTGCCTGCAGATGCATGGTGCAAGGTGGTATGCATGTGTGACTGTACGCGTGTCCATGTGTGTGTGCGTGGTGGTGTGTGTGTGAGTGATTGTATGCGTGTCCATGTACTTGTGTGGGTGTATGTGCTTTCACACAGCCTGTTCGTGAGAAGTACTTGCGCTCGCTCACATGTCTTACAGGAGCAGTTAGGAGGTTGAATCGCACGCACGCACACACACACACATACATATATACACACAGACACAGACACACACACACACTTGTACACACTGTAAATGCACACATTCTTATGCAACAATCCTCAATCCTGCACTGCCAATACGATATAGCTCCCCAACTTTGCGACCTGAACCTCCACCCTGTCTGTCTGTTAAAGGTGAGTGCAGGCAAATTAGAGGTCCTTTGCATATAGGCAGCTTTTTGCTCTCTGAGATTGGCCAGGATCGTATGTGGGGTTGGCCAGAGACACACACATATATAGACACACATTACGTACATACATTATATACGTATAGACACTGTTTGTGCCTTTTATATACAGTGTATATAGACACACTGTGTATACGTAATTTTTGGCAGGAAATTCACCAATTCACACACACACATTCACACACACACATATATATATATATATATATATACATATATATACCTATACACTGTAAACAGTGTATATATATACGGTTCTGGCCAACTCTGATCGCATGCAATGTACACACAGCACCATCGTATCGACAACAGATTCTCTTTAGACACGATCCCATACGCGCTGTACGACACAATGTTTGTATGATGAAAGTTTTCATCCGCACCAACCTCACAATGCGTTTGTATGTTGAAACCTCACAATGCGTTTGTATGTTGAAACCTCACAATACGTTTGTATGTTGAAACGTCACAATACGTTTGTATGTTGAAACCTCACAATGTGTTTGTATGTTGAAAGTTTCCATCCACACCAACCTCCAATCTTCACCGGAACCATGAATGCCCATGAGCAGCAAGAAAAATCCCCACACCTCCACCTGAACCGTTGACACTCAAGAGCAGCAGCATGACAACTCCCCACACCTTCAGCTGAACTGCTGACATTCAAAAGCAGCAGCATAAGAAATCCCCAACTGAACTATCGATGCAACTGAGCAGCAGCATGAGAAACCCCCACACCTTCACCTGAACTGCTGACACTGAAGAGCAGCAGCATAATAAATTCCCTCACCTCCACCTGAACCGTTGATGCCCATGAGCAGCAGCATGACAAATCTTTTCACCTCCACCTAAACCGTTGATGCCCATGAGCAGCAGCATGACAAATCCCCTCACCTCCACCTGAACCGTTGACACTCACGAGCAGCAGCATGACAAATATCCCCACATCCCCACCTGAACCGTTGATACCCATGAGAAGCAGCATGAAATATCCCCACATCCCCACCTGAACCGTTGATAGTTGATACCCATGAGAAGGAGCATGAAATATCCCCACATCCCCACCTGAACCGTTGATAGTGATACCCATGAGAAAGAGCATGAAATATACCCACATCCCCAATCCCCACCTGAACCGTTGATACCCATGAGCAGCAGCATGACGGGCTTGCTTCGACCGCCGGGAGCTGCAGCATGCGAGCTCTGCCTCTTTGGACTTCTGGATCTTCTGGATGCTGTTGCATCGCCGGAGGCTTCTTGACTAGACACGCCTTGGCTAGTGGCCTCTAGACTTTTGGATCTCTTGGATGTATTAGACATGCTTGGACTAGCTGCCGCAACCTGACCCACACCAGCACTTGGACCAGCTGCCGCACTCTGATACACACCAGTGCTCAGCCCAACTGCCGCACCTTGAGCAGCTGCCACACCCCTGGCACCAACTGCTCTGCCCTCATCCCTGGCCACATCTTGACCAGCTGTTGCACCCTGAGCAGCTGCCACGCCCCTAACACCAACAGCCTCCCTGCCGATCCTCGACTCGTCTTGATCAGCCATCATGCCCCCCTCAGCCACAGCTCCTTGCTGCCAAACCTCGTTTAAGTTCAATGCAGCCCCTTCTGTCAAACCCCTTTGCTGCGGCTGCTGCTGCTGCTGCTGCTGCTGCGGCTGCTGCGGTTGATGTTGCTGGTGGTTGTGATAGTGGAGGTTGTGGTGCGGCTGCTGCTGCTGCTGCTGTTGATGTT
>Ga0307942_1001955_pt1:0-5000 | contig 16669 bp, 25 predicted proteins | sample OrgLakmetagen175_FD_201846 | JGI IMG/M metagenome (GOLD analysis project Ga0307942, IMG submission 201846) | Saline water microbial communities from Organic Lake, Antarctica - #175 | ecosystem: Environmental > Aquatic > Non-marine Saline and Alkaline > Saline | place: Antarctica: Organic... | reverse complement strand
GATCAGAAAAACACGTCGATCAGAAAAGTACACGCACTTATCATTCAGGCGGGATTTGGACATTGAAATAAGCTTTTTCCAGCATTCACTTTGCCGACATGCTCCTGCTCCTGCTGCTGCTGCTGCTGCAACACATGCATGTGGGCATTGGTTTAACACCACTGAACTTCCTCTTGCTGCCTTTGGTGCATCATGGCTATTCTTTGTCTTCATACTATTGGCGATACTCTGCAAATCACCAGATGCTTCTAATTAAATGCTTCTAGATGCTTCAATATACTTCATACTATTGGCGATACTTTGCGAATCACCAGATGCTTCTGGTGATCTATTTTAGTTTTTAATGCTCGGATCCGCTCGCCTGTACAACTTATCACAGTCCTGTCTTTTTCCCCTTAATTCTGCGCTTGCAGTATAATACATGCTTCTGGGCGTTGGTCCAGCAAGCAGGGATGACGAACGTTGAAGCCCAGGCTGCACTGAAGGCAAGTGTTCATGTAATGCGTGTATGTATGCGTGTATGTGTTTTTGCCAGGGAACTTCATCCCGTGTGGGGGCCGCACTTATTAAGCTAATTTTGAAGGGCTGGTTCTGGGCCAACCGGAGTAAAGCCAGGCTCCTTCCTTTCCGGGACCAAATTCCTTCCGCTCCAGGACGCCCGCATTAAATTAAAATTGTATTTCCGGGCTGCCCGGAGGAAAATGTGATACCGATGAAAAAGGCCTGGGACTCCAGTGTTCGGGGTGGGGGAGGAGACGCAGCGGAGGCCTCCTCTTGTGCCCAAGGGGAGGAATTCCAAGAGCAGCAAGGAGTGCAGGGAGTAGAGTAGCAGGAAGGGCAGGTCCCTGCTCTTTGGTGCTCATTGCTGGGCATCTAGAGAGTCTGGCTGGCATGTGCCTTGCGTATGTGTGGGACTTCTGTATGTGTGGGGCTTCCGTATGTGTGGTACTACGGCATCACTGGGCACTCAATGAACATGTGCATGCTTGCGCATGATAACATGGATGGTGCCCTCCACTGCCTGCATGCGTGCGTGTGCATGGCATATGTGTACGTGTGTGTGCTTGCATGGTGCGATGTGCACTGTGCATACACGGCTGCTCATGTTTGTGTGTGTGATTGTATGTATGTGTGTGTATGCTTGATGGTGTTTTAGTTCCACTGTGTGTGTAGGTGTGGGTGGATGCATATTGTGCGTGCAATGTGCATCTCTGCACTATGCGTACACGGCTGCACACTGCACATGCTTGTGTGTGCGTGTGTGTGTGAGGTTTGTCTGTGTTGGTGTTGCATGTGTGTGTGGGTGGGTGGGTGGGTGCGTGCGTGCGTGCGTGCTTGCTCGTGGAACGTAGATGGTGTTTGAATTTGCGCGTGCACGGCATTTAGCATATGTTCAATTAAGCCTGCTTTGTGCCTGCAACGTGCACGTTCAAGCAGACGCACAGGTGTGTGAAGTTGTCAGTGCGCTGCAAGTGCTTATAAATGGTGGGGAATTGTTTAAAATTTATTTGTTTAATACTGCTGTGGTGCATGTGCATGCGCACATGGATGCACGCATGCTCGTCTGTTCTGTGCTTGTCATGCGCGCGCATAAGCTGACATTGCTGTGACTGCTTCCTAAATGCTCAACAGCCTGGGCTGCGCCAGCAGCCCAGACAAAACTTGGCTTACTTACCCGCACATTTTGTGAAGGATTGTACTGCGTAGCCGCACATTTCTTCACTTTTTGAGGAACCAGCTGAGGGCGTCCCGCACAAAAAAATTACTGGGGTGAGGGAGAAACGAAAGTTTTTCAAACCCCCTGTCCTTATCTATTTCAACGTTCTGAACTGAGAGTAGCGTTGGATGTGTCCATTTCTTCATGATTTCATTGTCTAACAGAGAAAGGCTCAGCAATCACATGTGTATATGCAGCCCTGCTACAAGGTGCCCTGCACACATGCTTTCTCACAAATGTGCGCAAATAAAAGACTTAGCAACATTTGTTGGGTCGGCCAGATCCATATTACTTGTTTGGTTAAACTTTATATATACACCGTACGTCCATGGATCCACCCCCCCCTTAAAAGGTTGGATGTTTTGGAAGGAATTTAATCAAATGTACGGATATATATGGCGTACATTTACGGTTCTATCCAACCTTAAGCATTTCTCCCGACACCTTCACCTATTGACTTTCCGGGTAAACATTCTCGATATTTCTCTGTAATGGCGGTCCAGGGAGATCCTATAACACGTTCCAAATTCAAATCCACGCCGACAGCTGGCCGGCAGCAGTGATAAGCTGCCCCACCTATCGTCCTCGGTCTGTCATTGTCCGCAGGGAACGGATACCGCAGCCAAAAACGAGCTGCTCTTCAGCCGCTTTGGCATGAATTACACCCACCTCCCAGAGCAGTTCAAAAAGGTGTGTGTCCAGATGACTGCCTCTTTGTATGAGTACTGATGCTTGAAACGAGCTGCTCTTCGCCCACTTTGGCATGGATTACACCCACCTACCAGAGCATTAAATATTGCGTATGGCCAGTGCTCTGCTTTCCACCTGCTCTAACAGTGCATGTGTCCCTTCACACTCCAGTGGAAGATACACTTGTCAAAAGCCACCTGCACCACTGTGTGTATTTAATTCTGCACCATTGTGTGTATTTAATTCTCCTCTGTGTGTATTTATATCTGCACCACTGTGTGTTTATTATTTCTCCAAATATTTATTTCTGCACCGCTGTGTTTATTATTTCTCCAAATATTTATTTCTGCACCGCTGTGTGTATTTGTTTCTCCAGACTTTGCTCGCGTGCCAAGGGATAAAATTAAACATTTGTGTCATGTACCGTGCGTGTAAAGAGGCGTACCGCATGTGTCAAGATATGTACCGTATGTGTACCGCATGTGTCAAGATATGGACCGTATGTGTAAAGATATGGACCGTATATGTACCGCATGTGTAAAGATTTGGACCGTATGTGTACCGCATGTGTCAAGATCAGTGTTGTGCACATACGGCGTCATTCAAAAATGGCACCGTAAATAACGATTGTAAATAACGGCGTTACCGTCACTAAACTCTGACAATTGACGGCGTAATCTACTACTTTCACCGTCAATTTGACATGAAATACGCCGTCAGCGTCATTTACCATTGACGCCGTCAAGCGTCAGGTGCACAACACTGGTCAAGATATGTACCGTATGTGTACCGCATGTGTACCGCATGTGTAAAGTTTGTGGCCTGCTTCAAGCTAAGCTAGCATTTGTATCGGCATCATTGATACACACACATACCCATACATACATACATACACACACATACGTGTCACACATACTCCACAAGTGCAGGGTTCTGTTGTTATCCGTCAGCAACAAGAGTTTGTGGCCAAAGAACGTGAGGACGGGAGTCAGGTGATACGGAACCGCAAGCTCCCTGTGGTCCTGCATTGTGACATAATCCGAGAACAGCCTTTTTGGAGGGACAACCCCGACATATTAGCTTAAACAGGGCTTTCTCTGTTCGGATTATTTTGTTGCTGCAAAGGAGTTTCACAAACTCAATCGCAAACCGGCTTCCTTTATTCATGTGAGTCGTCACTATTGCCTGTTCTTATTCATGTCTTTTTAGGGCCAACTCTGTCTGGCCTCTGAAAGACATCAGCATATAAGAGGGTGCTTTAGTCACAGAAAGTGTTTGCTGTAAATAACTATTGATCTAGTGTACGGCCATGCTTTTCTCCATGGTGTTGTTTTCAAGGTTTCAGAATGCTTTCCGTCAAAAGTGCGACTGCTAGCCTGCTCATAAAAGCAATTGATTCGCTCCTTGAAATTTCAAAACATTAATTTTATGATGATTTTAGGGTGGATCAGCAGCTGTTGCTTGCAGTAAAGAGAGGCAACAGACAGTGTCACGACCCTTCCTGCAAACTAGGAATTTCGTTGGTGCATACCGTGCCTACTTTGGCCTTTTTTGTATGCAGCGTGAGACTGCATTTTAGGTGATCGATAGCCTTGGTGTTTAAGCAGCCTTGAGCTTCAGGTATTACCCTGCTTATTTTCTACATACAATTTTTCTTACTAGCTAATTACTTCCCACAATGTATCTGGGTTTTGCTTCTGCCTTGCTTTTTGTGCAGTAGCCGTGTAGCGTAACCATAAGCAGCGCTTGATTAAAACGAGCACGGTTGTCTTGTTTTTACCTTTTAAATTGGAATATTGACAAACAATGTTCCTTCCATGGGTTAATTAATCATATTTTTGCTGGCTCTTAAAATTGTAGTTCCTTTCATCTGCTCAGAGTTGGTTTTCAATGGTTGGTTGCAAGTGGGAGTGACCTTCAGCCAGGTTGTTTGGCTTGTCGGCTACTGAATGGTCTCGGCCAGCCACAAATAAATCCATAATGGTTACAATGGTTACAATGGGGGGTGACCTTTAGCCAGGTAGTTTGGTTGATCGGCTGCTGACTGGTCTCGGCCAGCCACAAATAAATCCATAAGCTCAGAAAGAAAAAGAAAAAGTCTATTGTTCTGCTGAGAAAGGAAATCATGGACAAATTGGTTGTTGACCTGTTGCAGCAAAAAGGGTTGGGCTGCTGAAAAGTCCTCAAAAAAAGGTGAAAACAGAAAGGAAAAGTGTTTCCTCAGCTCACAAACTCGACGGTCTTGGCAAATTAAAAGAGCATGCACCTCGTTCTGAACATGTTAATCTTCACCAGGATATTGGTCACATACGCAAGAACCATCTTCATGCCACGCTGCTGCCTCAACTTTCAAAGTATGCGCACGCAAGCGGAATCTACTTATATTGCGCATAACATGTTTGGACAGATCAAGATGGAGATACCGTGGTACATTAATCGGCATACGCTCATTTCTAGAAAAAGGGATGGCAAATCAAGAATGATAGGTGGCCAGTTTGTTGTTGTGCGTGTTGGGGTCCACCAACTCAGCGTCTCTCCAAACACCTCTCATCCTATGCTTCAAATCTGCAGTAAACTCTTGCATGGGAATAGC
>Ga0307942_1001954_pt1 | contig 16674 bp, 21 predicted proteins | sample OrgLakmetagen175_FD_201846 | JGI IMG/M metagenome (GOLD analysis project Ga0307942, IMG submission 201846) | Saline water microbial communities from Organic Lake, Antarctica - #175 | ecosystem: Environmental > Aquatic > Non-marine Saline and Alkaline > Saline | place: Antarctica: Organic Lake... | reverse complement strand
GGGTGCTCTAGAATTATACTGGGCCGCTTTCAAATGTATTTTTTGGTTCCTCAGCTTGAGCCCGTTCGATTGGCGCCCTTGTTGGGTGATTTAAATAAAGAGGGGGGTCTGGGTGCCTAGTCACAGAAATGCATGGAATGCCATGGAATGCCCCCAAGAAGGCCGCGGGGTGTGTTCAGGCAAATTACCAGCAATCTATTCCACGCTACACATAAATTGCATGAATGAAGTGAAAACATGCTTTGGAAAAGGTTTTGGTTGGATTTGTGCATTATACAGGTGGTTGGTGCAAGAGTGTGCGTATATCAGTTTTTGCCCTAAATCTCTTCAAGTATTAAACTATCTGGCAAGAGAACTGTGCAGACGGATTGACACCCTTTTTATAAGTGTGGGGGGACAGGAAGGGGGTTTGGGAGGGGGGACATTTTTGGCCGGAGGCCCAAAATTTACACAACTCAATTTTTCTTACAACTCAAGTTAGAACCATGGCGGAGTCATTGTTAAGCAAGTGATTGGTGGTGGACCGGAATCTGGAGTACCAGCACTGTTCTTGGGTTGTGAAAACAGGTAACAACGAGAAGGATATAGGTGGTTGGAAGGATTGTTCTTTGCACTGATTATCAGTGCAAGAATGAGAGCAAGATAGTCACTGGCTGGAAGTAGCATTTAAACAAACCGACCATTTTGGAAGGCACGTATACTTTTTGGGGTGGACACCCCTAATTCCCACCCAACCCCCGAACCCCCCTTCCAGTGTCCCCACCCAGTCAAGAGGGGTACCAGTCTGCTCCTTCTTGTTTTCTGCATCCATTTGCCTACTCATCAAGAGCTGAAACTGAAGTGTCGCAGAGTTATGGGGCAAAAATTGAGATACGGACGCCCATGCACACATGACTTACCAGGCACCCACAACTGGCTTGCACAACCCAACATTGCTTCCAATTCTTCAGAATTCCACTGACTATCTCATGCTGGCACAATTCTGTAAGTTTGGGGTAAATTGCTGCTTCCTTGGCTTGACTCACCCCGCGGCCTGCACCTGAGCGCGTGTGCCTCTGCCTTTTGGACATGTCCACAGACCCCCTTTTACCCAATTTGCTTAAAAAAAGGTGCCAATCGACTAAGTTGAGCTGAGGATTCCGCTGATATATATACAGTTCCGTGGAAGTGGCTTCAAAATAGGACATCAGGATTCTGAATACATGATTTTTTATTGATTTGACTTGTGCCGTCCAAAACTTATGCTTCCTATACCCTCCTGAACCGACATGAATTGAGTTTCAGATTTAGATAGGGGCCTGTAAAAGGGTTAAATTGGGTGGGTCAGGGGGTCTACCCCAATGTCTGGGCATGCCTTTCTTCATTATATTATGTTTGGCTTTTTTTGGTGTGGGTTGAAATTAGAAAACCGATTGGTGAATAGATGTACAAAATATCAAAAGTAAAGCCAGGAGCCACATCCTACCATTCAGCACTGTGAATCACAGTAAATTGCTTTATCCTAAACAGTGGAGGAACAAAGATTTTTGGACTGTTCAAACGAAATATACATGCTGAAAATAACTTGCTTGTATTATTGCCTATACTAAAAGTCAAAGTGCTTCCCATTTCAGGGCATTGCTCACAAAGAACTCCCATATTTAAACCAGGGCTGTGCCACTACGGTGTACGGTACGGTGTACGGTTATATGGTACGGTACGGAAATACGGCGTACAGCCGTATTTATATGGTTTTAGACCATATATACGGTAAAATACGGTACGGCGTACGGTACGGTCCAAACTTTGAAAGCCTCAGTCAAAAAATTGTCGCTGCCTTCAAACCTGCCCTGATGATGGGTGGTGCTGCTGCTGCTCTGCCTCAGGGACTTGAGTTTGCTCTGCACCTCTTCTGCTGGGCACTCAGCTGCTGCTGTAGAGGATAGGAAGCCACACATCGTGATGTTCAGCAGGTGCTCCTTTAGGCGGGCCTCGTGCGCTGACCTCACGTTGGGGCGATGCTTGCATGCATTCTTAACCTCCATCGCTGCTGCCGCTGTTGTTGTTGCTGCTGCTGCTGGTGCTGCTGCTGGAGCTGGGGCTGCTGCAGCCTCTTCTTCCTCTGCCATTTCCTGGTCACCCCCCGCTGCTGCTGCTCCTGCTGTTGGAGCTGGACGATTGTCAAACTGCTCCCACACCCAGGCATTCTTCCTAACCCTTGCCTGCTTCTGAATCTGGCCCACTTGAAGGCCTGCTGCAGGGGGTATGCAGGGGCCCTCAGCAGGCTTTGGGGGTCAGGCAGGCTGGCCTCCCCCAAAGCCTGCCCTTGCTTCTTTTGTGTTGGGCCTCTATTCATCTTTGTTTCATTCCTTAGTTATAAGTATAATGATAGTTGATGGGACGGAAATTTCGAGTGGTGAGCGGGCACGCGCCTCAAAACGGGTGGCCATGCAAGCTTGTACGGTCCATCGGTTTCCCGTACCGTACCGTACTTTCGTTTCGACCATATTACACGGTTTTGGACCGTACCGTACCGTAACTGTACCGTATATACGGTCTGAAAATGGACATACGGCCTATAAGCACAGCCTTGCTTTAAACAGGGGTGTTCACATCTTTTCAACGTAGCCAAGTTATTACCTGGGTAGCCTCCCAAAAGTGATAGACGACCTTGCGCAAAATCCAACATAATAAGTGCATACCTGGACAATGTTTGAGTCAGCCTTGTAGATCTGCGAGCTGAACTGTTGCTTCTTCAAGTTGGCCACAGCAATGAGGCCTGACTTCTCACACACATGCACTCGATAGGCGTCGCTCTGGTCAAACAAGCGCTCCTGGGATGGTTAAGTTGGTGCAGAGCAAGATCAGTGACAGATAAGTATGCTGGACCTTGCATTTTGGAACTTGTTGACTTCAAAAGTACCGGGCAGACAATTCTAACCTTGAGGAAAGCGGCGGCTCCATGACTGATGATGCAATCTCGCTCCATCTCTCCAAAGCGCAGCCCTCCATCACGAGCACGACCCTCTACTGGCTGCCGATTCAGCACCTGTCAAAACAGGAAAAACCAGGGAAGGGTCATACGGCGTAGGCGTATTATACGTCGTATCGTATTTATCACGTATTTAACCGTATTTTTCAAATTGCTCCGTATAATACGATTTTGGGCACTTAACGAAGTTTGCAGCCACAAGCCCCCCAGAGCCCCCCAGAAGCACTCCCAGGCCCTCTAGAGCCCCCCAGAGGCACTTCCAAGCCCTCTAGAGCCCCCAGAGGAACTCCCAGCCCCTCAAAACGTAGCATGATCACTTGCTTATTGCTACCACAACCCATAAGGTGGTGCCTATAGCGTAGATGAATTGTGCAACAGCTGCATCCACACAAGCCTTGGTCACTGCCCTCTTGCTGCAGGTGTCCAATGACTGTAGATGCTGCTGCTGATGTGCTTGCTGTAGTCCTGTGCAGATGCCTCTCTTTTCCTGCATGCTCCTCCCTTTGAGCGTCGGCAATATCTCCCATTGCTAGCGAGCGCTGCGACTACGCCCTGAGGATTCCTGCCGGGTCAGCTTTGCATGCTGCTACACCTACGCTGGAATTCTGCCTCATGAAGTGCTCGCGGATGCGGGGGGCACCGCTGCTGAAATCTCGGAATCCTGGCATCTGGCATCTGGCATCTCGTAAATCTGCCCCTTCTGTCCCATAACAACAACACGATGCCACTCAGGGTCTTTACCAGAAGGCATTATAATGTTCTGGAGGCTGGGGGGACAATTCGTGTTGGTTGGAGGGTGGTTGGTGCAAGCCCAGGGTACCCCCCAAAATAGCATAAATACGTTTTCGTATTATACGCGTACTGCGTATTAATAGCGTATTATACCGTATGGGACGTCTCAGAAGTCTGTATGACCCATCCCTGAGAAAAACGATGTATGCTGGAACTGTGCTTGACTGTGAGTTAAACTGTGCTGGTCATATCCTCTTGGTAGAGCAAAAACATTAAAAAGAGTAAAATCACACTTACTTGCAATGGCCCTCTCTGTCTTGAGTGGATTTTAAAGTCGACCATATGCTTCAAGCGCTGGTAGTAAGTAGGGTTCAAAAACACTTGGGCCAATAGTTGCCTGCCTGTAAAAGCACAGATGGCACCAAAAAACAATATATTGAGTCAGTATGCTTTTGCACTTTTTTTGCCGCAGTAAGAATAACAATCCCATACCCCTCCTTCTTGTAACATTTCCTTGGAACCAGCTCCACTCAACCCACCTGTGTGCCCGCTGTACATCACTTCCCATCCTCTGCTCTGGTAGCCTAGCTGGTGCAAGGCGTCACTGATGTTTGCCACCGTTACATCAGTGAAGGGAGTGGCGTCACCTTCGCTTCCAATGAGGGAGGCTACCTGATGATCAAGGCGTGAGAAAACAAATAAGCATGAGGCAACCCAAATTGTTTGTCAGACTTGCTAGCACAATACGAAGATGGCCTCTTCTTCCATCTCAAAATACCACATTCTAAAGCATAAACAGTCTTGCGTGTACAGCAGACTCATGAAGAGCTAGGTCCTTGCCTAAATGATTGAGAACGATGGTTTATCAGGGTGCACCTCTAAATGGTTATTCCTGACAGCCTTCCCAAACCTCCGTCCTCTCTAAAGAGCAACAATGTTAGAAACTTTGTAATCGATTTCCCACTTCTTTGCTCCTTTTCTACAATTCCGGCACTGTAGGACAGACATTAAGTAGGTTGCAGGGAAGCTTGCAATTGACAAAGTGAGCAGAAGCATGCTCCAAAGGTACATTTCAGGTGCACGACACTGCAGACAAGTACAGAAGATACGCTATTACTTAATTCAGGCCATGCAACTGCTTGACAAAAAATGCTGTGATACAGGTATTTATTAAAATGCAGGATCTAAAAAGGTTTGCACCACCCATTTCTTTACCTTTGACATGAGGGCCTCCACCAAGTGACCAATGGTCATGCGCGAGGGAATGGCGTGGGGGTTCACTATCAGGTCAGGCACCACGCCCTCACTCGTGAAGGGCATATCCTCCTGCAAGATTAAGATTGTTTGTCCATGCAGTACAAGCTGTTGTCTATAAAAAACAGTGAAGTTTTCTAATACTGTTGTGTGGGCAAGCTGCTGGTGAAACTAAGGGATATGATTGATAAACTTAAGGGAGGTGAAGCTACACAGAAAGAACAAATTGAATGGGAGGGTGACTTGCTTTTTAATGACCCACCTGTGTGTACGTGATGCCTATGGTTCCCTTTTGCCCATGCCTTGAAGCAAATTTGTCCCCGACTTGTGGCACGCACACAGTGCGCATGCGCACTTTGACAAATTTCTGCCCCTGGTCATTGGTAGACAGCATGACCTGCCAACAAAAGAGCAAGGTGATTGACACAACGCATGCACAATTAGCAACGAGGGCAGTCCCTGGTAGGCAGGACTGCTAGAGGTGTTGTATCTCTATCGCTCAGCATTGATCTAACTTATCTATCCTAGTGCTCATTTAATGACGCAAAAGGTAGATGTATCAAGGATTGGAGAGAGCCTTCAGCAATGAATGGCAGTGTGCCATGGCATGGTACAACATAATCCTCTGAGGGTCAGGTAGCCTACCTGGTCCACCACCCCACTTTCTTGCCCTCTCAGAGCAAGCGACGCGTCCTTTTTGCTATAGCGCTGCACAGCACCACTAGGATCCTCAGGCAGTGCCACAGTCTTGCCAACAATTATGTCCTCGCCACTGATACGGGTGCCTGTAATGGGGGATTTACAGATTACCAAGAATATTTCAGCTTACTGCCATTAAGGTGGCAGATTACATGGCAAGTCAAACTGGGTCTATTGAAGCATACCCCTGTACTCTTCACTGTCTTCATTCCTTTATACCTTTCTAGCGTCCTCCTGCCAAACCAAAGCCCCCTACCTGGGGGCACCAGGCCATCCTCATCCAGCTTGTCATAGGTGCCGTGCCGCATGCCCATAGTGTTGTCTGGGTTGGGCATCTCAATCTCTTCTCTTGACATGCTCCCCTGCTTCTTTTCTTCGTCCTGCAAAGGCACAACAAGGAGAAACGAGCGAGCAGGCACGTTCAAGGATGCTGAGTGCAATGAGATATAATACGAGTAGAAATATGCAGGACAATTATACAAAGCAGCTCCTTTACGTAAGGCCTTTAGCCTTGTAGGCATGGAAGAAAGGATTTCTAACCTTGTAGGCACGGTAGAAGATGGACCGGAAAAACCCTCTGTCAATGGAGCTCTGGTTCATCATCAGTGAGTCTTCTTGATTGTAGCCGCTGTAGCATGCGATTGCCACAATGGCATTGATACCTGCAAGCAATGCACCCAACAAAAACATTGATAGCCTCATTTGAATAAAGATCTGCCATCAACAAACCCAATCACACAAGCCTTGATCCATTCCCTCAAATAGCATTCACAGGAAAAATTCAAATGGATGCATTCAACAAAAAAAAAATTTCATTAACTCAGAACCGCAGTCGAGGTTTTGTGCTTACCTGCTGGGAGTTCTCTAAACTTGAGATACTCCATAGCACGAGTTGTGACCAGTGGCTTTTGGGGGTAGTACAGCACAAAACCCTGAAGCCAATTGATGTTAAACATGATGCAATGTATATTCTTGACTAAGATTTGGGCGGGAATGGACTACATAAATTTTTGCCACTCAACAAAATCGTGATGGTCTCAGTTTAAGCATGTCAGCATGTTGCGTCAGCACTTAGCGTATGCGTTATGCAGGTTTTTGGAGGGTTTGACAGCTTTGCTGCCTCACTGACCTATCAGCAAGCTTTGCAGATGAAATACCAGAGAGGGCCAGTTTTAAAGTCCGGACAGGTTCCATTCTGTTGCTTTTGAGGGGCAACCACTTACACATCAAATAGAAACCTATCTAACATCAGAAAAGTGAAGCTGGCATTACAAGTTACCAGAGCATGTGCTCAGACCAACGTCACCCTTTGTACAAATAGACAGGACTAAACGCACAAGTAAGGCACCTAACACGGTGCCTTATTTCCTACCTACTAATAGCTGCAACTGTGCTAGCAGGCAACTGCAATCCTTCCTAAACCAGATACTTAACTCCTCTTCCAATCTTCAGCACAAGCATACCTGGGTGTCCATGCGACTCTGGTAGTTGGTACAGTACATGCCCATAGCCTGCTTGCCCATAGCACTCTGGTACGTGTTTCGAGGTGACTGGTTGTGGTCAGGGAAAGGGATGATGGAGGCACACACGCCGAGAATCATGGAAGGGTGTATCTCGCAGTGCGTATAGGTGGAGGAGTAGGCACCCTGTGATGAGGTGGCAATGAACAGAACATTAGGAAGGTAAGCTGCTGGAGACACAAACACCTACGAGGATAAGTGGAGATTAGACCTACCAAGGTAGACCAGAAAGATGAAAAGCAAGAACATGAGCTGCAGGCTATGCTGTCCTTCGCCCACCTGTGGGTTCTGGCGAGCAGCTGCCAGGTCCTTGATGTTCATGGCAATCATGGTGGTCTCTTCCTCCTCTGTGTCTACATACTCTACGTAGCCTGATGCCACAAGGTCATTCCAGCCATATTCTGTCTCTTCCTTGTTCTGGAGAGTATAGCATGTAATACACAACGGTGATTAATCATGAAACATTTTTAGGTTCGAGAGATTTAAAGTGCTACATCCACTACCGTAGCAGTTTGAAATGCATACGCATCACTGCGGTAACTGCGATACGCATGGCTCCCTGTAAAAGTACCCCTCTCCCCTGCTTCCTTGCAATCTTGTAATACACATTGCACATACCCATCCACCCAGCCGAGCAAACCGACACCCACTGCAAGAAACAAGGAAAAGTTTGGCATCACAGACCTGGAGCTTGACGATGTCACTCTTTTTGATGAGCAGGTGCTGGTCATCCACCACAAAAATGGGACGGCTGGCTCTGCCGTAGTCTGTGAACAGACGCAGCTCCTTTAAAGGGATGTCATATATGACGCCCACCTGAGAGAATGGGGCAAGGCGTAAACAATTTAGGCTGAAAAGAGAGGAAAGCAATACATTGTCACCCTGCTGTCACAGTCCCCGGCGATTGTTGTGCTGGCAAGCGCTAACCCATTTTTATTTTTCTTGTGGTGGCAGAAAAGAGGCACTGTTTTACTCTGACAGCCATCATGTGAAACAATTGCAACTTGCAAAAGCCAAATTGACAGAGCACCTTCCCTACCTCTGTGTTGATGTCCACGCGACGCCGCAAATGTCTGAGCGTGCGCACCAGGGTTTGCGGCTCTCGGTGAATCCCTATCCACACTCCATTTACAAACACCTTGGTGGACTGTAGAGCAAAAATAAGAAAACGTAGAGAATAAAAGGAAACTGGCTACAAGCAAAAGCAGACGTCCAGCATTCACAAATTGGGAGCAGCATGCATGTAGGACTCCAGCAGAGCCAACAAAAAACACATAAGTGAGCAGGACAAGCAATCGGGGTACACTTGACTTGAATCTGGAGATAAACAAGCAATATGGGAGTAGTCAGGGGCAAAGTAGTTTAATGGCGGTTATTAAATAGCCCTTTTTCACAAGTGTGCAAAGATAGATTCCTGACCATGAATTGTTGATTCTTGTTTACAAAGACACGGCACTTTGTGGCTAGACAAAACTGCAGAGCAGGAATGCTCGCTGAAGTCAGGCAGAGATGGTATATGCACTGCTAAGTGCCAGGCGATCAAAACAAGTCCTCAAAAAAGAGCAGGAAAACGCAACCGCTTTCCATTTCGCAGAGGTAGGAGAGTACAAGTTCATCCATTTCGCAGAGGTAGGAGAGTACAAGTTCATCAAGGGTTAGCCAAAAATATGAAATCCCTTATCTAGCATAACTTCCGTACTTTCCCATGTAAACTTGACGACTGAGCAAGCTGTGCGTGTTTTTATTTTATTACTTATACCTGAGGGATGACAGAAGGCGCAATTTCTTCCAAGTACTCCGTGGTCCATTCATCCAAGAATTCAAGCAAAGGTGCAGAGGGTGATCCAACTGTTTAAAGGGGCAGTGAGTGTGATTTGAGACGCATGCAGGGCAGTTTGAGGGCAAAGGCTAAACCTTGAAGTTCATATTTCGTAAACAGGCTTTAGATTTGGCAATGCATTTATCCTGGCATGTAAAGGTATAAATCCTTGCGCAGAATAGCAGGCAACTACTTTTCTGGTACAAATCAAGAGATAATAGTAGGTTGCACATTTATTAGGTGCCCGTTTTCCAAAGCTGCTTTAAAATTACAAGTTACGGGCCTCTGACATAGCCAATCTTAGGCTAATAAGGGTTCACACCTGATATTCAGGAGATTTGGGATCTCTGTCAGGAGTTGAATATAACTGATCATCTGACTTCAAGGAATCACTTGATATAATCGGCATGGATTTCGGGATGCAACCATAAGACAGGTCGAATCATTATACATGCTGCCAAGTTGAACATACTTTCTACCCTGTTCTTGTTACAAAGGGTATCTGTGCTAGATCAATTACTGGCAGAGGAAATGCATAGTTTTACTCCCTGGCACTGGCTGCGCAACAATTAAGTAATTTTCCTATGTTTACATTGAAGGTGAGAAAGCAGGGTGCATATTAAACTATGGAATGGGTGCAAATTAGGAACAGTGAGCAAACTCTTGACTGACAATTCCCTTGTACACTCGGTGGAAATATGCTAAATACACGCAGAATAGCATTGGTACGAGCTCTTGTCAGACTCTAATATTGCCTTGAGCGGAATGACCCACTTTCCTTTCCTGCCCATTCGTTGAAGCAGGACGCTTGTTAAAGAATCCGAAACTTATATAAAGCGTTCAGAAGTCAAATTCGGATCTTACTTCCTCCCTGTACCCCCTTGCTCTGCCTCCCACACCCCACCACACATACATGAGCCCCCCATGTTTCTGACTTCTTTTTTCTGTTAATAGCCTTGGACTCCATGGAGTACATCCGTGGTGAATGATTTTGGAGCAGTGCAGCCGGGGGAATTGACTGCAGTATCCAGTAAGCAGACCCTCATTTGTGTGGGAATGCCCTCCCCCTGGAGGGCACACAAGCTGTATTAATGCCGGGTACTGGTATAACCCGCTTAATGTATGCATACCTGTGATGTAGGCCATGAGCGCCAAGTTCTTTACTAGGCCTACAGCCTGGCCTTCGGGTGTTTCAGCTGGGCACATCATGCCCCACAAACTGCAGAGCATGGCAGTATACGTGACGGCAACATTAGCATCTTGCAAGAACACAGAAGTTGGAATAAGACCGTGCAGGATGCATATTGCGTCTTTCTACCTCAGGTGATCTTCTATTACCTGTTGTGCAGCTGCCGTGGCTTGGCAAGCTTGCCTTCTCGTCCAATAGGGCTGTTGACACGCCGCAAGTGTGACAAAGTGGATGCATACGTCAGCCGATTCAGAACCTGTACGAAAAACGGCAGCAGCATGCAGTCCTGTCTATTGTAGGGAACTCATATCACCGCGCACTGCAACACTTCCATTCCCCTTGCAGTGCGTTCAAAATACCGGCCTTGCTAAGCTCGTGTCGGGCAAAATGATTTGATTTTGAGATCATGAACAGGGACGGGTCTCAAGGGCACAAACGGCTTAGCGTCTCTGACTGTTTCGAGCCAGTAATTGAACAGCAAGTGAGGAGGCGGCAGCAAAGCATTGAGCAGCAAAGGCGCACAGTCTGCGGGTTGCAGAGGACAGTTCGGCAAAGGCAGAGCAGATGCTGTAGCAGCAGCTGCAAAGAAGAAAAAAACAGGCAGGCTTGTGCTGACAAGCATCAGCAACAGGGGGTTGGGCCTCCCTGGGGAAGGACACCAGACGGAAGCCCAAGAGCAACTGGTGGCCCATGCAGTCATCAAGCCCATCCTGGAGGCTGCCCCAGGGAAGACAGCAGCAAGCAGCAAGAAAGGGGGGAGAAAGAGGAGGAGGAAGAGGGGGAAGGGAAGAAGAAAGCAAGGGGGGAACTCCTTTCCCATGCACATGTACGCGCGCATGCACACGCGTGCACGTGCAGCTCAGAGGGCCAGAAGGCTTGTAGGCTTGCATTATGTTTTATCAATTAATGTTGCTCCCCTTTAATTGCTCGCGTCGAAATTGTTAATTGTTTTCTTTGAGCTCGCATCACATGATGCCTTTGTAGCAGCATGCCAAGAAAGTAAAAAATACCCCTCTGCGGTCACCTAGCCTCATTTCAGGCTAGTTTAAAAGGTGAAAATGATTTTCAAAAAAGTGCCAAGTATGCATTCTGTGCACGTGGCAACCACAGCTTCTGCACCTGTGAGACGCCTGAGCGGATGCCCTGCGTCCCCTGCTGCCCCCAGTTACCAGTGGCCAGGGAGTACTTGAGGCCACGTGTGATGGTCTGTGTCTTGACGGCACTAGGAACATTGATATCCTTGCCACTGTCGACACACCTGCGCCAAAAACACACACTGGCTAGGCTTCAAAATTATTTGAAGCTAGGTTTGGTTACCAATAATATGTCAGAACAGCAGAGACAAGAGGGACAGAAGCATCCTGCTTTGCGTGGGAAAGGCCTTAAGACGATCACTGCATTAGCGTGCATGAGCAAGGACGCTACTGCGCACCTCTGCACGTATTGCCGCATGTCCTTGCACAGCTTGCGGAACAGCAGGCGAAACAGGCTGGCAAGCAAGGGCCCTCCCAAATCCATGCGCTTGTTGGCATAGTGGTCCCGATCATCCTCACCTCGACGCTTGAGCGCTACCAGCATCAGCCTGAAGCAAATCAGAAGCAAGGTTATTTATTTAGACCATCTATCGTCCGTAAGGGGGTGGGTGGGTCGTGCCCTTGATGAGACATGCCAGGTGTGAGGCGTACTGAGTTGTCAGCGTGAAGCGACGATGATGATTGACCACTCATCCTCCAGAAGGGGTGTCCAGTTCTGGGAGGGGGTCATAAATAAGACAAAACGGCACCAAAAACCTTCCAGAACATGGTCATCCCACGGTTGCAACGACAAGGCCAGGAGAACTGCAGCCTCTTTGTTTATAATAATGATGGCCCCAGTGCACCCCACAATTCATCTACAGACATGAGAAAACAAAACAGAATCGAGTCAAAGTTTGCTACCTGTCATTTTGCGCCATTCTAATTACAACAAAGGTGACATTATTGTGCGAGGTCAAAAAACATAATGGGTACAATCTGTGCCATTTTCAAAAAGTTTACCAAAGTGATGCACAAGGATGAAGCTCACCTTGGACTGAGCGTCCCCGGCGAATTGCAATCCCTCGTTACCCTTTTTTAAACATACATTTCACAGACTACAAAGGACGCAAGAGGAGCCAAATATGTCAATCTACCTACCAGCAGCTGCAGAGAAGGTGACCTACCTGTGCACCATGTACCCCACAAAGAACGCCTTCCTAGTCTCTGTGTACTCCCCTATGCCGACGTGGGGCAGCATCTCCTACACAGAAACAGAAGCAATGGGCAGTGGTTAAGAACAAGCACGATGCTTAGCTTGAACAAATAAGTATCACACGGACTAAGCAATGTTGCAAGTCTGATCCCCATCTGAGCACTTATTGATAAACGTCTGGCTGACATCTAGACCAAATGCCTGAAAAAAGAGAATTTCTCTTACCTTCTGTAAAATCTCGCGCGCGTACTCGATCCGCTTTGTCTTGGTCACACCAATTGCACTGCCGCGCTTGCCTATTAGCGTGAGCATTGTATGGAGTTTTGTATGCTTAACTGAGCAGCTACACATTACACATTGTGATGTCAACTTAGGGCGTCAAAGCCCTTGTGCGACAGATTAAGCCGATGAACAAGGCTACTCTTAGTTGCTCTAGCCATCACCTCCCAGCCAACACACTCACCGATGTAATCAAGCGCCAGCTCTTGTGACTGCACGGGCTGTGCTTCTTCAATGCTAGGGCGTAGAGCTTCCATCATTTCTGTATCATTGTAATCGTACACGATGTGCTCTAAAATGTCTCGGTCAGCCTGGGCAGGAGAACAGGGCATTTAGACAAACAAAGGATAAGGCTTGCCAAAAAGGATCAGGTAAGTTAGAATTGTAGGAACAGGAAAACATTACAAGTAGGACTTCAAATAACAACTCATTGACAAGCTTTAAGATTCCTCTGACAAGACATCAGATCAAATGAACTAGGATGCATGAGACAAACGTGCATATGGACTACAGACTCTTACCACAAAGCCTAGGGCACGGAAGAGGATGAGGATCGGAATGTCTGCTCTGATGTAAGGAATCTGCAGCGAGTGAGCGGGAGTCAGAGCTGGGAGCTACGCATAGATTTTTGCTGGGATGTGCTTGTCTGCGTTTAAAGATGACTGAGGGAGCAGGGATGGTGTGCCGTGTATAAAATGAAAAACCTGAGAACCATTTTGCACTCGTTAATATCAACAGTAGGTGGCACATAACCACACACAGCAGAGTTAGCCTTGCAGCAGATTTGTGAAATGTTCTGATACAGAGTGAAATGTGTTGCTTTGGGCGCTGCGCACCTGTGTCCGAATCACACTGCCGGCTGCAGAGCCCTTCTTCATGCCCTTGGTGAGCATCTTCACAGACATGGTGCTGGCATTGCGGGTGCTATTCTCAAGCACAGACCTGGGTAGCGATGTTGGCAGCACTGGGCACCAGCTAAAGGGCGGGCACAAATTCAAGCTTCCTCAGAGCATCACTTTTGAGGCAGTCAACACAAACAGGCTGCGGCAGCCACTGACCTCATCTCTCCCACGTAGGAGTACTTGGATGGCTGGCTCTTCTTGAAAACATACACATGATTATTGGCCATGCGCTCCTGGGCAATAAGCACTTTCTCACTGCCGTTGATCACAAAGTAGCCGCCCTGCGTGTTCACATACAGGAAATCAGGGGGCGGTCTGAAATACAGGGCTGCAATGGAGTTTGGATGGGTCAAGAGAGGACAAGCAAGCAACTGGGGTGGCAGAGAATATAAACGAACGAGATTACGCTTTCCACTTATAATCAATATGCTTGATCCACCAACCAGCACCTGGTCATAGGGGCACTCGCCAAGCTCTGTCAGCTCCTTGTCTGAGTGGTCGCAAAGGGAACAGAACCTCGAGCGCAGCATGATGGGCACCTGTGCGTGCATGCCCGCAGGAAGAACTGAAATTTGATAGTAAAGCATGGAAGCGCTACGTCGGTAGTAATCAAACCATATGACAGCACCAGCTTTCTTTGTACGTGCACGCAGGTGTGCTGAATGATAATGTGAAAACACTCACCTTAGCCAGGAAGACTTTGTCATACTTGACCACATCCTCATGCGAGTCCCCCTCTTCAGTCTTGGTGATCTCAATCTTCTCGATGTCTATGTACATGGGGGCGCAATACCTGTGGCAGCATGGCAGGGTATGGAATTGATTGCATGAAAGAAGATTTAACAGCAAGTAATGTTTGCGGTGTGCGAATGAGAGCATGCAGTTGTGCGCAAGCTAGGATATGTCAATGTGGCTCGTCCTGTGCGAGGCTAAATCTTTGCTTCACTTGCAGCTTGGATGCCCTGTAACCATTTTCAAAAGGTGTGTTAAAAATCACCGGCAGGCACGCTCAAAGCGCGTGAGTGATAAGGTGAGCAGTACAGGGACTTTCTCAGGAGTAGCATGTAGACAGGATGAGCGCAATGAATGCAAGATTTGGAAACTAAAACGGTTGTGATTTGTGAATGTGTGCGATCTTGATTTGTATGCGTGTACGTGCATGTCTGCACCTTTGTACATGTGTATGCACAAGTTTGTATGGAGTCATGTATAATTTGCACATGTGAGCACGCGTGCATGTCTACATCTTTGTACACGTGGTCATGTGTGGGTATGTGGGTGCGCTTTTGTGTGAATGTGTATGCTTGTGTTTGTGACTGTATCCATGTGAATGCATCCGCCTTGTGAATGGAAGTGTATTTGCAAATGTGAATGCGTGCCTTTAACATGCATGTGCCTATGCATATGTGCTTGTGCGTGCGTGCGAGTGTGCATGTGTAAGCGTGTGCATGGGTGTGTGCAAGTATGTGTGGAAGTAGGTATCATTTGTGTGTATCTGTGAGATTGTGTGTTGCAATTAGGCATACAAAAGTGTATGTCTGTGTGTGTGCGCGATAGTATGTGTAGGTGCCTTTGCATGTGTGCATACACATACGCGCGAGTGTGCATGCACGCGCACATGCAAGTGTGCGCATGTGTGAGTGTGCAAAGGTGTGTAGGTATGTGTGTGTACATCCGTATGTGCATGTGTGCGTGCATGCGTGCGTGCGTGCGTGCGTATGTTTGTGTGTGATTGTGTGTGTGCGTGATTTTGTGTGTGCGTGATTTTGTGTGTGCTTTTGTGTGTGTGCACTGCTTGTGCGTTCGCGTGCGTGTGCGTGTGTATGCATAAGTGCGTGCGTGTGTGTGCGTGTGTGCGTGTATGGTGAGCGTGTGCGTGTGCGTGTGCGTGTGCGTGTGCGTGTGCGTGCGCGTGCGCGTGCGCGTGCGCGTGCGCGTGTGTGTGTGTGTGTGTGTGTGTGTGTGTGTGTGTGTGTGTGTGTGTGTGTGTGTGTGTGTGTGTGTGTGTGTGTGTGTGTGTGTGTGCAAACACCCCTCACAGCCCGAGCCCTACGTAAGGTTTCGCAGCCGGGCTTCTCTGGGGAACAGCGTATCCGTGTCTTCGTCATGCTCCGTGACGAGGGGCTTGCTGAGGTAGATCTGTCCGAACTTAATCTTGTACTCCTTGTCAGCGCCCTCCTCCTGGCCTCCAGGGTTCAGCTGGTTCTCGGGCGTGATGCGGATCTCTGAGCCCTCGTCGATTATTTCTTGCATGGTGTTGGACACGAACTCGTTGAAGGAGTCCAGCTGCTGGCGCACCAGGCCTTTCTCCTCAAAAAAGCTGGTGATGACAGCCCATGCATCCTCCTGGCTTATCTCCTCCTCCTGGGGGTGACTGTCTCGTTGAAGGGTAGCCTCCCCCATCTCCTCATCTGGCTGCTCAGCGGGCACGTGGGGCAGCTCATCGAAGACATCCTGGGAAAACATGTCGCAGCTATGTTTTCCCGCCTCGCAACGGCTGCTGCTGCTACCTCTGCTGCTGCTGCTGCTGCTGCTGCTGCCACTGCTGCTGCTGCTGCTGCTGCTGCTGCTGCTGCTTCTGCTGCTGCTTCTGCTGCTGCTGCACGTGCACTATTACTGACACCGTCTTTAGCGGCCAAAAGTGATATTGGCAGGGAAACCTGCCTTAGCTTTCCCTAGCACAACCTTTGAAACCCTTACTTTCAGCTATGGTTGGCAAAATGATGGGAAAAAGTAGAGCCAAATGATTGAAAATAAACAAATCCTGCATGTTAGAGTATTTTATATATATTACTTGTGACAACATGGCACTGCTCTAAGAATGCCTGTCAAGGAATTGGAGCTATGAAGGGCAGTTTACCAGCCGCAGGGGGTGGGCATACAAAAGAGCGCACAAAAATCCCTATTCTGGCAGACAGTGTCGCTGGGACTTGCATCCAGGTGAACACTCACATGCCTTGCGCAGGCTCGCGCACACACGCACAGCCGCACGCACACACACAACACACACACACACACTCACACACACACACACCACGCACACACGCACGCACGCATGTGCGCGCGCACGCACACACACA
>Ga0307942_1001952_pt1 | contig 16677 bp, 11 predicted proteins | sample OrgLakmetagen175_FD_201846 | JGI IMG/M metagenome (GOLD analysis project Ga0307942, IMG submission 201846) | Saline water microbial communities from Organic Lake, Antarctica - #175 | ecosystem: Environmental > Aquatic > Non-marine Saline and Alkaline > Saline | place: Antarctica: Organic Lake... | reverse complement strand
ATGTCCTGGTGAAGATGAACATGTTCAGAACGAGGTGCATGCTCTTTTATTTTGCCAAGACCATCGAGTTTGTGAGCTGAGGAAACATTTTTCCTTTCTGTTTACACCTTTTTTGAGGACTTTTCAGCAGCCCAACCCTTTTTGCTGCAGCAGGTCGACAACCAACTTGTTCATGATTTCCTTTCTCAGCAGAACAATCGACCTTTTCTATTTCTTTCTTAGCTTATGGATTTATTTGTGGCTGGCCGAGACCAGTCAGCAGCCGATCAGCCAAACAACCTGGCTGAAGGTCACCCCCCATTGTAACCATTGTATACCTGCTGAAGACTCCTTAAAAACTGGTCAAAAACATCCAACAACATCATATCATCTTCCTGACAGAAACCACAACTAATGAGCGACTTGAATATAATCTTCAGATTCCTGCCCCACCATGTCAGCGCAGTGAGTGAAGCACTGTGATGAGTTGTGAAAGTCTACGTGCGGGCGGCAGGATGAAAGGAAAGAGCGTGTAGCATTTTTGCTAGCCAGCACAAATTGGAAGGACATTGTTTTGTGTTCTGCCCCACCCAATGGTTGCTTTGCATCCATGCAACACAATGTCCCGTCTAAAGATACGGCACGGAGGAAATGCAGAATCCAGTCCTGAAAAATAGAGCAAAGAAAGGACAGAAGAAGCAAAAAAGCAAGCATCACCAATATGCTTAAATATATACACCATCACAAATGTTCATCAAAATGTGCGGGATGCTGGTTTAGTAACATTCCAGAAACGAATAGCAAATTGAAGCAAGTAGCATGTTCCAAAGCTGCTTTGCAAGTCGTCATGATAGTTTGTAGAATAATTGCCGCAGTTCACCCACAGTTTTATACACTGAGTCTTTAAGGCATGTGCATTTGTACCATAAGATCACATTGCAGATTTGTGCGCAACACAAACCATTAGTACTAATGATTATAACCTTTTGGTGCCAACGCAATCCATTTCACCATAGGATTGCGTTACAAAATCGTGCGCAACAATTGAAGGCTGCACAACAAATGGGTATTCACTCCTCTCTAAATGATGGGTCCGGTCAGGTTGCCACCCTAGGAATGGCTATCATCATGCTCAACCACCCAGAGTTTTGTCGTGCTAACACAATAGCTCAGATTACAAAAAAACAACCAAGAACCAGTGGATAAGAGAAAATCGTCCATAGTCGACATTCCTCGATGCAAAATTCGTTCATTTCTTAGAAATCATGCAAGCTAAACACTTCCTATTGCACTGTATATGCACTTTCTATTGCACTGCATAGGCACACCACACAGACCCACCATCACACACCAACATAGCCACCAAGATGCAGGATCAGGCATGTTCAGGAATTCCAAATGCGTCTTCAAACTCAAAGCAACTCTTATTTGCAAAACTGTGCCACTCCCGCGTATAGTTTGGCTTGTTCATGCGGAACTCAGCAAGGTAGTCTGACACCTTGATCCATGTGCGGTGGTCCACAAGGGAGGGCTGGTACTTCAGAAGCCGAGCGTACTCTACAAACAGTGTCAGTGACATCATGTGCCAGTCAACACTGCTGTGTGATGAGATTCAGGTGCGGCGAAAAAAAGAAAGAATCTGTTTTTAACTTAGATCTTGCTCAGGTCTTGCAGATAGGGCAGCGCCTACGCACAGACAGATTTGCAGGCTTTCAGAAACTGTGTGCGGGTGACGTCTAGAGAAGCTAATTCAGAGCCCCACCACCATTCTGCATCTCATTTAAGCCCTGCCTCATTCCCACCTTGGGTATTTACATAATTCGAGACTGCCTTGTGTTCACCAACGTCTCTTGCTCTGCCGCTTGTGAGGAAAAGTTCCTTCTTTTGTCAGACCCAGGATTGTGGTCAAGGATTCCTTCTGTGTATGTGCAAATGTGCTAACACTCAAGTAGACAGAGCGCGCACCTCGGAACAGTGTCAGCCAGTAGCACCGCAGAGCCTGCTTATTCAGCACCTCCTTGACGAAGGCCTGCAAGTAATAAGGCCAGTGAGAATTCATTTTATTATAGACCACGCAAGTTCTATAGCCATAAGCGTCGCAGAGCCTGCTTATTCAGCACCTTCTAGACGAAGGCCTGCAAGTAATAAGGCCAGTGAGAATTCATTTTTATATAGACCACGCAAGTTTTATAGCCATAAGCGTCGCAGAGCCTGCTTACTCAGCACCTCCTTGACAAAGGCCTGCGACTATTGAAGGCCGGTGAGAAGCATTGTTTAGTCAAAACACGCAAAACCTACAGCAAGCAGTGTGAGCCTGTAAGAGTACAATGTGTGTGGGGGGGGGAGGGGATGTGTGTGCGTGTCTGTGTGTGTGTGTGTATGTAGCTCATGAGCAGTGTCAGCCTACAAGAGTGCAATGGATGATCAACGTGTCTTTGGGAGAGGCTTACAAACATCATGAATCATGAAGCCGTATAAACATCATGAATCACATCATGAATCATGAAGCCTTATAAACATCATGAATCATGAAGCCTTATAAACATCATGAATCACATCATGAATCATGAAGCCTTATAAACATCATGAATCACATCATGAATCGTGAAGCCTTATAAACATCATGAATCAAGAAGCAGCAGCAAGACCCAAGGCCAGCAGGGAACAGTGTCAGCCATGTTAATAGAAATCAGAGCAGTGCACGCATCTGTGGCAGAGGATTGCAGTCATGAGGGAGCAGCAATTGCATGGAGGCTTCAAACATAGAAAGCATAAAATGTACACCATTGACATGCTATGGAACCTACATACACACATACGTGATATGTTTTATATACACATGGATCTGGCCGCCTTACACATGCTGCATCCCTACCCAAGCAATGCGCACGGTTGATTTTTTTATTGAACAGCTTCCTTGTTTTTCCCTGTGCGTGAGTGTTTGCATACTAACCACATATACAGGCCTGACAACCATTTCATTACAGATCTACTGCCATTTCATTACAGATCTACTGACATTTCATCATCTACTACCTTTTCATGACAGATCTACTACCATTTTATTACCTGAGCATTGCGCGCTATTTGCTGAGCAGCCTCCTGATTAGCCTCCATCCATGTCAGCGCATCCAACGCCTCTTGAGGCCGTTGAAACCTGGCATTTTGAGAACGCAGAATAAGCACTACCGTTTTGTGACTTGATTATTATAGGTGTGGGGAGGCTAATCAGGCTAAGGGCGAGCATAAGCAGCATGCCAAAATGTCAATAATGCGGTTTGTACGTTGGCCTATGAACATGTGGTTGCTTAAGGGCGGTTGCAAGAGCTCAGCACCAAGCGGTGACCAGGTGAAAAGGAAAAAGAAAAAAAGAAAAACACGGAAAGTGTAAACATCGTAGGCAGGTTCAAGGAAATTTAAGGCCAGTTTCGGATTTCCTTGAATTTTCGTGAAAAAAGAAAAGGACATCCGAAGTCGTTGGGATTAACAATGGTAGAAACATCAAGACACAATCCAGAGTCTGTAGAAACGGTGAGATTATGAGAAAACCTTTTGATTTTTTAATCAAACATCTATTCCTTTTTGTGTGCATCGTAAGACGCAGCAGGCGAGGGATTTATTACCAAGGAAATGATAAGATAGAGGAACAAGGCAATAAATTAAATTAAATCTTGCGTGACACACGCCCCGATTTTCGAACACAGCTGTAGAATCTCAGAACCGTTGTAAAAAAATTTAACCAAGAGGTATCTAAAGAAGTGGAACAAGACAGAGGGGTCAGCAAAGAAGGCCAAAGTGGCCACGAAAAGGGATTCTGATGAACTTTGTAGCTGGGCCTCAAGAAATAGTAAAATTTTTAACATGAGTTAAGAGCGAGTTTTGAAGACCGAGGTAATAAAAGGCGGAGAAAAAACAAAGATACACAGATAGCAGCAAGAGTTATACAGCAGCACATCACTTTGCTGCACTGCAAGAGCACTGCAAGGGAGAAATGGAAGTGTTCACACCAAGACTCAGCAGTTTTCAAAGTGGCTGCTTTACTTGACGCTTTTTGAAAGCAGTACAGGCAGGCCGTCTACTTATTTACTCACATGGAAACCGTAGGTGCCGATTAAGAAGAGGGGGTTACCACTAGAAAGCACAGAATTCGATGAATGGCAATCTTGACACTGATTCAAACAAAAACAGTACTTTGCACTTTATACACAAGGAGCACAGAAGAGACACGAAAGACTCTGAACGAGAAGACAAATTAAGACTTGCCTTTGTCTTTGCTCACAAAAAGGCCATAGGAACCCACTAGCGCAAAGAAACTTTGAGAAACTGAATATGAAGACCGGGGTTTCCACAGCGACATAATGAAGAATCAGCCTCTTACAAGGATGGGCAACCAAGACTGTGAGTTTTGTACAGACACCGTAACTGTGAGTTTCATACAGACACCAAAAACAAGCAGCTTTGCACATAGCAAAAACAAGTTCACAACAGTAAGTTCACAACAGTACGTTCACAACAGTACCCGCAAAACTCACCAAAAGGGGACGTAGTGCTCAAATGGCCGGAGCTGCATCTGATAAAAGGACCTGTAGCCACTCTGCTCTACCATAAGAGGCGAGCCCAGGGCCAGGAGCTTCTCCAGCTTTGAACTGCAGGACGGACAGCAGTAAGCAGAGAAGAAAATGCTGGTTTTGTGACACTGTTTCCAGGCATGTAGTGCGGCGCAGATGTCAGAACAGACGTGATCAATCAGATGTGATCAATTGTCAGAACAGACGCGATCAATCGGACAAAATCAATCAGACGTGATCAAATTGTCAGAACAGACGTGATCAATTGTTAGAACGAGATCAATTGTTGAGGCTTGCTTTGCTGCTGAGTGGCAGGCCTGAGGCGAGGAGCCTCTCCAGCTTTGAAACGAGGCAGGCAAAAAAGAGGCGCAGGTGATTGGATCCAAAACATGCAGCATTGTAGCAGCCTCTGTCCTTGCGAAAAAAGCAAAGGGCGGCGCGCTTGGAACGTTCACGCAAACGTGCAATGCTCGTTCACCTGAAAGTGATGCCATCCACGAATATGAGGTACTTGTACTTTCTCCACTCAGTGATGGGCGAATAGGGCAGGTCCTGTGTGCCATGGCAATGGGGAAGCCTGAGGATGTTAGTGCAGCACGCCTTATGCCAGCAGACGGATCTGGTGCACCTGATAACATCTGCTGTATATACGAGCACAGGAGGGAGATACGCGTGCACAACACACAGCACTTGAGCGCACATACACACACACACCTACACACACATACACACACACACACACAAACACACACACACACACACCTACACACACTATTCACGCACATTTATGAAGGGTGAACTCGCACACGCACCCTGACATCAACGCGTGGATCTTGCAATGACCTGCTCCATTGTGTAAACCATCTCCTAGGGGTCTTGATTCCGTTCCTGCACACCACCAACCCGCCCACGTTGTGAGACGCAGTGAGACGCATTCACACCACCAACCCACCCACGTTGTGAGACGCATGTGAGACACATTCACACCACCAATCCGCCCACGTTGTGAGACGCATTCACACCACCAACCCGCCCACGTTATGAGACGCAATGAGACGCAATGAGACACAGTGAGACACAGTGAGACGCAGTGAGACGCAGTGAGACGTATGTGAGACGCATTCACACCACCAACCTGCTCACGTTGTGAGACGCATGTGAGACGCATTCACATCAGCAACCCGCCCACGTCGTGAGACGCAGTGAGACGCAATGAGACGCATGTGAGACGCATTCACACCACCAACCTGCCCACGTTGTGAGACGCATGTGAGACGCAGTGAGACACAGTGAGACGTTGCTAGACGCATGTGAGACGCATTCACACCACCAACCTGCCCACGTTGTGAGTGAGACGCATCGGCTTTGTTGCACAGACTGCTTGCAAAAGAAGGAAACTAGGCAGGGTTATACAGCGATACATTACGCTGGCAACAGGACTGTGAAGCAGCCCACCCCTGTGGGACTAGGCAGGGTTCTACAACGATACATTACGCTGGCACCAGGACTGTGAAGCAGCCCACCCCTGTGGGACTGTGACCCCTGTGGGACTGTGAAGCAGCCCACCCCTGTGGTGTGCCCACCTCTGTGTTAGGTGGGAGCCAGGGCTCACAAAACGGTCCCATCGCCCAAGGCGAGCATACAGCTTTGGCTGTCGCTGCTCCCAAGGAGGATCGTAGGTGAAGTTGGTGTCCACAAAGGATAGGAAGCGCTTGGAGTAGTGAAGCTCGTACAGCTGCCTGTGTGTGTGCATGTGCGTATGTGTTTAGGCGTGGGTGTGCACGTGTGCGTGTGTGTGTGTGCGTGTGTGTGTTGTGTGTGCAAGTATTGGTGGTGATGTGTGCAAGTAGAATCGAAGGCTGTGTGTGAGGCCTGAGATGGTATGTGAAGTTGGTGTCAATGAATACGTACAAATTATCTTCAAACTACCCAGATACCTGAGTGCGCACACATATTATGTTGTAGAACAATAGTAAAACTACAAAAATAGCTGAGTACGCATACGTATAATGAGGTAAACATAATTTAAGCTGCACTGATACCTGAGTGCGCATGCATATAACGTGGTAAAAAAAACTACAAAAATACCTGAACGCGCATACATATAATTAGGTTAAAAATAATTTAGGCTGCGCAGATAGTTATATGCGCGTGCATATAACGTGGTACAAAGAAACACCTAAACGCGCATACATATAATTAGGTTAAAAATAATTTAAGCTGCGCAGATAGCTGAGTGCGCATGCATATAACGTGGTAAAATGTGTGCCCGTGAAGGGGAGATGGAGGATGCATCCTGCTCCTTTGCTTAAAGCGTAGTCGCTAGTAAGTCCCAGCTTGCCGACCTTTTGATATCTATTTATTGTTCCTTCCTATTGATTTTTCCTTTCACTCCGGAGGAGCTACCATACCAAAGCGGGCTCCCTCCATCCCTTGTTGACGTGAGGGATGCTTACGCTGCTGAGTACAAGGGACCGTTAATCTTTGAGACACTGATCCAGGTACAGAGGGAGTGCCAATGCATTGCGATGCGTCGTTTATTGTTTTTTGTGTTTTTTCTTTTTCTGTGATGCGTCTAAACACATGCTTTTGACCCGTCTCAGAGGGCTGGTGTGTTTTGTGGCGCACTGTGATTCCATTTTTCTGCAGCTTCTCTGTGACACTCAAAGGGCTGGTGTGTTTTGTGGCGCACTTAAATTCCATTTCCGCAGCTTCTTTTTGACACTCAGAGGGCTGGTGTGTTTTGTGGCGCACTGTGATTCCATTCCCGCAGCTTCTCTGTGACACTCAGAGGGCTGGTGTGTTTTGTGGCGCACTAAAATTCCATCTCCGCAGTTTTTCTGTGACACTCAGAGGGCTGGTGTGTTTTGTGGCACACTGTGATTGCACACTCTGAATCTATTTCCGCAGCTCCTCCCACTTACCAAACAGGTACCAAGATGTTCGGGTTCTCAAAGCTCCTGCAGTATCTGAACTGGGGCAGCCAGCTCATCTCCTTATCCACTGGGGAGTCTGCAGTAAACACGGGAGGCACGTCATTGGTTGCGAGTACCTGTGTGTGTATGTGTGTTTGTGTGTGTGTATGTGAGTGTGTGTGTGTGTTTGCGTGTGTGTATGTGTGTGTGTGAATGTGTGTTCGTGTGTTTGTATAGCACATATTGAGACAAGGCGAGTGTATTTTTGTGAGTTGTGAGTGTCAAGCACAATTGTTTGGGGCACTAGCTCGTATACCAATCAACAAAAGCAATACAGCTCGGTCAAATGTGCTGCATTCGCAATTTTGTGTGACAAAGCGTGACTCCACCAGAATGGACGGAATTGCATCAGAGAGGTCCGCATGTGCGTGATGTGGTGATGTGGTGATGTGTGATGTGTGCTAAAATATGCCTTGAGCAAAAAACAACTGGCTTGTCCTCTTTTCTTTGGTGGAGAAGTTTTACAGTACCCAAATTGACTTCTTTTCCTTCATTAAGGTGGGGAGTGGCTTTCAATGCCTGCAGTGTTTTTCTTTTTTCCATTTCGTTATAGGGCTGGCTAGAATCCTAAGTACACACTCACACACATACACACACACAACACACACACACACTTCACACCAGCATACAAACACACACACACACATACACACACACAAGGAAAGAAGAACTATGCAGGCAGTGGAAATTGCTCGCCACATTTATTAAGGAGCAGTACATTGGCCTTATTTACGGACGAACTTCCTGCCACAATCCACTCACAAAATCAATGTCAGGGAGGTCTGCTCCATTCCGGCGAGCCAGGTCTTGGAAAATCTCCATGTAAATGATGGCCTCCTTTGCGTGGTGCTTGGGAACATGCGCCTATGTGTGTGTGTTTGTATGCTGGTGTGAAGTGTGTGTGTGTGCGTGTGTGTGTATGTGTGTGTGTGTGTGTTATTTGTTCATGACCGGTGACACTGATTGTGTTTTTTGATACAAAGACAAATGAAACCCTTTTTTAAAGGATCTCTGCACGGCTTTTTACATTCCTTTTGCCGTGTGCAACTGGGAATGGGGTGGGACGATGGCTACTAGCTGTGATAAAAGCGCTACTAGCTGTGATAGAAGCGCTACTAGCTGTGATAAAGAGCGCTACTAGCTGTGATAGAAGTGTAACAGGTGCAGGTGGCCACACCCAAACAGTCAACTTTTTAGGGTGTTGCGCTGGGGCCAAGACGTGCCATTTTAATAAATACAGAGAATGCAGTCGTGTTGTGGTGTTTTGTTGCTCAACTGTGTGTTGTAAAACCTCCTAATAACTCTGGGTCAGGACAACTTTCAGTTTCACACAGCAGCTGTCAAAAAATTCGCATCAACAGACCGCAGCAGACAGAGCAACTGCTCTCCAACCGACAGCTGTCTAAAAATTTGCATCAACCAGCAGCCACAGACAGAACTACTCTTACTCCAGGCCCACCAAACAGTCTAAAGAAAAGGAAAACTACGCAGGCAGTGAAAACCACTCCCCACATTGCTTCAGGAAAAGAAAGCCACTTTGGTACTGAGTACCGTAAAACTCCTTTACCAGCAGACAAAAAAGGCCCAGTCAGAGAGGTCCAACAGAGTACCAGAAGGAAGAAAGAAAACAATCTGCATCGACCAGCAGCCACTGACAGAAATACTCTTACTCCAGGCCCACCAAACAGCTCCTGCTCCCCACGCACAAAAACCCTGCTTAAGGTGCAAGCGCAAAAACGCAGCACCTTCAGCCGATTGAAGAGACATGCAACACGTTCGACTCACCAAGTTTGCGTTCTTGAACAGGAACACTTCCCCTTTGCGAAAGGAGACTCCTATGCCTGGGTACCTGAGCAATGCATTTGGTACGGTAATGCATTGACTATTGCGTGGTGCTATGACTGTTGCTGACATGCCACAGTTCACATTGTGAATGGCCTGACAAGACAGGTGCAAGTAAGCACAGAGATCAATAATACCAATAACCAAACAAGCTTTACATATGACATATAGCTGTATTTGCGTCAGGTTCGTCGTTTCAAACGTCCTCGGAAATTATAAGAGCCCAACCTTGGTGGAAGGAGCAGGAGGAGAAAACCAGAGGTGGTCTGTGAGGATAAGGAAAACCATTTGCCTCCCACCCCCAAAATTATTCTGATGCCAGCACGTTCTGAAATCAGCAACGGAAAAAACAAGGTATAGGCTTCAGCCTTCCTCAGATATTTTTTAAGCACTAGTATGTATAGCGTACGTAAAGAATATCACCGCCCCTAATTTTATTTTTGTGTGGGGGGGAATTGATCGAAGTAATTCTTGTGAAACTTCTACGTTAGAAAGGGGGGCGGTGTATACATGTACGTACGGTTAATCACAAAGGTATACATGTACGTACGGTTTAGAACAAAGGTATACATGTACGTACGGTTTATCACAAAGGTACGGTTATCACAAAGGTATATATGTACGTACGGTTTATCACAAAGGTATATATGTACGTACGGTTTATCACAAAGGTACGGTTATCACAAAGGTATATATGCACGTACGGTTTAGCACGAAGGTATAGAGCAGCAACTGGGGCTGTTTTTCTGTTTCCTTAGAATGTAATTATGTTTTGCTACCAACATCAATCCGCAAGCTGACCAGACCTGCACTTCACCATAGGCAGGTTCTTGCAAGGCCTTTGGTACAGCAACTAGTACCTGTATACGTATAAACATGCAATACACAATCATGCATTGTATAAATTACAAGGTTTTACATCACATAATGCAGCCACACGATGGTTGCAAGGGATGTACCATTGTGTGACACCAAAATAAGCGAGGAATGTACCATTGTGTGACACCAAAATAAGTGAGGGATGTACCATTGTGTGACCCCAAATTAAGTGAGGGATGTACCATTGTGTGACACCAAAATAAGTGAGGGATGTACCATTGTGTGACACCAAAATAAGTGAGGGATGTACCATTGTGTGACACCAAGATCAGCGAGGGAGTTGGCCAGATCTGTGCTTGGACACAAGCAGGCACTTGCAACACCTTTGGTACAACAAGTACCTGTGCACACATTGTATAAAACCTATACTCATATATGTTTTACATACTCAGATCTCATACATGTTGTACATACTCATATATTATATAATGCAGTCACACAAGGGTTGCGAGGGTTATATCATTTTGTGGCATCAAGATCAGCGAGAGGGTTGGCCAGATCTGTGCTGCACCAGAGTCGCACCTGTATACACCAGTGCCAACGGTTCGATAAAGTTCGTGAAAGTTTGCGAACCCTCAAACTGTTCGAAGAATTCGATGTGCAATTTTGAGAAACAGGCCCTTGGGCTCCTTCTCCCACCTTCAAATCTTTGTCGAACTTTGACCGAACTCCGAACGGCACTTTTCAAAATCGTTAAAATGCGTAAAAGTTCGCAAACCCGAATTTTTGGCCGAACCTCGAACTGAACAACACTGTTTGTGACCATTGTTGCACATTATACTCTTGTGACCATTGTATATACCCTTCTTGTGACCATTGTATATTATACTATGTACTTTGTACCTTTGTAATTTTGTACAACGGTGATTATTAAGAGAGAGAGAGAGAGAGAGAGAGAGAGAGAGAGAGAGAATTACAATTACAGCACAGACTGTTACAGTGATTCGCTTGTGTACGCTTCTGCGTGACATTGTCATCTTCAAGAGACAAATGTCCTGAGCAATCAGCAATCAGGGCTCCATCCCCTCTCTCTCGCACTCTTGAGTAAGGCCATAAGAGGAAATTTGAACACGGGTAGAGATCTGGTATAGTCCCCTCACAGCTGGCATGGACGAGGTGGGGGAGGCGACATGGAGTTAAAAGTTACAAGTAGGGTTGACCACATCTGATCAATTTTCCATAAATGTACACTGTTCCATAGATTACACTGTATATAATACTCCTTATGTGACCATAAGCACTTGGAGGTTCACCAGCCAGAAAATCGTGCAAAGACCGTACACAAGGCCACCGGCCCACTCTAGTCCTTGGTCGTATATATTAGGCCCTCACATACAAGCCGCAACTAGCTGGTCACACAGGGGCACACAAGCACATGCGCATAGCGCCAGTCGTGATTGTCATTGCAAGTCAAACCCTGCGCCTGCTTCTTGCACAGCTCTTTGGGCCCCCTATACCTGATGCTCTACATCCCTCCACTCTTCACTGTGTACATAATTGCTTTTTACCCCTTCTTACTTCACTTTCGCAAAGGGATCACTTTCGTGAAGGGAAGTTATCTCACCACACCGGCCTTTCAACTAACCTCACTCACCTCCTGTCCATCGTCCACCGGTCGCTGCTGGCTTTCACCTGCTCCCACTTTATGCCCCTATGTGCGTATGTGTGTGTATGTTTATATACGGATGCATATTTATAACTAAATGTGCAATGTGTACATAGCTTAAACCGTGTCACGTGGCTCACGACACTTGTGCATTGCGTGCTCCACATCAATCACACACACATACAACACACACAAATACATACATGCAGCCACACATATAATCACACGCACCTGCTCCACGGTTGCAAGTCTGTCCAGATGGAGGGAAGGAAGTCCTTGGAATACTTTGCACAGTAGTGTGGCAGAGGGGGGGGCTGCTCCGTTGCTGCTCCCGCATCTGTCGCTGCTTGATCTGTCGCTGATCCTCCTGGTACTGCTGCTCCTGGTTCCGACGAGGACGCCTGGCTGTCAATAGATGCAACTTTGCAGCACAGCAGGGCCAGCACGAGCAGCGCGGCGGGAGGAGCAGAAGCAAATAAGCCCTTGCGTCTGCCTCTGCTCCTGGTCATGCCTTGCTCCTCCACTGTAGCATACATCCGGAAAGAGTTGTTTCCTCCATCACCTGAACGCCAAATGTGCATGTGTGGATCCACGAGTTCATTCGTGTGTGTGTGTGTGTGTGTGTGTGTGTGTGTGTGTGTGTGTGTGTGTGTGTGTGTGTGTGTGTGTGTGTGTGTGTGTGTGTGTGCGCTTGATGTGCATGTGTGTGCACATAGGTATGTGTGTGTATGTAAATGAGTGTGTTTGTGCGTGCGTGCGTTGCGTAAATGTGTGTGAGTGTGAGGTGTGTGTGTGTATGTGTGTGTGTGTGAGTGTGTGTGCACGCGCATTATTGGCAGACCTTTTGCCCGGAAATTTTATATCTAATATGAGAATTAAGTCAGACGAATTTCTAAAACTAGATTTAAAACATAGTGATCCAGTCAATGTGGATGCCGCAATTTTAGTGAGTGTTCCCTTCAACAGCTGCTTGGCAAGCCTGAGGTGGATGGCACATTGAGAGAACTGTTTTTCCTGGTTGTCCGCAGGCTCTGATGTTCAAACCGTGATAAGACTGACACGATGGTAAGACTTGCACATGCTCCGCAAGCATCATGACAATGCATGCTCTTAAACACCATTACAATGCATGCTCTCAAACACACACACACACACACACACACACACACACACACACACACACACACACACACACACACACACACACATGTATTCACATACACGCGCAATCGTACGCACGTACGCATGCACACGTAAACACGCAGACACACACATATGTATCCACACACGCACGCAAATGTACGCATGCACACGTAAACACGCAGACGCACACACATAAACACTTGCACACACACACACACACACACACACACACACACACACACACACATACACACACACATACACACACATGCACATATATTCACACACGCACATGCACATGTGCATGGATGCATGCACACAGACGTTTGCTCGCACACATGTACACGTAATCACGCACGCACATACACACACACACAAGTATGCACATTTGCAGCGCATATGTAGACAGGTGTACACCATATGCATGCAGGCATTCTCGTTTGGAAGCTTCGGGGCTTCCAGTCAACCTGCAAGTAGCGGAGGGCTTTTTGGGTCTTCCACTCCCGCGTTTGGTGCAACCAGCACACCTGCGTTTGGTGCATCATCTGCCCCTTCTTTTGGAGGCTTTGGAGGAGCATCAAGCACACCCGCATTTGGAGCATCAAGCACGCCTGCATTCGGAGCATCAAGCACGCCGGCATTTGGTGCCACCAGCACACCTGCGTTTGGTGCGTCTTCTGCCCCCTCTTTCGGAGGCTTTGGCGGGGCCTCAAGCACGCCCGCATTTGGTGCCCCTTCAAGCACACCCTCCTTGTTCGGAGGACAATCCAGCGCCCCCTCCCTCTTTGGGAGTCAACCCACACCGTCCTTGTTTGGCGGAGCCAGTGCACCCCCCCCCGCATCCTCCTCCTCGTTTTTCTCCTTCCCTGGGCAGCAGCAGCAGCAGCAGCAGCAGCCACAGAGTAATGCCTTGGCCCTCCCTGGTCAGCAACAACAGCAGCAGCAGCAGCAGCAGCAGCTGATAACGTACACTACCAAGTACGAGGACCTCCCCCCGGACAGGCAGCAGGAGCTGCTTGCGATACAGTGAGCGTTACTTTTGATTTTGGCATGGTGCAACTGTGTGTGATTGTGCAGGCGCAAGGTTAGCAACTACCGAGGAACACCCATTCAGTCATATTGTGATTATTGTACAACAAGAGAGAGCGACAGGTACAGAACAGGTACACGCATGAGCATGTGCAGAATGAGATGAGCGACTACAGAAAGGAACAGTTACAGATGCATGAGCATGTGAAGAATGAGATGAGCGACTACGGAGAGGAACAGTTACAGATGCATGAGCATGTGCAGAATGAGATGAGCGACTACGGAGAGTAGCAGTTACAGATGCATGAGCATGTGCAGAATGAGGTGAGCGACTACAGAAAGGAACAGTTACAAATGCATGAGCATGTGCAGAATGAGGTTAGTGACTGCAAAAAGCAACACTTCCCATAACAGAGAGGTTCATTCACGCATAACTGCAGTTTTTTTTACCTTTGCATAAAGGTTCACACGCACGTATTTGCACAGGCGCGAGATTAGCAATTATAGAGAGGACTGTGAAAAACTGGAGCGGGACCAGCGCCTGCACGACTCGGTGGCCTTAAAACGGGTGAGTGTAAGCATTTGTGTGTGAATGTGTATCTTTGTGTGTGTGTGTGAGCGCACTTTGATTTGGTTCGTTTTGTTATGCTGCGATATCACCTCTGGCTGCGATTTCACCTCTGGCGTCAATACAGATGGTGAGGGCCCTGACAGCACTCAAGCACACAGCGTATACAGGTGCACACACAAAGGCACACACACACACACACACACACATACACACACAAAGGTACACACACACGCACACATACACACACAGAGCATGGAGGAGGAGACCAGCGGCTTGAAGCAGATCTTGCAGGGCATGGCCAACTCGGTGAAAGCGGACGATGACGCCCTGGCCGATTTTCGGGAAGTGAGTTTTAAGGGTTACATCCAAAACATATTTCAGCACATGATTCCTTAATTCAAAATTTTGTTGTCTGATCAAATCCTTTGTATCTTTGTACGTTAGTACCCTTGAATCAGAATACTGGTGAGAGCTGTTCTCTCTCTCCATCTCCCTCTGCCTCTCCCTCTCTCCCTCTCCCTCTCCCCCTCTCTCTCTCTCTCTCTCTCTTTCTCTCTCTCTCTCTCTCTCTCTCTCTCTCTCTCTCTCTCTCTCTCTCTCTCTCTCTCTATCTCTCTCTCTCTCTCTCTTTCTGTGTGTGTGACATGGTTTTTGGCATGACAAGTAGATGTACTACAAATGCTGATCAGGTGGAATCTCTTCTGTCAGGTTTGGGTGACCTGGCCGGTTACTAAGTTGCTCATGCAAATGTTAATGTTTGAGCATTTGTCAACATATTACGTTAAGTGTGACAATGATGCCCTCATCCACTTTATGCATTTATAGAGCCCGTTTTGATTGGGGCCAGCAATTGAGGTCAGCAACGACGTTGGCTCTTTCATGTTGATGCGCACCCAAGGCATACATGCTGTAGCTTTGAACCGTCAAAACAGCCAAGAATGCCTCAGCTGGCTGGGCCCGGAGGCTGCTGTACAATTGTGTGCAGCCTCCTCTATCACTACCTCTTGCACTAATGTCTTCCCTGTTCCTTGCGTGCGCACACATACGCACACACACTCACATACACGCTCATATAGAGACACGCGAGCGCACACACATACGCACACGCACACACACATGCACACGCACGCACACACACACGCGCACACACACACACACACACACACACACACACGTAAACACACAAAAACGCAGAAAGTGATGCAGCTTCTGCGCTCGACAGAGAGTGCCGTGCGCACGTTCCAGCGGTCTAAGCTGTGGCGAGATGCACCGCAGCAGTACAAAGGTGTGAGAGCAAAGGACTGAAATATATGCCGTGCACACTTTTTGCAAGCCTGAGTTGCAAGTGTGTGTGTGTATTGGTGCAAGAAAGGGGCAAGACCTTTGACAGATTGGATAAAATGTGTGCACACGCAAACTTGTGTTCAATAACAAACCCATGTGCAAGTTCAGGCATGTCTTTTTATTCATGTATTCACACCTGTGTGTGTGTGTGTGTGTCGGTGTGTGGGCGTGTGTGTAGGTGGGTGGGTGGGTGGGTGTGTATACTGCTGTGGTGCATGCCACCAAAGCTTAGACCCCTGTGCCTGTTTAAGCAGGCCAAATCGTGCCCCCTCAAGTCCAAGAGCTGCTGTCCTCTCCCGTCGTCCTCCCCTCTCCCTACTTAGAGCAAGCTGTACTGGGATTCCAGGACACGCTGGCCACGTACAGGTGGGTAGGCCACGTCTGGATTTTTCTTTTTGAACCTAGAGCAAGATGTGCCAGCATTCCAGGACACTCTAGTTACGTACAGTAAATAGTTACGTAGGCTGCATCTAGAGTTTTCCTCTTGGACCTGATGTTAGGATTCCAGGTTACTGGCGTTACTGGCCACATAATGTGACATAATGTGACATAGTGTGGCATAGTGTGACATAGTGTGACATAATGTGACATAATGTGACATAATGTGACATAGTATGACATAATGTGACATAATGTGACATAGTGTGACATAATGTGACATAATGTGACATAATGTGACATAGTGTGACATAATGTGACATAATGGTGCGTAGGCTACATCTGTGTGCGCTTGTCTTGAAA
>Ga0307942_1001951_pt1 | contig 16683 bp, 23 predicted proteins | sample OrgLakmetagen175_FD_201846 | JGI IMG/M metagenome (GOLD analysis project Ga0307942, IMG submission 201846) | Saline water microbial communities from Organic Lake, Antarctica - #175 | ecosystem: Environmental > Aquatic > Non-marine Saline and Alkaline > Saline | place: Antarctica: Organic Lake... | reverse complement strand
TCTCTCTCTCTCTCTCTCTCTCTCTCTCTCCCTCTCTCTCTCCCTCTCTCTCTCACTCTCTCTCTCTCTCTCTCTCTCTCTCTCTCTCTCTCTCTGCTGTAAAAAACACCCAACGTCAGGATACAAACTATTGCAATGGACATTGTGCGTGCACGTGCACGCACCCACACACACACACACACACAGCACACAGAATACAAATACAGACACACATAATCACACGGATGCACAGTTACACACACATACACGTACAAACATGCAAACACCCTCAGGTGGAGCGTGTCTTTGCTAGTTCCGGCCTGCCCCCTCCCCCACTACGGGCTTGGGATGATGGGGCAGAGCACGAAACCTCAACAGCTCGATGTGCAGCCGCTGCTGCAATTTCAGGTATCAATTCGTTGTCAGCTACCACAGGCGTGGCAGCTGCATTCGAGCGTCAGGTCGTGGGCGCTCAGAGAATGCTACAGCCCGACCTGTCCAGTTTGGGAGGGCCCTGTTTGCAGTCCCAGAAATACAGCGTCCCCCCTCTCGTGCCTCAGACACACCCTCTAACACGCACGGTAACCCTGAGTGATCATAACAGAAGGAGCCTTCCTCAAGGCATGAAACGGCCAAGGGGGATGCACCCTCAGGAGCAGGTTCCACAGCAACACCAGTCCCCCGTGCAGCAGCCACAGCAGCAGCAGCAGCAACAGCAGACGCGGCACCAGTTCCCTCACATGCAGCAGCCACAGCAGCAGCAGCAGCAGCAGCAGCAGCAGCACCATCTCCCTCACATGCAGCAGCCGCAGCAGCAGCATTCCCGCCTGACACAGCAGCCACAGGGCCTGCAAATTCTACAGCAGTCTGAGCAACAGCAAGCACCCTCGGCAGGCGCCCCCCCCCCTTCCCTCATCTCACCCCCGCTCGCTGCCCCCACACAACCGCTCACCGCACCCACACAACTGTACACTGCAGCCACGCAGCAACATGCCCAGGTGCAAACCCATGCGACAGCAGGAGGAGGAGACCTCTGGCTCTGCCGCGCAGTGTCACTGCTCGACGCGTGCGGGGCATCCTCCCAGGCAGCTGCCCTGCTGGTGTGCCTGCTGCACACACACGTGTGTGGCCTGCTAGGGGCTCTTGTGAGAGGAGGCATGCAGCAGGCAAAGGAGCAGCAGCAGCAGCATTCAGATCAAGCTGGGCAGCAGCAGCAGCAGCAGCAGCAACAGGGAGGCGCAAACCTTCAGTCAAGCGTGCTTGATATGCTAGGCATCAGCGAGGGCGCCCTGAGCGCGCAGCTGCAAGCCATGCATCCTAGGTGGGGTTGAGTTTGTGGCACAGCATGTGTTAAGCGTGTGTGTATGTGTGCAGTCATGGTGCTGATTTTACAGGGAGGATGCTCTGATACGCAGCAGCTAGCCACACGTGCATGTGTAGAGAGTGTTGTGAAAAGGGCCTGATCCCGAAACGATGATCTCTAATAACAAGAAATCTAAACTAGAAGCTCTTTTGATTGTACGCTACCTCCTCAACCTTCACACAATGCCGAGCTTTCAAATGGGCGCAGGGATTGATGTGTTGGTCACACAGCTGCAGACCTGTCTTGGCGGCAGCTGAGCATTTTAAACGCAGTAAAATTATGGCGGGTCAAATTGTGCATAATAATTGGATAAGTTGTACAAGATTCACTGAAAATATACTGGGCCTTCTCAGACCTTCTCGTCGGCAAAAAAACACGCGTCATAAACTCTCAGGCTGTTCACCAGAAAATAAGCAGCAGCTTTTTGCGCTCATGCCCCTGCAGACTTGCTGCAATGGGATGGCTTCCTCTCGTCCTCAACATCTGCTGTGCTTGGGCAGTACCCCCACCCAGCCCTGGTCCAAACCACAAGCCCCACGCCCACAACCTCACACCCAACACCAACAGTACGACTCACAACCAACAGCAGCAGCACGTGCCAACCAACCCACCCCCAAGCAGCATGCACATCACAGCAGCCCCTTCGGCAGACGGTAGCAAAAGCGGGCACCAGCAGCAGCAGCAGAGTCCACAGCCACAGCCACAGCTGAGACACTACAGCTCCATCCCTCTCAGTGGTTGGGAGAGTCACGCTGCTCTCAGCACACGCCCCACATTCCCCACCAGCATCACCGACCCCACTTCTAGCAACATCCACAGCACCAGCAGTTGTGGCAGCTTGGGCAGCAGCAATGGTGCAAGCTGGAGTAGTGTCGGCAGCCGTTCGGGGAGAGCTGTGATGGGGGGTTTGCTGCAGCTGGCTGGCAGCTTGCTGGCCGCTTATGGTGGGGAGGGGTTGAGAAAGGCAGAGGCAGGTGGAGCAGAGAAGAGCAGCATCGTTGGTAGGTTTTGACTGGGATCTGGTGATTGAGAGATGCCCGAGTGTTCATGGCAAGAGGTGAGGGGTCGCCTGCTAAAGAGGTACCATATACTTTGCATATACAGTGTGTGTACGTTGTGTATACGTGCTTTTACTGCTGAAGAATGTCAAACTCATAAGTAGGGTGTGTTTATCTGTTCTGGACGACCTGCATCTCATACCATGCAATCCCTCATTCCTCCTACCTAAAAAGAGTGAGGTCGGCTTTTTAAAAAAGGCTCGAGTAGAACCTTCAAGCTAGTTTGTCTCTCCTCGCCTCTATACATGGCAAACCATAACCTCTATGTATGACAATTGGGAATTGCGTGGTAATTGGCTGAGTAACTATGCAGGGACGGTGTCACCAACAACCAGCGCTGTACGCACCCTTTATCCCCCATCCGTGCACCCTTTATCCCCCATCCCTGCACGTCTAGTGTGCTGCCTCCTGCATTGTAGCTTCAAGCACGTGAAAGGGTGTTGTTACGCAGTGCTCAGGGGGCCTGTGGCGAACAGTGGACGGCTTGAAAACCCACGCTTTCACCTTTTGAGCACAGCAATGCATTAAGTTAGTATATGCCCTTTATTCAAGCTCGTGCAAGGCCAAGCCCGTGTAAGAGGCAGTGGTGCGAGCATACATTGCACAACGCCATCCCTCTAATACACCTCTTAAAAAGTATCTGTGTGCGTGCCATCCATGCAGATCCACACAACGGTTAGTTGCGGGAGGGCACTGCTAGCTAACTTGCAGGCTAGATCCATATACGCAACAACACTGTCTGTGCAGGCCAGAGCAAGGGGCAGTGGTGCGTGCAGTGGTGGGAGGGCCTCCAGAAACTGCTCCTACCATCCAATCTGCACGGGTCCCAAGAAGGGTCTAATCCAGACCAGCAGCATGGCATGGGCCTGCAGAGGCAGCCTGTGAAGCCGCATTGGTTGATCGGTGCGTAGGTGGATAGGGAATGAAGTTGAGACCCTAGGATTGAATGTGGTGGCTGGGCACAAATTTTGTTATTTGTAAAAAAAAGTGAAAAAATTCGTGGACTCCGGTCCTCTTGTGAGCATGCCTCATCTCAAAGCAAAAACAGCACGTACATAAGTGTAGCACGATCAGGCACTCGCAAATGCAATTATAATTTGAATCTTCGCCACATCCACATGGCCAACTCTCCTCTGCTGTCGATCACTCCAAAACTTACGTTGAACCGCGCATATTGCAGCGGACCTGTTGACGTTCCTCCACTCCCCCTCCCCCACCTCCACCTCCACCTCCTCCCCCCCCCCTGCCCCCAAACACCGCAACCCCAGCCTGCCTGACGCAGAGTGCTCTCTCCCACCGTGTGTGACTGCCCTACACGCTGCTGACACGTCTGCCCTCTCTGTCATCAGAGCTCAGGCTCAGCAGCTGCTGCAGCAGCTGCAGCAACGCACCCCGTGCCACACTGACCCCGCTCTGCCTGCTGCAGCCAATCATGATCAGCCCGACGCTTCCCCTGCACTAACATCACACAACACTGCCCTCCAATTGCTGCCAACCCCAACCACACCTACACCCCACCCAGTCCCTGGCTCCCTGTTAGCGTTGGCCTATGAAGTCACAGTGCTTCTTCGGGAGGCTGCCGCTGCACAGCAGCAAACAATTCAGTGCCAGCAGCAGCACCAGCTAAGCCCGTCAGGAGGACAGGGCGTGCCTGCAGCATGCACAGCATGCGCATCACGCCTGGCGTCCTGGTGCTGTAGGGAGGTGGCTGGCCACAGAGGCACTGACCTCAGCAGCAACAGTGCATACCGGCCCGCACCTGCTGCTGCTGCTGCTGCCGTGGATGAGCAGCGGGTGCTGGCGTGTGTGGCAGCTGTTATGCTGAGCTGCTGCTGCAGCAGCGCTTTGCACCAGGAGTGGCCCAATCGTAGCAGCACACAGCAGCTAGGTGGTAGCAGTCACCAGGGCAGCCTGCCATGCAGTCCTGTTGCTGCTGATGATGCTGATGCTGCTGCATCCTGGGCGTGGCGGCAGGCACACTTGAGTTGCTTGCACACATTCCAGCAGTACCTGTCTGCAGCCGCTGCTGATACAGAGGTGGGTATTGGGTCCAAAAGCCTCGCAGGTAGTAGCAAGCGGTGGCGAATCTAGTGTTGTTTGTCTTTACTTCTGCACAGGTACACGCACTGAGGAGTACACATTATTATTGCTGCACTGTTCTGGTTCAAATACGAAGGCTTGACGCACCTTCTTGTGTTGTGTGTGGGAGCTCGATTCTCGTACTGTGCTTCTCCTGCTGCGCTGCACACAAGTCTTGTCACACAAGAGCTCGATTCTCGTACTGTGCTTCTCCTGCTGCGCTGCACATTCAGTCTTGTCACACAAGAGCTCAATTCTTGTACTGTGCTTCTCCTGCTGCGCTGCACACTCACTCTTGTCACAATTGCCAATTGTGCACCTGCTCAGCTTGGAAATAGCTTGACAACCAGAGGCTCCAGCCAAATTCACTGCACCAAGCATGGTGTGCCCGTTCTGTCACAAGATCGATTCTGGCACGCATGAAAAGCAATCACAAAACACACAGGTGCCTCAGGCATTTTGGAAACACCACGTAATGATGTCCTCACTCAGGGGGGCCTTGCACATCCGGACAGCAACAACGTGACCAGCTCAGAGCAGCCAACACAGACAAGAGGGGCCCGCGGTTGCAGCATTCGTGTGGCATCCTGCATTCAGCAGGGGCTGATGGCCGCAGCAGCAGCACTTCTGGTGGCTGGTGCAGAGGGCCGCAGCGCTGGTGCTGGGAGCAAGGAGGAGGGGGGGCAGGCCTTTCACAACGCGTATGCATTGAATCAGCAACAGGGCCAGAACGCTACACCACCAAGTGTCATGCCACCGAACCCCCAGCAGCAGCAGCAGCAGCAGCAGCAGCAGCAGGGCCGTGTACCACACCACCTCCCAACTACAGCAACTGCACACCAAGCCTCCCTGCATCTCCCGCACGTGCACAGTGTGGCTGCTCTGCTCCTGAGCTGTTCCTGCTATGGCCTGCTACCTCTGCCTGACGTAGTGGGGGTGGGGGACCTTTTGCCTGCCTCGCCCCCTGCGTTGAAGCGAGCCTTCCTGAGATGCGTGCTGGGACCCGACCTTGTGGGCAGCAGCAGCAGCAGCAGCAGTACCCACGACAGACACTGCCACAGTATAAACAGTGATGACAGTCATGTTGGAGGCAGCAGCAGCATTGATAGCGCTGCAAGTGGCAGCGGCAGCGGAAGGGCGATGCCTGTGCCTTATGCGTTGGTTGCTTGGTTGGATCCCGCTGAGGCTCATTTCCTGCATACCCTGCAGTCCCAGCTGCCTCCCTCCCTTGTTTTACCCCACCTAATGGAGCCGCTTATGGTCTCGGCTGTGTTGGGAGAGGGGCATGGGAGTGAGAGGGCCTCTTTCTCATCCATTCAGGAGTCTGACTTTTGGTGGCAGGAGGGGGGATGTTGGGTGGGGGGCGGCTGTGTCGGGCAAAGGAGTGTGCAGCATGGGAGGGAAGGGGAGGGAAACGGTGCCTCTATTTGCACAGGCGGCGGTGGTGGTGGTGGTGGTGGTGGTGGTGGTGGTGGTGGTGGTGGTGGTGGTGGTGGTGGTGGTGGTGGTGGTGGTGGTGGTGGTGGTGGTGGTGGTGGTAGTGGTGGTGGCAATGGTAACATGATTAACGAGTACAAGGAGGGGGGGTGCAACGGAGGGTGTGCGGCCTTTGTTGATAAAAAGGAGGGTGGCAAAGAGGGAGCAAGAAGAAGAGAAAGGAAGGGGGGATCACACACGGGCTTGCTGGACCACCTTCCCCTGCGTCTGTGCCTGCTGTCAAATCCATGCTGGCTGCAGCTGCAACTGATGGGGAGCGATGGCTTGAACGCTGCCGCGCGGGCAATTGACGCAGCCGCAGCAGCGGAGGCGGTGGATCAGGTAAAGGGGCAGGGAGGCTGGTAGGTGTACGATTAGGGTTGGCCAGAACTGTGCATACGTATGTAGCATGCCGCTCGTCTGCGGGGTAACTGCCATCAATCGCGCCGCATGCTGCGGCGTGAACGTATTCACCGTACATGACCGTGCATCTGGTGGAGCTTCTGCCAAAATTACCATTGCAAAAATAACGTATATACACAGTATATATATGGTTCTGGCCAACCCTGTGTATGAGCAAAGCTTGCTTCTTCCCTTCATCCTGGTGCAAAACTTGGACTCAGATCACATTTCTGTTGTAACGTCGTGGTAGATGCTATGGACGTGCTGGCGGCTCAATTAGGCGGTCATTTAGATGTCTCAAGAAATTATGGCGCCAAGCCAGATCCACAGGGGAAACAAGTTTTAGCCTGATCAAGGCTGGGTCGTTCCGCGTGGGCATGTGCATGGGCATGCACTTTGCCTCGTGGCCATCATGAATTAACTGACAGTGGACCGTCCATTGCGTCTGTATGACTCAAGCTTGATATAAGCAATGACGCTTGCAGCAGCAGCAGCAGACGCATTGAGACTGGAGTAGGGAGAGTGAGCAGCGCTGCTGCAGTTTTCGGATCAGGACGAGAGGCGAGAAGTTTTCTTCCCTGCCAAATTCTTCCCCTGCCAGCTGACTCACTTGTGCAGTAGTCAAAAGGTCTTGTTCAAACTCGTGTGTGCCTTCAGGTGGGAAAAGCAGCAGCATTGCCGCATTCGGGTCAGAGTGGGAGTTGCCAGGGGTCAGGGCTGGAAGGGGTAGCAGGGAAGGGGGCTGAGGCAGAAGGGGCGACAGGACACAACAAAGCAGGTGCACGCCATGAAAGTTTACCTGCCCTGGCTGTGGTTCTGAGGTTGTTGAGAGGCGGCGCAGTGAGGGAGTGGGGAGTCAGAAAGATGGAGTTGGAGGGGGTGGACGCAAAGGAGCCGAGCTTTCACAGGTGTGTGTGTGCGTGTGTGTATGCGTGTGTGTGCGTGTGTTTGTGTGTGTGCATGTAATTGCCACGGTACTTGAGGCTGGACATACTGAAAAATGCAGCATCAGAAAAATACTACAGCAGGCTTGGATGCATGCTGTCAGTGTTGAGGTACGTCTTGCAGTTCCCCGCAAGCATTAATCTGGCAGCACCCATTGCAGCTCACCGTCTTCACGTGCCTCGTGACCATTGGCACATGCACAGGCTGGCAAGCACGCTTCTCTGCGCCACCACGCCATGCAACCTCCCCCTGATGGGTGTTCTGCTGCAGCTGCTGCTGGCGGAGCAGCGCATGCTCACGGACATTCAGGTGAGCTGAGTGTACTTTGTGTGGAATTGTGTGTAGGTTTAGAGAGCACATCTTGTCCATTCTGAGTTTTCTGGCGAAGCAGCACAAGCTCACAGACATGCAGGGGTGCCGAGTGTCTTGTGTTTAAGTGTGGAGTAAGAGGCTGCAGCCTGCTGCTCAGTCGTTTCCTGCTGGAGCTGCCACTTACAGAGCAGCACATGCTCACGGGCGTTCAGGAGCACATGCTCGCAAGCGTTCAGGAGCACATGCTCACGGGCGTTCAGGAGCACATGCTCACGGGCATTTTTTCAAAGTGTAGCTACCTGTATCTTGTGGTTTCCTCTGCACGGCCAACTCCTTTAGGATGAAAAGTGCGGTTCAGCGTGCATTCAAGTGTAGCTATTTGTATCCTGCAATGTCCTCTGCATGTCCAACTCCTTATGTAGAAACGTGCAGTTTAAAGTGCACCACAAGGGCGTTCTTTATGTACCTCCTGGTGAACGAGCTGCAACTCCTGGTGAACGAACTGTAGTACCACTGCACTCAACACGCACACACACACTCTGTCTCACTCTCCCTACCTCCAATGCAGGTGGAAACGTGCAGCCACGCAAACAAATTGCAGTACCGCAGCACTCAACACACACACACACACACTTGATCCCGCCCTCCCCACCTCCTCTGCAGGTGGAAAAGTGCAGCCACAAGGAAGCTCTCCTGGTTCTGCACTCCAGTGCCCAAACAGCAGCACTGCAGTCGGCAAGCCTTACCCCCCCAGCCTCCTCTCTGTCCCACGCCACCGTCAACTCAACAGCTGCTCACGTGCCCCTGCCCCCTGGCCACGTCTCGCTGCTGAAGCGGCTGCAGCTGCCAAGCACCACATGGGTGAGCACAAAGGACACGGGCATGGTTAGGGTTGGCCAGAACCACATACATAAATATATATTATTATTTATTTTTATTTTTATTAGGTTTGTATATACGGTGTATGTACGGTATTTTTGGCAGGGAGATCACCCAATATATGGTCATATATGGCGTATACATACAGTTCTGGCCAACCCTAGGCACAGTGGTCTCAGGGTACACACAGGGTACAGATACCATTGCGTGCTAAGAAGGTGTAGATGAAGGGTGCAGTTAACGTAAGAGAGCTCCTGCCCTGGCGATATGAGGTCTACGCACAAACGGTGGCCATCGTTCTCCACGCTCTGGTGGGGACAGTAAATTGGGAACCTTTGTGTTGCTGCCTGATGTGCACGGCTCCCAGAGGCTGCTCTGTCTAGGTCAGCAGTTACTAGGCTTAGCAGTTGTGTGCACCACTTTGCCCCTCTGAAGTCAATGCAGCCACATAGGCTTTCAGGGAGTGTGGTGCAAAAATTGCAACAATTGGGAGCATTGTCGGCAACCTCTTCTGAGCTACACTGCACGTTAATAATCTGAACATCAAAAGGGAATAAGGCTCTTTAATCCCGCACCTCCTGATGCATGCCAATTGCAGCCGCAGAAGCTTGTGGGGAGTGCGGTGCCGATAGTGCGTGAGGAAGAGGCAGGCTTATGCTGTGCAGCACTGCACACGCTTCTGCAGGCGCCTAAAAATGCAGCACTGCTTGCTCAGCTGGCGTGGAAGGTGGGAACTGCATAAGTACATCATTAGCAGTACATCATTAGCATTTGCTGTTAGGAAAGTGATTCTTGGTATGCGAGGTTTGGCGCATGTCTGTTTGGTAATTATATTTGAGCAGGGAGCTTCAGTGTGTTCAAGCCTATGTGCGTGTTTTAGCAGGTTTGGCAAAGAATAAGGTTTGGCTTGAAATGAGCTGCAGTTTGGAAAAGAAAGGAGAAAGGATAGATGGATACATCATTATTTAGTATCAAAGCACTGATGGAATTGTTTTTGCTTGGCTCTATCGTGCATATGAACAGACATGCCAAACGACTAGTGCAATTGTAAGTGTGGCCATATAAGTGACCTGTCACATGCACACTTACACTTAAACACACACATACACACACAAACACATACTTTTTCCATGTACATGCATGTGTTGGCACACTACTTAGGCGGGCTCTCTCGTAAGTGCATAGCTGCTTACCTGCTGTGATAGTGCAAGCTGCAAGCCACACGTACTTCCCATGAAGCCACACACACACACACACACACACACACACACACACACACATACACACAGACACAGACACACACACACACATTTCACCTGTGCGCCATTGGAACGCTACACGCAGATGGGCTCTCACGTGGGCACATGGCTGCTGCAAGCCACTGATGCAATCCTGCAAGCCCACAGCTGTGGGGCCATTGCAAGCATCACTCCAGTTTTGCTTCAGGTGATATGGTTTGTACGATGGTGGTTAGCTAATGGTTGTGTGTGTGCGTAAAATTGCAGAGCTCAAGTGCGTTGCTGCCTGTCCTTTGCACGCGCGCTACTTGCCTCGTGCTTGTTTTGCGAAGGACACAATGATTGAGTTGTGGGCTTTGTATGCGTGGGCTTTGTATGTGTGGGCTTTGTATGTGTGGGCTTCTGAGCCGCGTGAGCATTTTGCTGAGACCGTCACACGCTTTGCACTCCTAGATGGAAGTCATCTTTGGCATTGCCAATGGGCTTCATCATTGCTGGATACACTCTGCACATAAGCTCTCCCTCTCGCGCGCACACTATATACTTGTGTATGTGTCTCTCTTTCTCTCTCTTTCTCCCTCTCCCTCCCTCCCTCTCTCTCTCTCTCTCTCTCTCTCTCTTTCTGCACTGTTCACTTGTTACACACATGCACACACACTCACACACACTCACACACATACACACTGCTCCAGGCACATCCCAATGCAGCCTCTCCCTCAACGTCCCTCCTTCCTTTGGTGATGGCTCCCTACACCGCTGAGCAAGCGCTGGCCACCTTGGCCATCACTGGCCTGAACCACGCAAAGCCCTGCTACAAGCAGTTTGCAGGTACGAGGGCACGCTCGTGCTTTTTCACATCTCTACCGTGTAATTTGGTTGGCAAGGAAGGTTTGGGCAGGAGGTAGGTGAGCTTGTCAATCTAGCACTTTTTTTGTTTCACCATCTTCCTTTGGTGCTTTGCAATGCAGCCCCCTTCTACCTGGGCCGGCTTGCACACGCGCACACACACACTCTCAAACACACACACACACACACACACACACACACACATACACACAAACACACACACATACACACAAACACACAAACATACACTACAACTGTTCTAGGTCATCACTTGACGCTCATGTGCATGACTGAGCACTGCACATGCAACATTCAATGCTTGCGTGGATATGTGCACTATGTGTAAGCTCAGAGGATGAGAGCAAATGCACATTACAAAAAACTCAGGTGGACTAGTGCAGCAGCTCCAGCACATCTCAAGGTCAGCCAGATCTTCACCACCGACCTCCCAACCTCACAAATCAGGTACTACACTTGTTTACGTTATCTTTTTTATACGAAGATTTCATGTAAGGTGCTGCGACCCACTTTTTTTACATGCGCCAGAGCACGCTCGCTTGCACGTACAACTCCGACAAACAAACCACATGCACGCACAGACCTTGAAGCTCGTCATCTGAACCTTGGAACGGGCTTTGGCAAGGAAGAAGAGGAGGCCGCAAGTGTGCAGGTAGGCCCCAATTAGCATTTAGTCATACGTCAAGAGAACTTGAGAAGGACAAAATTTTACAATTAACGAGGAGACAAGTTGAGGTCCTTCCCATAGTAAAGAGCTTAAAAGTCTGTTACCGGAGACTGTCAGGGTTTGCCTGCTAGTGGTGGGCTTGACCACTTCCAGCTCAACCTGGGCAGACTTCTACGAAAGCATTGTAAAATATGTTCATCAGTCTTTGTGCACTGAAATCCTAACAAAGACTCTGTCATTGTGGCAGAAAAAGGAGTTCGTACTGCAAAAGGGGGGTAAACACCCCTACCAAAATTGGAAAACAAACATTTGCACAAGCATTCCAAGTGCCTACCCTGTTTGTCACGGTACTTCTCGTTTGTGGTATTTTCAGCAAAAGTTTATACTCCGCACGTAACACTGTCACATGCACATAGACGCACACATCTACACGCCTACACACACAACACACACAGTCATGCACACAAAACCATACCACGTAACACTGACATATGCACATAGACACGCACATCTGCACGCACACACACAACACACACAGGCATGCACACAAACACGCACCACGTAACACTGACATATGCACATAGACACAAAGAAACACACATCTACATGCACACACACAGACAACACACACACACACAAACACACAAACATACACACACAAAAGCATATGCCCAGTGTACTTTGGAGGAGGGTCGCATCTTAAGCACTTTGTATCGCTTTTGCTGGCTTCACAGCAATGCCCGGCAGGGTGACGCAGAGTACCCTGTGGCGCCAAGCAACAACATCAAAGTTCGTTCAAGTTCCTTGTGCAGCAAATAATGGCTATTTTGGGTGGCCGGTTAGAAATTAGGGCTTGAGTCCCTGTCTACACGTTTTTTTGCTACATTTGGGAAAAGGGAAAAGCCTTTCCCAAAAGTATTTTTCCCCTTAATATGTGTAACATCGTACAAAAGTTGAGTAACATTGTACAAAATTCATATGGGAATTTCTCGGATGGGCTACAGTGCTGCACACTCCCTTAACATGAGCACCGTACAAAGCCAAACAGACTCAGAAAAGCTACCACCCCCAAAACCTGAAAATTAGCACACTCATGCACCTACACACAGGTAGCTGTATGGATGCGGCTGTCCATGCTGCTTCCCCTCCTCATCGTTGTCAACACCGACCAGGAGCCCAACCCCCAGCTCAACCTGCGCAGCCTGCTTGTCCCCACACTCTTGCAGCTCCTGGCAATTCCTGCCATCTACACCACCGCCTTTCCTGCAGCTACAGCTTTGGTCCATCAGCCTGCAGCAACAGCCCAGGGAAATCAAGGGACTGCAGCAGCAGCAGCAGCAGCTCCTGCTTGTGGTTCAGGCAGGGATCAGGGTATGCCTTCAGTCCAAGGCCCTTCTCCCGGCAGCCTGTGCACGCTCCCGGCCACCAAGCCAGCCCCGCAGAGCAGCTGCCTTCCTAGAGATCAGGACGCTGCAGGGGCTTCACCTCCCCCTGCAAGCAGTGGCGGTGCGGTTGTTGCAGCAGCTTTCACAGCGTACCGCTGGGCAGGAGAGCCGTTGTTCTGGTAGGCCGCGGACCCTCTACTCGCTTGATACACAACGTATATAGGCGTGTGAAGAAGTAAGCAAGCACACATGCATGCACATGGTCACAGTCACGCACACGGATGCACAGACACGCAAAGCAACACACACACGCACATACGCGTACACACAGGCGACTGCTACACGTTCTAGCAGCTCTGCTACAAGGCGGGTGGGCTCCTTGGCTCAGTGGAGGGCATAAGAACTTGAAAGCGGTGAGTAGGGGGGGAGTGTGAGTGGTGGTGAATAAAGTGTGGGTTGAGAACTCACTTGTTAGCTTTCGTAACGAGAGTCAGGATGAGGTAGGTAGGTAGATCGTGAACAAGCAGAAGGCTTGGGTAATGAATTGGAGGGCAAATGAGGCTACATACAAAAGTTGTGCAGGCTTGTAAATTTCTAATGATTGTGTATACTGTTTTCAAGAACCTGATGAGGCTACATACAAAAGGTCGTGCAGGCTTGTAAACTTCTGATGATTGTGTGTACTGTTTTCAAGAACCTGATGAGGCTACATACAAAAGGTCGTGCAGGCTTGTAAACTTCTGATGATTGTGTGTACTGTTTTCAAGAACCTGATGAGCCCTGTGCTCACGAGCCACCAACCTGCGTCTCAACCTGCACAGGTATCCCCGTACAGCATCAGTCTGCTGCAGCAGCAACTCGATCAGCAGCAGTGCTGGGAACGCGTTCCAGCTGCCGTGATGGACATTATCCAGTGTGCTCTTCCTACCCACCTTGGGTGAAGAAGTGATCTTTTCCTAATCCTTGCCGGTAGTGTTTACTCTGTCTGCGTATTTTTTCTTTCTTTTCACTTTGGGTGAAGAAGTGTTGCCCCCCTGAGGTGTTGCTTATTTAATTTTGAACCCCGTTAACGGATGTTTTGTTTCTGCTGTGTGTGGCTGTCACATTATACCTTGAAATTGGAATACTGTTTGTTGAATGAGGTACAAGGTATACAGGTCTACAAGGTTTACAAGGAAAGGCCTTCAGTCAAAGCGTGTGACTGCTAGCCTGCTCATAGAAAAAATAGTTCATGCAGAAAAAAGTAGAATTTGTTGTTGTTCTGGTGCAAAAAAGTAAAAACATCCTGTGCTCTTGCCTCTGAGAATAAGGACTCGTATCTCCTGCAAAGAGACACTGTATGGGGGTGTGTGCAGTGGAAAATAGCATGCTGTTCATCCTGGACATCATCATCAGCCTCACACAAATCACAGGTAGGGGAGGAGCTGGGGTTCCATGTTGCGGTCTCAAAGCGAAGGGTGTGGACACGCAGTCTGAAACGGCAACACTGCAAATGACATCTCGTGAGAGGTCTAGGAACATTTACTTGGGAAGGCTGTAGGGAGAACGAGTAGCCAGAGCCTTTTTGGGGGGTAGTGCACACCATCTGTCATAGGTGAGAAACTTTCTGTTATGATCTCTTGGGCAGCCATCAGAGTAGGGTGTCCAAAACTCCAAGTGTCTCTCTCTCTCTCTCTCTCTCTCTCTCTCTCTCTCTCTCTCTCTCTGAGGTCCACAACAAAACGACTGAGGTCAATGGGTTCACAGTTCCGCAGCTTTTCTTTGAACATGTACTCTTGTATCAGACCAGCAGTCATGGCTGAAACAATATGGGAAGACCAGCAGTCATCTGGAACTCAGTCGCATGCCAGCATGTGAAACCACTTGCTCTTTTTGCTCCATTGTTTTGCTTTGCAATGCTCTTTATTTATTATAAGGACTCCAAAACACCAAACATCACTCAGTTGGTGCGCTGGCTGGTCAGATACCATAATTTGCACTTTAAAAGCTCAGCTGTACTGAAATCAAGTTAAGCTTGAAAGGAGCAAGTTACGGCCACCTGCCCTAGGAGCATGCAAAAAACATACCCATTCTGGGCCTCATACAACCCCCTCTGCTGGTAAGCTTGGCTTCTTTCCAGGCCCTGGGCACGCGTGCTTGTGACATGTACATGAGTCATGAGCATGTTGAAAAGAGCTCTAGCGGCAACGTGTGGCACATTAACATTTTCCTGTCGCCCAACTCAAGGCCCTTGCCACTACATTCCTTTCCACAAGAGAAGGAACGTCGCTACCAATAAAACGGCAACTCAACCTAGCTACATATGCGAGCACGCCAACTTGCTTGCATCCACGCCAGCAAGCTCCACTTAGCCTTGAAAGGAAACAGCATGTTTTTAGACGATCTCAAGCTCAGCTAGGCATAACTGGCTTCCACGACCTCACATCAGCTAACGAAAAATACATTGTCTCTGGAAACAACTCAAAAACAAATACACTCGAGTTTTAGACGAGCACATCATAGCCCTAAATAGGCTTGCTGCCATTGCTAATCTGCCTGGAACACAAGAGCTAAGCCCAACATCAATTGCACAAATTATCCAAGAAAGGAATCCAAAACAGTCCATCCTACTTAATGACCGCAAAATAAATAACTCCTCCTTCAAAGGTCTCCTAGACACACACATTGACACATCGGCTCTCGAAGAGGTGCCCCCAAATCCGCAAACACCCAAACCCAACAAACTTTGCCCATCTGCACAACACCCCCACCACAGCCACGCTCAGCAAAACACCACAGGCACCCCATTACAAACAACTTAATCAGAGGCCCACCACCTACACACACAGATACATCAACAAGTAATGGACACACCCCAACCAATCCTCTGTTTTTGGCACACCAAACTTAGAGCCGCAAACATCCCCTGCATCCTCTATATCCACAACCGAACCTCGAACAGATACTCAAGGTCACGTTAACGTATTTGATTGCAGGTCTGTGTAGTTGGCGAGGTGTGGTTATGGTGGTTGATGATGTTGAGGTACTGTTCAGGGCTGCTATTTTTGAGAATGGAGGACAGGGGAGAAGAGCCTTCATGCTGAGAGTGTATGTTTTCCGTTTGATGGGTGTGATCCCCCCCTGCCCCCCCCCCCCTTTTGACCCCCTCAGAACGACTCATTTATACTAAACCAATCGACGGCTCTCGACGTCAGGATTCCGGCTATGTAATTTATATTTCGATTGACACATGACGTCAAAAAGTTATGATACCTAACTACAGCCTTCTGTTACGACCCTAAACCCTAAGGAGTCGGTGGATAGGCTGTGTAATTAGAGGTTTGTTATCCCCTGTCTTAGCCCCCAAGCAGCTACTCCTATAATCAAAATGCATGCCACCAGGATTGAGGAGCATAATTATAGCACGAACTAATAAGAACGAAGATAGAAAGAACGGTGGTGGGAAAAGGACCAAAAAAGAAAGCTCCCGCCGAGATTCGAACTCAGGTCACCAGAAACAGAATCTGGGGACCACTACACATCCCCATGTAAACGGGAGCGGATGTACCCGATTTTCTTATGGGGCGTTGTGCGCAACTGTCAAGGATGGTGGAGTGAGCTGTTCAATGCCGTGATGACAATTCTGTGAATCCTAGCCCACCCGGCTTGACAGGCATCGTACCATTGTAACCAGCAAGAATCGGGCTTGTCCAGAGACATAAGCCATGGGGTTAGCATAGGGTGGATCCTTGCCGTTTTATTAGCCACCCCGCCCGAAATGGAACAGGAATATCAGCACATGCACACACACTCTCTACTCGTTGAGATTGAAATGAACACGGCACGACGGCAAGCTTGTTTCTCAAGGAAAGCTACCATAAGTCTCAAATGAGCTCTGATCTAAATCGCCAGAGGAATGAACTTGATGGCCGTTCTCCTGAGCTGCTATGGCTGGAGTAGGGATTTCAACTGGCTGCACGTGTCTCATTATTATGTAGTCTGTCTCTGGATCTTGGTGAAACATGAGAGAGTGATCTCACTTCAAAGGATATTCTAG
>Ga0307942_1001949_pt1:0-15000 | contig 16694 bp, 15 predicted proteins | sample OrgLakmetagen175_FD_201846 | JGI IMG/M metagenome (GOLD analysis project Ga0307942, IMG submission 201846) | Saline water microbial communities from Organic Lake, Antarctica - #175 | ecosystem: Environmental > Aquatic > Non-marine Saline and Alkaline > Saline | place: Antarctica: Organic... | reverse complement strand
TTCTTGATCTGAACTAAATATTTATTATTTGGCACAAGAAAAGAGAGTGCTTTCGCCGATTTCAAACCGTTTCGGTTGTGGGAACACTTAAACACACCCACAAATACCTACATGTGTCTCTCCACAGTGATGAATCCTTCTACTAACATCTCTAACTCGGTCGGGCAGTGCAAAGCCATAACCATACATAGTATTCATGTATTCACGTATTGCTCTTCACAGCACTGGATGCTCCTACTAATATCTTCAACTCAGTCTGGCAGGGTTTACATGTGTGCAATCTCCCAGATCAACAGGCTCAACACAAAGCAATCATTGGGGCGCTCATCAGCAGCAATTCAGTGTGTTTGCTGCGGATGTTGGTTACTGTCAAAAACTGGTGCATGAGTACACCCCCATTCCTGCATGGCATGGCAGTTGGTGTATTGCTATGCCGTTAGGGGCATATGCACGTGTATAGCACAATGCACAGCCCTACTGCCCTACACCCACAGCCCTACTGCCATACCACCACACAGCCCTACTGCCATACCACAATGCACAGCCCTACTGCCCTACATCCGCAGCTTTACTGCCGTACCACAATGCACAGCCCTACTGACCTACATCCGCAGCTTTACTGCCATACCACAATGCACAGCCCTACTGACCTATATCCGCAGCTTTACTGCCATACCACAATGCACAGCCCTACTGCCCTACATTCACAGCTTTACTGCCATACCACAATGCACAGCCCTACTGCCCTACATCCACAGCTTTACTGCCATACCACAATGCACAGCCCTACTGCCCTACATTCACAGCTTTACTGCCATACCACAATGCACAGCCCTACTGCCCTACATTCACAGCTTTACTGCCATACCACAATGCACAGCCCTTCTGCCCTACATCCACAGCTTTACTACCATACCACAATGCACAGCCCCACTGACCTACATCCACAGCCATACTGCCCTACACCTACTGCATAACACAATGCACAGCCCTACTGTCCTATACCACAATAGGACTGTAAATGTTAAGTTGGTGGAAGGGCAATCAAATCATCGATGTCAACTCTTTGTGTTACATAGTACATAGTACATAGTACATAAATCACATGTAACAGTAAGCACGTATAATGTGCTTCTGCTGCAGGTAGGTTTGTGTGTGTGTGTGCGTGTGTGTGTGCGTGCGTGTGTGCATGTGTACGTATGTGTGTGTGCGCATGTGTGTGTATGCGTGTGTGCATGTATGCGTGTGTGCACGTGCAAGGAGTGTCCTTAGTAGCTGCAAATCACTTGACTACCGTGCAATTGCAGGTGCTACCTGCTCTCAGTGTGTGTGTGTGCATATGCGTGTGTGCATGTATGCGTGTGTGTGCACGTGCAAGGAGCGTCCTCAGCAGCTGCAAATCACTTTTGACTACCGCACAACTGCAGGTGCTACCTGCTCTCAAAGCACTGGCGTCCAGGTGCGCCCCCACTCCTGCACGACAGAGGGACAGCGTGGGGGAAAACAGCAGCAGGGTGAACCCGCAGAGGCACAAAGGTTTGCGGCTGGAGCTCGTGGGCGTGGATTTGCAGGTGAGCCGGAAGAGTACACAATTGGTAGTTTGTAGAATTTACATTTTTGAGGTTTTTGGGAGCAGGGTGCTCTATGACAGAAGCACGAAAGCTTGTGGCGGAAGCTTGTGGGCGTGGATTTGCAGGTGGGCTTTTTTGCACGGTGGTCGTGCTCAGTCAAATGTTTTTTGGGGTAAGTGCAAGCGCAGGAGACTAAAATTGCGGCAGGGGTGAGTTCACCCACCCACCCCACCCAGGGGTGTGTAGGTTTGCAGGTCTGCGTGAGCATCTGGTGCACCTACTTTTCAGTGTGCTTGCATGGTTGATGATTCTGGTTAGGGTTGGCCAGAACCATATATATACGGTGCATGTACGGTATTTTTGGCCGGGAAATCACCAAACATACGGTCATATACAATGAATATATACGGTTCTGGCCAACCCTTATTTGTGTGCACCCTAGCCGAGACAACTAGAACTTGCAGGTGTGGAAGATTTGATTGCAGCGTCATCATTCGTAATGACGGCTATTTGTTGGAGGTTGCACTAGCGGAAGCACGTGGGCTTCAGGCTTTAAATCACGGGAGGGGAGGAAACATTCCCTCACTTTTGAATACACACCCCGGTTAATGTGAATGAAGTTGGTGAGTTATCGTGCATGTGAGGAATCATTCCCTCACTTTTGAATACACACCTTGTTGTATGTGAATGTGGAAGTTGGTGAGCTCAGTGCCCGTGAGGAAACATTCCCGCACTTCTGAATACACACCCCAGTGTATGTAAATGTGAAAGTTGGTGAGTTCAGTGCCCGTGAGGAAACATTCCCGCACTTTTAAATACACACGTTTAATGTGAATGTGAAAGTTGGTGAGTTCAGTGCCCGTGAGGAAACATTCCTGCACTTCTGAATACACACCGCGGTGTATGTGAATGAGTTGGTGAGCTTCCGTGCCCGTGAGAATTGTGCGCGCACACATATGGGACTTGTAAACACATACGCACACATACACCACGACACACAACATACACACGCAGGTGTCCTCATATGCTGCCCTCCGCGAACTATGCCACGTGGGTTCCCAACTGCTCGTGCGTCTTGCCCTGTCTGACACGTACCCCTACACCGGCCACCTACCCTGGGAGCCCCTCACTCTTTTGTCCAGCCTGCGTGAGCTGTCGATCACTCCTGCCACCCCCAGCAGCCTTGCAGGGGTGAGCTCCTGCTTGTGTGTGTGTGTGTGTGTGTGTGTGTGTGATTTGTGTGATTGTTTGTGACATGAGCGTGTGTGCATGCTTTATCTCACTTAGATGTTTTAGCATACTGTATACCAGGGTCCGTAGCACTAGAGTGCAGGTTAACATTTTACGCACGAGCATGCAGTGTGCTTTGGTACGCCGCGTCAAAAATCAACGCACAAGCGTGCAGTGCACTTTGATAAGCCGCGTCAAAATTTAACGCACGAGCATGCAGTGTGCTTTGGTACGCCGCGTCAAAAATAACGCACAAGCGTGCAGTGCACTTTGGTACGCCGCGTCAAAAAATAACGCACAAACATGCAGTGTACTTTGATCCGTGTCAAAAATCAACTCACAAGCGTGCTGTACACTTTGGTACGCCGCATGCCTGGGGGATGGTATTACATTTTGGAGCACAACCCTATCTATGCTGGAGAAATGTTGATTGGGTAAGGAATCCTATAGGACAATTAAAGGGTTGGTCAGAATCATATATATATACATACACACGCTGTATATGACCGTATATACACACGCTGTATATGACTGTATATATGGTGATTTTCCTGCCAAGATTCCCTGCCAAAAAAAAGTATATATACACCGTATATACATGGTTCTGGCCAACCCTAGGCAATAATTGTAAGTAGGTTTCGGCTGGTTGCACTTAGACAGTTCTGCCCCTGTAATCTAAAGTACGTGGATATACTTTGTATTTGCCGTATTTGCAGGTGATGTGGGTGGTACAGAAAGATCTGATAAACTTCCCCGTTAACATGTGTTTTGTTGCATTAAAATTTTTGGCGGGTACACACAGGGGTGACCAGAACCATTCATCAGTATTATACCTGTATCTAGGATCTAGGAGAACCATTCATCAGGATTATATCTGTATCTGTGTGTATGTTTGTATATCTGAGGGGTGACGATAACCGTTCATGCATCAGGATCATTTCTGTGTATTGGCAGAAATTGTTTGAGCAGCCACACACTCTAACTTTCCCCCTGTAATGCTTGAGTTATCCAACCTCATCCTAGATCCTCCTCCGTGCCTGCTGCACTTGCTGTCCTTGATGTCCTCTCTGCACTCTCATGCACACCTCACAGATGTTGGAATTGCACACAGCACTGTGACCTAAATCCCAATTTTCACGCACGCGCACACATACACGTACACACACGTACACGTACACACACAGATACACACACTCATATAAACCTGCAGCTTTTAAGCACGCTTGCCTCCCCTGTTTAGTGTCACACCTTTTTCTGCAAAGCGCAATCATTCATTCACACGCACGTGCATATCCTTAACACGCTTTCCTCTCCCCACTCCCACACATTTTACCCTAGGAAACGTCAGATCACAAACACACGTGCACACACACATACACACATACACACATACACATGCGCGTGCACGCACACATACACACACACCCTCCCCTGCAGTTGCTAGACACGCTCCCCTCCCTCCCCAACCTAACGCACCTCGCACTTGGCGACGTTGGCTCCGCACACAGCACCGCGAGCTGTCTCAGCAGCAGCAGCAGCACAGACAGCAGGAGCCACAGATACGGTGCTGTGGTGGTGGGGGCACAGGAACTGCAGCAGCTGCAGTGTTGTGCTAAGCTGACACACTTGGAACTACACACACTGAGGTGCGCAGGATAGCAGAGCTGTTTGTTTGCCCACTTTGTGATGTCTGGGTAGCATATGGCTGCAACATATTTTATGGTTAGAGACACTTAGAGCTACACGCACTGAGGTGCACAAAGCCGCAGGGCTGTTTGTTTGCCCACTTTGCAATGTCTGGGTAGCATCTAAGGGGTTGTAACAGATCATGTGGTGTGAGACACTTGGAGCTACACGCACTGGGTAGCATATGGCTTTAACAGATTGCGTGGTGTGAGACACTTGGAGCTGCACGCACTGGGTAGCATATGGCTGTAACAGATTATGTAGTGAGACACTTGGAGCTGCACGCACTGAGGTGTACAAAGCCGCAGGGCTGTTTGTTTGCCCACTTTGCAATGTCTGGGTAGCATCTAAGGGGTTGTAACAGATCATGTGGTGTGAGACACTTGGAGCTACACGCACTGAGGTGCACAAAGCCGCAGGGCTGATTGTTTGCCCACTTTGTGGTTTCTGGGTAACATTTGAGCAGCTTTATATATTATGTGGTTTAAGCACAGGATCCTACACAACCTGCGACCCTGACACGGTTGCATCCTCACACTCGTGACATTCGCAAAGATGGCAGAGAATACGAGGGGGTGTCTCTGTTGGTTTGTACGCAACCTGCGACGCTATGACATGCGCAAAGATGACAGAAATTACGAGGGGGTCTCTCTGTTGGTTTGCACGCAACCTGCGACGCTGACATGGTTAGAGTCCCACACTTTATGCAACTTGCAACGCTGATACAGTTAGAGTCCCACACTTGTGTGTGACGTGCGTGAAGATGGCAGAGAATATTAAAGGTATCCCTGTTTAAAAAGTATAAGCTCAGTTGTACGCTTCGTAAGTTTGCGCATACCGGGTGTGCACGGGAACGCAAGAGTTTCTGCGGCTTGGTAAACACATCTGTGCAATTTATCACATCACACAAGTGTGAGAGGCTTACTTTTTTGCAACCTCATTTGGTGGTGAGAAGGCATTGTTTGTTTGAAACTTGTTTAATTGGAAGCACCAAAGTAGTGCTCTTATTTTCTCACGCATAGCTGACATCACAAATCAGAATGCAATGACCACAGGCTAACGCACATACACATGCACACACAGACAAGCAAGCACACACACGCATACGCACATGCACGCAACACACGCACACGCACACACACAAACACACACGCAGCTTGCCTCCTTCTGTTGATGTGGACCCTGTGACACGCCCCCCCTCTCAAACCGCACACCACTCTGCCACGTCAGCTGCATTGAATTCAGCAGCAGCGCTGCAGCCATTATTATCAACAACACCAGCACCATCAACAGCAGCACCAGCACCAGCAACTGGTGCAGCAGCAGGGGTACCTTCAGCTGGTTCAACATCAGCAACTGCATACTACAACAGCAGCACAGGTTTCACTGACTTTAATGGAGTGCCCTTAAGCTCACACACTGACGCATCTACCTCAACCTCTACATCAGCACCAGCACCTTCGACAACGTCGTCACCATCAACAGCAGCAGCAGCAAGTGCACATGCAAGTGCAGCGCGGTCCTCGCGCTCTTCTCCTGCACCCTGCACGCTTGCCCCTTTCAGCTGCATGCAGTCTTTGAGTGCTTTGCATGTAGAGGTAGCGAGGCAAAGACGCGTAACAGGGGTGCAACTGCAGCAGCAGCAACAGCAGCAGCAACAGCAGCAACAGGAAACGCAGCCGTCAGCTCACGTCTTCCTGCACCTGTTTCCAAACCTCAACCGATTATGCCTGTGAGTGTGTGTATGTGTGTGCGTGTGTGTGCGCGTGCATACGTGTGTGTGTCTTTGTGCTTGTGTGTGTGTGTGTGTCTGTGCGTGTGTGTGAAGTTTGACTGGATTGTAGGAAAGAATGTGCTTGGTGTCCTAGCACCTGTTCCCAAGCCTCAATCCTTACCTGTGTGTCTGTGTGTGTGTATACATGTGGATGTATGTGAGCTGCATGCACGCATATGTTGCGAACGCACACCCAAGCACACACACATACTTGCAAACACCTGCGTACACACCCGCACACACCACACAAACATACAACACACACGCGCACACACGCTCGCACACACACACACACACACACACGCAAACACACGAATGCAAACGACTGCACGCTGCCACTTGCAGTGGCGTGTGTCCTCGCTCCTCCCACCGCACCTCCCTGGGCCTCACCCACACGGCTGCTGCTGCGTCAACCTCCGCGGCAGCAGCGCTGGCAGCAGCAGCAAGCTCCGATGCCCTTGATCCCTCAGGGGCAGCTGCAGCAGCAGCAGCGGCTGCAGGTGTGGATTAGGTTTGAGAGAGACAGAGGTTCCAGGAATGGATTTTCTAGGAGTGAATTGGTACAGGGGAGAGATTCTGGTTGGTCATTAACGGGTATCGGGTTCCGTGATCTGCGTTTTGGAATGAGAGTTGGGAGTTTTTGAGGGCAGAAAGGTGGGCACCCTGCCACCACGTTACAGCATCGTCTCTCTAGAACCAGGCAGGTGTCAAAAGCTTTTCAATTAACCACCCAAACGGTTACAGCATCGTCTTCTAGAACCAGGCGGGTGTCAAAAGCTTTTCAATTAACCACCCAAACAGTTACAGCATCGTCTCTCTGGAACCAGGCGGGTGTCAAAAGCTTTTCGATTGACACCCAAACGACCACCCACCCGCTGACCCCTTGTAATCAGCTATAATCTGTGTACACCAATCTATAGCTCTTGACATGAGGGTTCCAAGTATGCAGCTATTATTGAGATTTGAGAATGTCACGTGTCTGCAAAGGTTGTGGGCTGGCACACTCCTGTTGGAGCAATGATAGAATTATGTACCACTGATGCGTCAATCTAACGGTCAGGTTGCACATGGGCTATGATGTGTTGATAAAAAGTATTAAACACTCATGCGTCAATCTAACAGTCAGGTTGCACATGTGCTATGATGTGTTGATAAAAAGTATTAAACACGCATGCGTCAATCTAACAGTCAGGTGCACATGGGCTATGATGTGTTGATAAAAAGTATTAAACACTCATGTGTCAATCTAACAGTCAGGTAGCTATGATGTGTTAATAAAAAAAAGTATTAAAGTACCGCTAATGCGTTCCACACATTCTATGATGAGATGTTTCATGATAGAAATATGCACCACTGATGCGTCAATCTAACGGTCAGGTTGCACATGTTTTATGATGTGTGTCAGCACACGTTTTATGATGTGTTGATAAAAAGCATTAAAGTACCGTTCATGCGTTCTGCACATTTTATATAATGAGATGATTCTTGATAGAAATATGTACCAGTAATACGTTGCTTATGTTCCATGATGTGATGGTAACATTATTGTTTTACCATAAATGCGTTGCTTATGTTCCATGATGTGATGATAAAATTATATATTACCATAAATGCGTTGCTTATGTTCCATGATGTGATGATAAAAGTAGTATATTACCCTAAATGCGTTGCTTACGTTCCAAGCCCTTTTCCCTCAATTGTTTCCTTGCGTCTTTTTGGGTTTGATTACAGGCTTTTTCCAAGCCTCCGCTCAGATGCCCCGCAGAGGCTTACATAGCGATGTAACCTTACCTTACCTAATGCTCCATGATGTGATGATCCATGATGAAAGTACCATTCATGCGTTCATCTAAAGCCGCTTTTGCATACGCTCCATTCCTCTGACTCAGCTTGTGAGGCAATCAGGAATGACTGTGCATGTATGCTGTTTTTCATTCGTACTTATAGTATCCTATGCAGTTGTTACGTGTCACTATTTTCATTCGTACTTATAGTATCCTATGCAGTTGTTACGTGTCACTATGGTTTTTCATTCGTACTTACAGTACCCTATGCAGTTGTCACGTGTCACTATTTTCATTCGTACTTATAGTATCCTATGCAGTTGTTACGTGTCACTATTTTCTCCCCAAATAAATGTAGGTAGGGTAGCTTCAGCTGCCTACGTAACGCTATCGTTTGTGTTCACACCATCTAACCAACTGCACCTGCTCGTATTCACACCACCCATCCATCCGCACCTGCTCGTATTCACATTGCCTTTTCATCTGCACCTGCTCGTATTCGCACCACCCTCCATCCACACCTGCTCCTCAACCTTTTCACGCTTTGCCCCTTCTACACGGCCTTCAATGATTAAAATATAATGAACACTGCAGTCTTGCAATGCAGCCTTCCTCTCATTTTTCTGCCTACCTTCACAACGATATACCATGCTCCCACAAAATAGGCAACCCTAAAATACACTCTACATGAACACAAACAGGTATACATACCCACACGCGCAAGCACGCACGGACACATATGTACACGTACACACACACCACCTGCACACAGGCCTGTCCGTCCCTCGCCCCCCGCCCCTCTTGCCCCTCCTCTCTGGCCTACACCAGTTGCAGTCCTTAGGCCTCGCAGGGGTGTGGGCTGCACAGTGTGTGCGTGAGGCTTCCGGTGGTGGTGGTGGTGCTGGTGCTGGTGCTGGTGCTGGAAGCATTTTGGGCATGGTGTCCTTGGATGTGGCGTTGGCAGGATTGAGGTGAGGTACTACAGGCTCGTGCTGTGTGTGATGTGTTTTTGGGCTTGTGCTGCGTGTGTATGTGCGTGTACAGATATGTAGGGTTGGCCAGAACCATATACATACGGCGTACATACGGTATTTCTGGCTTGAAAATCACCAAATATATGGTGCATACATACGTATATATACGGTTCTGGCCAACCCTACAGATATGTGTATGCATGTAAGTACGTGTTTGTGTGTGTGTACACGCATGTGTATGCGCTGAGCCTTGCTTTAAACGGTGTGCATTGGTGTGCGTATTGGTAAACGGTGCATGTTGGTAAACGGTGTGCATCGGCTATATATTGATGTTTGATATATAGGCAAATGGCAAATTTATTGGTACGTGGTCACGTTAATGGGGGGGGTAAAGCTAAGGAAAATCGAATGTACTCCACCATTGCAAATCGATTTCATCCCAACATTGCTAATCGATTGTACCCCACCACCACTGCAAATCGATTGTACTCCAACACTGCAAATCGATTGAACCCCACCATTGCAAATCGATTTCATCCCACCACTGCTAATCGATTGTACCCCACCACCACTGCAAATCGATTGTACCCCACCACCACTGCAAATTGATTGTACTCCAACACTGCAAGTTGATTGTACCCCACCACCATTGCATATCGATTTTATCCCACCACTGCCAATCGATTGTACCCCACCACCACTGCAAATCAATTGTGCTCCAAAACTGCCAATCGATGCAGCAGCTTTGAATTGGGCATTGCCCTGGTTGGTTGTAACTGACCCTTATCCCATTACAACTGTAGGGTTGGCCAAAACCATGCGTGTATGGTGTGCATATACAGTGTTTTTGGCAGTGAAAGTACCATGCACATGGCCTTCCCTTCCGTCTTCACCCCTTCCCGTCTTCACCCCTTCTGTCTTTACCCCTTCCCGTCTTCACCCCTTCCGTCTTCACCCATTCCCGTCTTTACCCCTTCCCGTCTTCACCCCTTCCGTCTTCTCCCCTTCCTGCCTTCACCCCTTCCGTCTTCAAACCTTCTCGTCTTCACCCCTTCCGTCTTAACCCCTTCCATCTTAACCCCTCCCGTCTTCGCCCCTTCTGTCTGTACATTTGATTGATTGATACATTTGATTGATTGATTGATTGATTGATTGATTGATTGATTGATTGATTGATTGATTGTTTGATTGATTTCACCACTTTACGTCTTCACCTATTATATTTGTGCATTTGATTTGATTAAGTACCTGGGGTGTGTGTTTCAACATTGTCTCCCCTTTTTGTGTGCATTCAGAACAGTGCTCCCAACCTGGGTGTGCCTCTGAAGTATGCAACATTAACACCAATTGTTACTACTTTTACAACTTACTCATTTTTCCATTTGTTTTAATTGTTTTTTTACTGGTTGATTTTTGTCTATGCGCCTGTGTTTAGACCCCTGGGCGTGTGAGTACTGTTTTTGTCTGTTGCCTGCGTGCTGCCAAATGCATGCTCTTATTAGTACATTTCGTTTACAATGGCTTCAATGGATACAACTGGGTGGGTGACCTTCAGCCAGGCAGTTTGGCTGACCGGCTGCTGACTGGTCTCAACTAGTCATAAATGAATCCACAACCTCAAGTATAAAGCAGAAAGTGTAGTTTGGAGACAGCAAGCCAAAAACAGGTTAGTTGATCGCTGACTGTCATGTAATTGGTGGACTGACGTGGCATTTTCACGTTTGTTTGTAGGCACCTGGATGTGTGGCACTGTGTCTCCTACGCCCAACTGTGCCGATTGTTGCACCCCCTGCTGGGGCAGCTGCCCCATCTCCACTCACTGTCCTTGAAGTTCTGTGGCACTGCACCAAAGCAGGCGGGCCACGCCACACGCACGCAAGGACCCCAGGTGTGTTCCACTACCTGCACTTACTGTATTGAAATTCTGTGGCACTTCACCAAAGCAGGCAGGCCACGCCACATGCACGCAAGGACCCCAGGTGTGTTCCACTATTTCCACTTACTGTCCTTGATATTCTGTGGCACTGCACCAAAGCAGGCAGGCCACGCCACACGCACGCAAGGACCCCAGGTGTGTTCCACTATTTCCACTTACTGTCCTTGATATTCTGTGGCACTGCACCAAAGCAGGCGGGCCACGCCACACGCACGCATGGACCCCAGGTGTGTACTAAGTGTTTACAAAGGGGGTAATCGGCAGTCAGGTGTGTACTACTACCTCTCCTCACTGTCCGTAAATCTCTGTGGCACCCCACACACAACCAAGCAGGCGGGCTTGCAAGCAGGCAGATCACGCAGCACGCAGAGTAAGACCCCAAGCGTGTAGTAATTCCTCTTGCTGCCTTGACTATCTGTGGCACCCCACCAAAGCTGGCAGACCCCAGGTGTGTACTCAGATTACAGCGTACACGCTTACACACAAAGTAATCAGATAACAGTGTACACGCATACCTACACACAAACACAAGGGCACAACACACACACACATATATGAGGGCACACCACACACAACCAAGCAGGCAGGTCACGCAGCAGCAGAAAAATATCACAGGGGTGCCCTATCTCTACTCACTGCCCTTTTATTCCTGTGGCACCCCGCCAAAGCAGGCAGGTCACACAGCACGCACACAAAGACCCCAGGTGTGTATCTGTTCAAGTACCAAAGAATCAGAGGAGTCAGATTTTATTAGTAGAGTGATCCCCGAGTGTTGCTGATGGCTGCTGGTCATGGTTCGCTTGCAAGTCTGGGTAACAAAGGGATGTAAGGTGCGTGTGTGTGTGTGTGTGTGTGTGTGTGTACTTGCGTGTTCACCTTAACACACGTGCGCACCCATACACTCTCTCACATACGCACGCACGCATTCACGCAAGCACTCACACACCACACCACACCGCAACCACAACACAACACAACACACACGCACACGCACACACACACACACACGCACACAGGTGTCCAACCCGATGGAAGCTGCCAACCAGGTCCTTGTTCAATTGCAAGCCGTCGCAAACAATATCGCGGGGGGTGGCGGCGGTGGTGGTGGTGGTGGTGGTGGTGGTGGTGGTGGTGGTCTCAACACCGCCCTAGGAGGACCTGGAAATGGCGGTGGTGGTGTGGGGTCTCTAGGATCTGCACCTTCAGGTGGTGCTGGACTTGGGGCAGGGGTTGGGCTGGGCCCCCAAGGTCGGCAAGGCTCAGGCGGTGCTTCTTCAATGCCGCCTGGCCCTCAGGCCGTGGCAGCTGCCATAAACGGAGCCCCGTTTTTGAGGGAATTGTGCATAGAGGTGGGTGCGGTCAATGTTGGATAATGTGTTTTGTCATCACTCGATTCCACGTGAATGGGTCGGGTGCCTTTGCTTTATTCTGTTGACCTCTCACCACCACCTGTGAGAGGTGGTGTGAGAGAGGTGTTGTGAGAGAGGTCTCACCAGGGTGCTTGTTGTAATCTGGGAGTGTACAGTGCCCCCTTGGCAGAGGAGGGTGGTTTGCTCACATAGGGGTGGGCTGCTCACATATGTGTGCGTGCGCGCGCACACACACATACACACACATACACATACACACACGCACATGCACACGCACATGTACATGCACACACAGACACACAGACACTAGACAAACAAGCACACGCACACTCAGCTCATGCTCACGCTCACGCTTACGCTTACGCTCACGCACGCGCACACGCACACACGTATCTACACACTCTCACACACACACACACTCACACACACACTCACACACACACTCACACACACACATCTTACTCATCTGATTTCATCAGGGAGGTGATTTCCAGCTAGCGCAGGAAGTCTGCATGTCCCCCTACCACTCCTACACCAGCCTCTCTTTCACCGGCTGTGACATGCTCCTGGAGTGCGACATGCATGCCGCCCTTGCCATCCGTGCACGTCAGCAGCAGCAAGCAATTTTGGCCAGAGACCTTGTTAAGCATGCGGCGCGGCAGGTGAAGCAGCAGGAGGGTGCGTCTTCTTCTTCCTTGGGTTTTGAGAGCGAAAGGTTGGGGAGTTGCCCCTGCCCGCTCCAGAAGATGCAGGTGTGTGTGTGTGTGTGTGCATATGCATGTGTGTGCATGTGTGTGCGTGTATGTGTGCGTGCGTATGCGTGTGTGTGTGTGCGTGCGCGTGTGTATTGATGTTGGGTTTATTCCCTTAAACACGGAGTGCCTCGGTTTGCTTTTTTACTATCGCCGCGGGTTTTATCCTTAAGATAATACCACGGACATAATAATTCCGTACATAGCGGTTGATAAAAGCCAATCCCTATTTCTATAGGGCCTCTGCCCAGCGTCGTAATCAAAGTAGCGGCCGTGCCCCTTATTATATAACCATTGAGAAAAAACACTTGGTTGCAAAGGTGTTGTTAGCTGCGCAGAAAATGTTCCAAAGCCTGCGTCCCCCGTTTGCTTGTTGATTCATCTCTGCTTGCACACATAAAATTAATTTTCTATTTTTCATCTCCTCTCTCCACCTCTTTTTGGACCCTCCTGCAGGTGCTTGGGTGTAGAGGCATCGACGGCAAGGCTCTAGAGATGGCCACGCTGCAGTCAAAACTGCCCTTGGATTTCCCTGTGGAAGTGACGTGCACAGACTGGCGGAGTGTAGATGGCGCAATTGCAGGGACAAGCTGAGTGTCAGGACCAATGTCTGGCATTGGCTGCTATGTGAATCTCGTAGCAACTCTTAATCAAATAGTGGCTTGCGGTTGGGAGTTTCTTTCCTTTCTGGCATTGGCTGCTATGTGAAGCTTGTAGTGGCTCTTACTCAAATAGTGGCTTGCGGTTGGGAGTTTCTTTCCTTTCTGGCATTGGCTGCTATGTGAAGCTTGTAGTGGCTCTTACTCAAATAGTGGCTTGCGGTTGGGAGTTTCTTTCCTTTCTGGCATTGGCTGCTATGTGAAGCTCGTAGTGGCTCTTGCTCAAATAGTGGCTTGCGGTTGGGAGTTTCTTTCCTTTCTGGCATTGGCTGCTATGTGAAGCTTGTAGTGGCTCTTGCTCAAATAGTGGCTTGCAATTAGGAAGTGTTTGGTGGGGCTGCTGATTTTTCTTGCTGCACACTGCCCTTTAGCAGCATATAGACTTTAGCCTTAGCTGTCGTGTGCAGAGTTTGCACTGCTATCTGCCTTTTTTCCTTTCTTTTTGAGTTCCTTTCTTCCTTTTTATGTGTAGACCGGAGGAGCAATTGCAGAGAGATATTGAGTCTGGGGCCGAGGTTGTGGCGTCCGTTGTTATGCGTAGCTGCGCACAGCAGGTGTCAGTTGTGAAGAGGGGCTATGGTTTGGAAGGGCGAGGGAAGGAAGAATCACTCACCAAAAGAAGTACGTGCAATGAGATGTGACATTTTGTTTCTTGATGACCGTTAGAACTTGTAGTTTCTGAACTTATAACCTCAGACCTGCTTCTGTCCCTGTTAGGGATTTCACAATTTTTGATCTTAAAACCAGTATTTATTTTTGCCAATCATTCCCTGTTAGGGCGACGATGTATTTTTGCTTCTCAATCTGGTCTAGCTCTGTCATTTTAATTTTTTATGTTGCAAAAAACAACTCGCTTCTTTTATTCATGGGTCCTTTGTAGTGGCATGGTAGATTTTCCGAAGTCGCCTCACACGAACCCTTACCAGTTTGCTTGTCCCTTTGCTTGTCCCTTTACTTTAAGGCTCCTATTTATGCTTCGATTATGATGAACAGAAGAAATTACGCAGGCGTGAAAAACCACTCCCCACATGAATAAAAAGGGAATTTTACTTGAAGAATGTTGCAGAGGTCTTTGTGCTATTCCTTTGCGCTCAGCTGTCTCTAAGTTCTAGTATCCCAACAATGCTTGATCTCAAGGGGGTTACAAGGGGTTACAAGGGGTTACAAGGATGGCCTACAGCCCGAGTCTCTGGCTGATGGCAATTGGCTGGTGAAACAAAATCAACCAGTGTCGAAAATTGAAACTAAATCTGACACAAACTTG
>Ga0307942_1001946_pt1:0-15000 | contig 16718 bp, 8 predicted proteins | sample OrgLakmetagen175_FD_201846 | JGI IMG/M metagenome (GOLD analysis project Ga0307942, IMG submission 201846) | Saline water microbial communities from Organic Lake, Antarctica - #175 | ecosystem: Environmental > Aquatic > Non-marine Saline and Alkaline > Saline | place: Antarctica: Organic... | reverse complement strand
TCTTATACTTTGCAGTGACGGTGATTTGATGTGACAGAGCATAGTACGGCGACGATGGTTTGATCTGACAGATTAGAGCATAGCACCACGATTCTTCATCTTGATCTGACAGAGCATTGTACCACGATACTTCATCCTGATATGACAGAGCTTAGTACCACGATTTTTCATCTTGATCTGACAGAGCATAGTACCACGATTCTTCATCTTGATCTAACAGAGCATAGTATCACGATTCTTCATCTTGATCTGTCTAACATGTTATACGCAATGTCAATAGGCTTCCTTGCACATACTTTGAAAGTGGAGGCTTAAAGGCAGTTCTCGCTCATGTGACCAATGCCCCTCTCAGCAGCCCAATCCTATTTGCTGCAACAAGCCAACCATTAACTTATGTATAATTTCCCAATAACCACCCTCAAGCCTCAGAAGGCCCAGATAAAACAAGTGCCCTGCTAATTAGCACTGACCAACCTCATAATTGTAATATCGGCGAAGCACCCCAAAACAGCTCCAGCCAAAACCTGACCCGTAAGGTAAAAGATTGGAGGGATTGGACCTACACTGATGGCAGCCTCTAAAAGAATGAAGTAGGGCAAGACACCGGATCAGGCGTATACCACCCTCACTTAAATGTTTTCACTATGTAAACCCAAAAGGCATGGGTATAACCAACACCATCTCACGTGCAGAGCTAGCAGCTATAGCAGCTGCAGTCATACACGGCTACTCACATGTAGCCACAGACAGCCTTACATCACTGCACCAATTCAAAAAACAGCTCGCACACCCGAATCTCCATCGCCACCACATCCAAGGAGATGTCCTTAAATCCATTGCTAAAGCAATCCGCCAATCACCATCGCCCATCCACTTCTTCAAAGTAAAGTCCCATGCCGGTATTATCGGTAATGAACATGCCGAAGCCCTTGCTAAAAAGTCAGCCACCACCTACTCCGACATTGCTGACACCTCCATCAGAATAGCAGGCCCTGAGGGAAATCCCTTCTACAACATCCACTGGCTTACAAAAGAAGACACAGAAAACCAAACACAAACCCATAATCATACCCATACAACAAACATGGTTCATGTTCCTCCCCGAAGGCTTTGGTACCTACCAAACCACCGTGACGCTCTTCAAGCACATATGCATCTTCTCCATAAACTGGGAAATGCCAGAACTGAAGCGAACCATGCATACTACCAGACCCTCATAAAGGGCGGTACTGCCAATGGAGCCACTAGCAATGCTTACCTAACATCATCCAATGTTTCCTTTAAGACCAAATGTATTATTATGAAATACAGAACAGGCACCCTTGATAATCAAAAATATGTGGTATTGTTCAAACTCTCGAAAAGTCAAACTAGCCCCCTCTGCCCACAAGTAGACAGTGCCTTGCACATCCTTACTGGGTGCCAACACACGCAAATAAGGAACATGATCACCGAAAGACACAACTTAGCATGCCGCATGATCTTTAAGGCTATCAGCAAAACAGGCTCCTTGGGAGCATGCGTTGTCCCAATAGATATAAACAGCAACGAACGGATGACCATACAAAATCTCCAGATTTCTGAAACAGATGAAAGCATAATTGTTCCCAAATGGCTCTTCCCACCCCGCTTCCCAGATAAAGACAGATTTACCTCCAGCCGCCCAGATTTTGTGCTGGTTACTCCCATCGGTGCAAAAGCACAAAAAAAACAAAGTAACGTAGGGGGGTGGGTTCTTCGTAGTGGCAGGGGGAAATTGACTGGGAGCACCCCAGCAGCACCGCCAGCCACCAGTAGAGCCACCGACCCCAGACAGCACCGACCTAAAGACCTCAGCAAACCTCGGCGTGACATCCACCTCGTCGAGATCAAGTATTGTTAAGACACCAGACCTCAGAACCAGCTGAACGCCGCAAAGGAACAGCACAAAGACCTTTGCAACATTCTCCAAGGAGCCTCCGTTACTCTCCACATCATCCTTTTGGGTGTGGGTGGCACCATCTACAACACACACTCTGAAGCCTTTCGAGGAACTAGGTCTTGATCCTCAAAGAGTTAAGAAGCTTGCCTCCAAGCTCTATGTGCACTCTGTGAACTTTGCTGCTAAACTTGTCCATACCAGACGTGCCCTTTCCAGTACTATTATCAACTCTCATCAGGAGCCGCTTTTAGGCCAAGCCTGCAACCCTCTTGATCCCCATTGATTTTTCCTTTCCTTTTTGCGGTGGAGGAGCTTTACGGTACTCGGTACCAAAGTGGCTCCTTTTCCTTACTTAATGTGGGGAGTGGTTTTTCACTGCCTGCGTAGTTTTTTCTTTTTCTTTTTCAAGTTATATTTGCATGGGGTGACCTTCAGGCAGCCTACTCAGCTGATCGGTTTGTGACTGGGGGTCTTTGTCAGTTAACCAAACACAAGCTCAGACAGCCACAAAGGAAACAAGTTTGTTGTTGTACTGCAAGAAGTCGTGTCCTCTTGGGCACTGACTTGTTGATGCAAGTTTGCTTTATTAAAAATCACCCGAGAATATGACTGAACAGGTAGGTCAATAAACTTTTTCCTCAGAGCACAAACTCTGCGTCTCTAATACCCAGTAAAAGAGCTTGCATTTCATTTTGAATCTGCTCACAGGCACAACGGTTACACAAAGGAGAGTTCTCATGTTTTCAATATGCTTGAGGGTCCTAGAGTGAGGCCTAGAGGTGTCCACAGGGCCCTCCAGAGGACCATGGAGGGCGAGGTGTAGGTGTCCACTCTGTAGGTGTCCCCTCTGGAGGTGTCTACATGGCCCTAGAGGGAGGCCTAGAGGGTGTCCACCTAGAGGTGTCCACCTTGAGGGTCCAAGAGAGAGGCTCCCTCTATCTGGAGGGTGTGTGCCATAAGCCTAAAACGGCAAACATTCCGCAGAACACATTGAGACAGATCCAGATAGTGCCACTTGCATCAAAGAAATTGGTGTGAAGGGCGATAGACACTCTGCATCTGTTGAGCTATTGGTGTAGATGCACCCGCACGCCTTATAAAACAAGAAACAAGACATTCATACAACTTCCAAACTTTTACCAGAGCTGTGCTATTGATGTACAGGCCATTGCCTCCTGCAGCCACTTAATGCTTTGGCAGCCTTTTGTATCAGAGAATAGCATGTGGATGGTACAAAGATCCGATTTTGTTTTCTGTAATATCATGCTATTATAAGTGTTATAAGAACATATGCTGTGGTTCAAAAAAAAATAGTTACAGCACTCACATCCTGAAGCCTAGAAAAAGAAATAGTACGCAGGCAGTGAAAACCACTCCCCACATAAATCAAGGAAAAGAAAACCAATTTGGTACTACCGAGTGCCGTAAAACTCCTTTACCAGCAGACCAAAAAGGACCTGTCAGAGAGGTAGGACCAACAGAGTATTAGAAAAGGAAAAAAGAAGTCACAGAGAGACTGTAGTACCAGGTGAAGCCTCTCAGACAGTCAAGAATAGGGCTGGGATCATGCTTTTTCCCAACTTGTCCTCAAATGCTTTGCCAGTACTTTTACTAACTCTCATCAGAAGTAAGCCTCAGGTCAAGCCTACAACCTTCCTTGCCCTCAGTAACCTTTACTATTTCTTTGGTAAGGGAACTTCACGGTACCCAGTACCTAAATGGCTCCTTTTCCTTGATTAATGGGGAGCGGTTTTTTGCGCAGCCTATATTTTCTATTCCATTGCTATTAAAAAGGTCAATTATTGAAACGAGGCCAAGGTAATAACCAAACACCAGATCTGGGATGGAACTGGTGTCAGCAAAGTTTTAGCCAAACAGGCTTGACAGACACACCACCAGCAATAAGCTAAGGGAAAGGGGCAAATAGCACCATCAAATGTTTCTTCTTTTATTCTTGAATTTGCTCATCTGAACGTGGAAAGAAAAGCTAGTCAACATAACAAGATTCAAGCGCTTATGCAACTCATGTCCCCTTGCCGACGTAAATAAGAGACGTTGCGAAGCCGCCCTAGCCACCCTTTCTAGTCATTTGAACGCTTTACTGCTGGCATTGCTGTGGCTGCCGCATGACCCCCCGGGCATGGACAGTAGGATTGCAGTAGAAAAACACACTGGCTACTGGACCCTCCACACCTAATTGGTGCCCCAGGTCTTTGAAATTGTCCACATCAGGTCGTGTCGCCTGGACCAATAGTGTGTCAGAAAAATTGAATTAAAACTTACAGGCACAAGCTGCAGCACGGCTTCTTAAGGAGCTTAAACTTATGTTGGGATGTTTAAAGAGCGAGTAATTCACAAGAAGACTATCTGAAACTGGCCCTACAACCGTAATTTTAGATAGTATTGTAAACCCCAGGGAAGGCCGTATAATCTGTACATTCCAATGATCTATTATTACATACGTTCATTTGCAAGAAGTGGCTTACCTGGAGGGTTGTGTGCTGGCAAAAAAGCAGAAACACAATCCTACAGGACAAGAAAGAGTAAAGTCTAAAGTCTAATGTAAGCCCACGTGCGAGGGTTGAAGTGCTCATACGCTTGAGAGTTGAAGTATGAGTTGACGCCTGATTTTGACTTTTGGCCCACTTGATGTGTTTGCCAGGTCGCATGCGTATCAATCACCTGTGTGTGCCCTGAGGCTCAAGGCTAGTGTAAGGTTGCACAGAGTCACCATGTTGGCTGCCTGACATGTTCACCACCAGCCAATGCAGCCTGCGGATTTGCTGGAACATGTTTCTGGCATCCTTGCGTCATCATAAAAGCCGGAAAGGCAAGATGCAGATTTTAGCACCATTGAGCCATACCCACCAATTAACTTGGTCATCCAAATCCACCATCATAAGTGTGTACAAGGCATCCGGATTCTGCCCCCCCGCGCCCCAAAGTATGTGTACGCTAGGGTAAGCTGCCACCTGCGGGTGCTCTCATTATTTATGCGTGATGCAAGCATTTGAAGCAATGGCTGGTCAACTAATGTCACGAGGACATTTCCAGCTATTTTATAGCGCATTTGGCGCAATCCCTGCATCTTTTTCCTTAATGATCTAATCTCTTTGTTTTACCTTCGCCGCAGGAAGGTGCATCCCATTTTCCACCTCAATGCGGCCATACCTACCGACAAGAAGAAAGGAAGGTGTTGAATCTGATACAAAAGCTGCCTCTGGCCTCACATACATTCAATAAATTCCACCCCTTTTAGCTCATAGCCGAAGCTTGTACCTTATGGGATCTGAAAGCACGGAGTTTAAAGCAAACTCTCGCACACTCACTTAATAGACAGGCTTAGAGGCTCCACCTCCACAGTATCGACCTCGGGTATTGAAGCACGCTTCGAAATTCGGTGAACTCTGCAGAAAAACAACTTGGTTCTGAAGCCATGGCCATGGCCATTCCAGCTTCTTGGTCTCTAAATAAATGAGTGTCTCACCCTGTGGTGTCCGTCTGGGCGCTATGGTGAGGCACTAAAAGGTCTGCTGCTCGGTCTGCCATCTTCAACAAAAGGAGAAAATTAAAAACAAATTCTTTACCGTACGTTAATTCTTTACTGTACGTCAATTCTCGCATTTTCTTTCGATATTTGTCAATTCAAAATGTATTTACCTAAATAAATTGTAGTTTATCCATTCGAACACTCCACTCTCTTCCCCCTCTTCCCCCTCTCTTTGGTTGCTGTTTTTGGCGCGCTGAAATTTAGGGAACACCATCAGATGGAGTCAGTCTTGCAGGATCTCTCACTCCCTTCCTCCTTTCCCTGCCGCCTCACAATTAGGTGCCCATATTCAATTTGTCCTCTCCACATGCTCACCTGCCAAAAATGGGCCATCAGCTTGTGCAACTTATTCCCATCATGTGTCAATGGTACTCCAACAGACGTCTTGCGTGATTTATGCAGGTTTCATGGAAGAGAGGTGGCGGCTGACGGTGCCGAGATAAGCCCAAGTCAGGTAGTGCCTTCAGGATGGGCCAGAAATCCTAGTGTAATACGCATACACCAATCAATCTCCTGAGGAAAGCAATGAGAATATTGCCCGGGAACCACGTCCACCCTTTGTTTTATTTGCATTTCGAATCAACACGCAGGCCTCCAAGCCTCCATCTGTCCTCATTCACACAGAGAAAAGCAAAGAAGACGAAGAGGGACGGTACTCCCTCGTCATGATTGATGCCGATGCACAGCCAAAATCACAGTGGTGGACAGTTTTCATGACCTTTTCAGAGACATTGGCGTTGTTAGCTGCTCATTCCTGGCTAGAACTTTGTTGACTGAAATAAAAATTAGTTGCACAAGCGTTACAAATCTATCTCATGATCTACACAAAATTGCCGCAGGTACATTTACGCCACTGTACCAGATCCCACCAGAGAATGGTAAGATGTCCGTAGTGGGCGCATGCTTTTCACTAGAATCAGCTGCCAGCGTTACAGCTTCTGAATACACATACAGAGTCCTGTGATAAGTATTATAAAGCAGTAACTACCTGCCACTACCTGTGGCTTGTTAGAAAAATGGTGTCTATGTATTTCAGCATTTCACAATCCCAAGCTTCTCTACAAAATATTTACCACTGCTTCCAGGCTCTGCTGGTGCCGTGTGAACATTGACCCACGTAAGCCAGAAGAATCGGGTAACACCCTTTGCACCTACATGGGCCCAAAACCTGTTATTGGCCCTCACAGGTAAATTTGCACCATTGGGTCATTGCCGCTTTTAAATCTCTTGAGATACTTATATTTTTGTTGTTGCTGCGAGCACGCAGGTCAGATCTGCATTTTCTCCCCCTAATAAAACCTTCATTGCAAATGATATAATCTAACTTACACCACATCCAAAGGCGATATGAAAACCTTACATACAACAGCTAATAAAAGAAATCTGTTGCGCTCCTCCACCATCAACAAAAATGTTAATGCCGACAGGAGAGCTTGAGATGTTAGCAGAACTGGGAAAGGCACATCTGTTACCAACATGTTTAGCATAGGGCTGAGTGTGTATGGAGGTCATACTTCTTACACCTCTCATAGTTTTAAATTCAGACACCAGTGATCATTGAATCTCCAACTCCCAGATATGTTTTTTTGCTCTGGAAGCAGGAGAGCGTGATGACTGAGGTAAGCAGTGCATGTTTCATGTTTTTTCCCTTTCTTCAGCACTTTGCCAAATGGATGTTATTTCCAAATGACTGCATGTGCAAAGCCGGAAGAGAAGTGCCTGTCACATCATCGTGCAAATTTCTCTCACGGCAAATTTGCTGAGGCATATCATCTTTCTCTTCCTGTGGCTGTTGCTTTCTTTGTAAGCGCTCCTGAAATTGGCCACCACCATGAATAGATAGTCGTCGATCCAATTGTTCAATTGTTGTGAGGTTGAGTGAAAGCTGTTAGTCATGATGGTTAAATTGTATCACCAATTCGAAGCCTCACTGCTATCAGCCAGGACCTGTTCCAGTTCATAAACTCAATTGATATCTGTAAGGATTTTTGAGATTTTTACTAGGAGACAACACATTCATCATGCAATATATGTGTTCCTTTGCAAGTGCTCAAGAACCAATGCATTTTTGGTGGAGAAGGCTCGGTGCCGAAGGCTCCTTATTTAATGAGTGGAGTGCTGTTTCACTGCCTGCCTATTGTTTCCTTTTAATATATTTAGCCTGACTGATAGGATGACTGATAGGATGGCATCTCACTAGCATAAGTTGTATAGTACCTAACAGGTGCTGCAACATCCTGGCAGGCTTGTTTTTATAAGTGTTTAGAGCCAAAAACACGAGGAGGAAAAAAGGAAGAATGCAGGAACAAACAAAATAAATGTAAAGAACAAACTACGCGGCAGTGAAAATTACCCACAATAGTTAAGGAAATTGAGAAAATGTTCCACTTTTGGCACTGGGTGCCGTAATACTCCTTCACCACAAAAGTAGGGATTAGGTGGTTGGGAGGCAAAGGCCTGCACACCACCAGGAGTATTGCTCAGATATTTATGAGGGTCGCGTTTGATGTTATAGTCTGTATAATTTTGTTGCGGATCTGATGACATCTGAGCTTAGTTTTCCGGCTGCGGAGTGGGTTTCTCATGGCTGCTGTTAATAGTGTCGCTCCTCGTAGGATAATGTGAGGCCTTTTAAGGTGTCCCAGGTTGGTGCACCTATGAACACATCCACCTGGCTAAATTTATGTCTGTGGAAGTAAATAAACCTTTTTGTAACATTGTTGCACGGCTGCCGACGTCTGCTTGAGCTAACAGGCTAGCACTCTGTGCACCTTGTTGGCTTGCTTTCAAGAATATCTGTCCAGCAACGTTATTTCTATTTTTGACCATTTTATTCTTGAGATGGCTGCAGCCTGACAACATGTGGCAGATGCCGTCCAACTTGTGGCAAAATTTGACGAATTGGTGGGCCTTTTAAATGGTTGCAATGAGCGACAGCATGTCAAAAAATCAAAGGTGCTTCTATCCCGTTTTATCAAATGTAGGAGAGGGAAATTACAGTTAACCAACACGTAACCTCTGAAATGATTATAAAACACCTTGCCAGAAGTTTGACTGAAGTAGCTAAAAACTTAAAAGTTCTTACAGGTTTGGCAGCGGGGCAATTGACACCCATACCTTTAGAAGTTGTTAAAGTCGAGGGCAAGGTGGTAGCAAGATAAAATTAGATAAGTATTCAGGTATCAAGCAAAAGGATAAATTTCCACAGAACAAGCCGAGCAAAGATGACCAGCTAATACAATTTGGATGCTCGCCTCAGAGGCTTAGAGCCTAAGATCTCGACTACTTCTGTATGCTGCAGGTACTCAGCAGCATTTCACAGACAAGTTCCTGAGGATATGACAAAAAGAGCAAAAATGTTTTGGTGGTGGGTAGGTCACCACAAAGGGAGGAATGGGGGCCGAGGTGCTTGTTTTCGTGCTCATGGACAGTTCTGGCCAAGCCGTTCACTAAGGACTCATAGTCCTAGTGTTGTGGCTGCTTGACGTGTGTTACTGGTGAATGACTTTCGTTTCTTAATCATGCAAGTGGTTAATGTGATTGGGGCGACTGGATGACTGACAAGATCCGAGGCTTTGATGTCCTTTTGCGAGAGTGACCTGTCGATGAGTCTGGATATCCCCAATCGCAACTACGGGAATCTATTACAATATCAATGCTCAATGAAATATCGGTTCTATTTTGCTTGCATCGTGAGATGCATTGGGCTCTGTCATTATTACCAAGGAGAACGCACCAACAACTCAGAGAAACCGGAGATTTGAGAGAAAACTAAGGACGAAAATAGGTGAGGGAGGGGGGGAAGTATGCTAAAGAGAGAGTTGAGTTCTCCAAGGAATAAAAAGAATGGAGAAGGGAAGCAGAAACCGGGGAAAACCAGGAAGTGAGGACATCTCACTTTATGCTACCCTTCAAGAACCTGAGTTCAGGTGTTTCACACTGAACTCATCAGTTCTATTTTGCTTCCATCGTGAGATGCATAGGGCTCTGTCATTATTACCAAGGCAGATTGCAGTCGTGGTTTAGTAGTACATGGCCCTGGTTGGAAGCAATTTATTGGCAACAGGCCTCTCAATGTATGCGTGCCTGGCCTGGCTTGATCTCCAGGCTCTATGAGCCTGGAAAATATGATCAGGAACACCCTCCTTGGCAACGAGGGTAGCAGCCTCGTTCGGCCCCAGAGCGAAAAGAGTGCAGGCCGTATCTGTCAGTAAAATCTGCGAGGGACATGTGAGCAGAATCAGCCAAAGCTTGCAGAACGCGAGCTCGAGCAAAGAAGTAAGACCAGGGCTGATTTGATGGGCAAAACTTTTCAAAAGAACCCTTGTTGAAGGAGCGAAAAACGGGAACGTGCTTGCCCAGGGATCCTGCCTTCACCAACAAGGATTTTAAGAGAGAGACTGGGCAGGAAAGGGACTTGCCCCGAGCAATACATACTACTGAGCCTGAGCGAAATTGGTTGTTCTTCCTTTTGGCCAAGAATATTTCCATGTGAGAAGAGTAGAACCTGACTTCATCTGCAAAAATCTGGCAAGTGCAGTCATATCTCAGAAAACCAGAGAAGCAAACCATAATAAACATTGCAATTGGAGGTTGAGTAGGGTGGACTGGCTTGGCTGAAGCAGGAAAGAGACAGTTATTATACGAAGGTCAAGGGACAAGGAGCTTTTCTGAATTGGCCTCCAGAGGAAAGTGTGCACTGGAACAAACCGCTTGAACAAAGGAGTGGCTGGTCACATTATCTAAACCAGCCATATTATGCGTGGTAAAGATGGCTGCGCTAGCTGCTTTGATAGTAGAGTAGGTCAAACCTTGGCTGAGAGCAAAACGCAGAGAATTCGACAGAAACACAGCAACGTGCATTGGATCAGCTGGCAAGAACTAAAGCTTGTTTTGTTGGCACCAACTTCGGAAACGGAACCAGTGAGCGTTATATCTGAGCAACATTTTCTGACAACGTGACTGAGAAATGCAGCTCAAAGTGTATGTGTATTCAGCTTTCAAGGTAGGTGTAGGGCATTTACCCAACAAAAACTTTGAAATATCGGACTCAAGGGTGCACCTGCGCCCTGCAAGCATAGGAGGGGATTGGGATTGGTCGAGGAAGGAATTTAGTGGAGAAGCACAAGACGGCCAGAAAGGTCCAGCGTGTGAATGCACGCGGGGCTGAGGCTGTGCTGGGGCCTGAAGTCAGCAGATTCTCTAAGCGTGGTAGCACGGGAAAACCGTGTACAAAATACAAAAGGATAAAAGTGCTGTCCTTAAGACAGTAGAGGCCACCAAGGGCTAGATGGGAAGAGAGGTAGGAGAAGGATAGAGGCTGCACTGAATTGCCGGATAATGGATGTGACCGATGGAAATAAGTTGCAAGGTGGGAAGCACCAGTTAAAATGTTCTGACCAGTCTCTTTGAGCAAGCGCATTGATACCGACTGAACCTGGGCACCGCAACATAGAGTTGAACTTGTCAAGTAGATGATTGGAGTGGCTTGCAAAACGGTCAATGGTAGGTAGGCCCCACTGTGCAACGATTTTTTGGAATACCTCAGCATTCAGAGTCCAGTCACAAGGGTCTTAAGGTGAGTAAGGCCATCGGCAATCTTGTTCTGATCACGTGCGTGGGACCCATGTGGGAAGCAGGGAAATGTCATGCTCCATTGTGAGTGAGATAATTCTGAGTACAACGTCATTCAAGCGCAAGTCTGTACTGCCCTGGCCCATAACTCTGACCACGTTGGAGTTGTCAGTGAAGATCTGAACGGACTTGTGCCTAATGATGTCCAAAAAGTATTCAAGACTGTGAAGAAGTCCCCACATTTATCTCAGTGTGCTACTGGATGTGCCATGCCACAACTCGGGGGGGAAGAAACCTTGTGCCTGCAATTTTTGATTCTCCATTGTGGCACCCCAACTTGCGGCTCCAGCAGAACACCATATGGAAATGTCAGAGGTAAAGGGGGAAGGCCAACTTTTTTCGCGAAAATGCGTACGAGACAAGTGGGATTTATAGGTGAGTTTGTCTCGCGAGCCGTCAGAGATGGCAACGTAGAATGCAAGCTGTACTGCTGCAGGTAAGAGTGGCATTGCCTTGATTTGATGAGAACAATAGGGCCAATTGCCAGAATCATGCTGCTAAGGTGGCCAGCAATTCGCGAAAGCAGGTGCACTAGCACCTTCTGTCTTGACAATGCTACTGTGATCAGCTGTTGCAAAATCTCCCATCTCTCTAGCGGCACTTCAAAGGAACCAGAATCCAAGTCAATGACAAAACCGATGTGGGTCAGGAGGCGTAAAATCGTGCAGATGAGACTTGGACTCATTGATTGCCAGGCCAGCTGATTTGAAAGTGTCTAAAACCAACTGCCTGTGTGTTATAGACTGGGAATCAGAGACCAGGGAAAGGAAGCCATCCAAGCAGTTTATAAGCCGGACCCCCCGAAAGCGCAGGTATAAAGAGATGGTTCTCATAATTTTTGTGAAGCACCGGGGGTAGAAGCAAGACTGAAATGAAGGACTCCATCAACCTTGTGTTCTTGACTCTCTGCTTGCGTTGGTTTTGGCCGTCAGAGGCTTCTTACTACAGCCACATCCAGTACACAAGGAAGCGACGCCGGATTGAATAACTTCCGACAATTTCATCCTATACTCTGTATGACACTACTTTAACAGTATGAATGGCCATTCGAGTCCACACCCGACGTATTACAGTCTTTCGAAATTTGCATATTCTACTTTTCGTTTCTAATATAAACGAATATTTAAATTATTTGCAAACTCTGTTGGAGCAAAGAAAAATGAGCAAGTAAGCTTAGTAACAACGATCTCGTTCAATCCCAGCACAGCCCATTTGTGCACCCAAGCACCTCCAGTTACACACATGATGTACACACGTACATTCAAACACATGTGGACACAGAGAGCACATCATCGTGGGTCCAAGCACGTCCAAATCAGCACTTGCCGATGTCGTTACAGACCTGCCGGGGAAAGAGGAAACCACGTTCACCGTCAAGTACGTGTGTACATAAGTGAATAAGCTTGCGTCTGTATGACCTGGCTTCAATTGACGCCATTTTAGAGCTGCCAGGTCATTTAGCATTAACAAATCCATCCAAGTGTAGTAAGGTGACCCCTATGCAATGTTGCGTTAATATCAGGACTGGCCGACCCTCACTGTCATTTGCTGGGAGAATGATCTCTGCTCTGTAGCACTGTCCATTTTTAAATGTCCTTCTTCATGGAGATGCCTGCTAGTGCTTACGACACCAACAACACAAATTGTCCTTTTTTTGGGTATTTGGCCAGCACACACCACAAGCTGCATTATTACACAGGTTCAAGGGCATTGAAGTTACTGACGGCATGCAGATTCCGCCATCGGTAAGTTTCACACAGGCAGACAAACCTTGTCAGAAATGACAGTATTCAATTTACTCTCTATGATTGTCCTTGAAAAGTAGAACAAGCCTGTATTGCCTTTGACTTCAGCGCTTGCAGCATGTGGCAGAGATCAGCAAAAAACAGGGCACAGAAAGAAAAGAAGTAGGGATGAATTCTCTAGCTTTTGCACACTCTTTAGCCATCACATTTGTAGCTTCGAGCGGTTAAGTTCAACCCAACATCGTTTTGTGTTCAAAAATTCAATGCCTCAACCAATCTTTGACTTGCGTATTTTGCCTCACGTTTGCCCTTCTCAGCAAGCAGCTGATGAGCCCTCATACCAGATCATTCTCCCTAAGACGCATGCTTACAAAGAGCGAGAGTTTGGCCAAATGTTTACACTGTGAGTGATAACATCTGTCTAGCCTTTTCTAAAAGAAATCCTCATCTGAGAATTCTACGTTTGAGTAGCAACCAAAGAACAAAATACAGCAAGTACTCCCCACATTATTTAAGGTAAAAAAGCCATTGTCAAATTGGACAGGCAGTGTTGGAAATAAAGGGTGGTAATCTGGTTGGCACCAAATGATAGGGCAGCATTGTTAATTCATCTGCGCTGAAATCTTCTTTCCTTCTGGCCAATATCGCAAAAGCAAAAACAAAGAAATTAAACGTAGCACATAAAGATATAAGATTGACACATCCAACAAGCATCTGGTATGAAAAGGATAGGCAGCAGACTAAGCAACAAGCAACCCCCAAAAAAACAGTGGCTTGTGTGTATGTTCACGCTGCTGCTCACATTCAAAGGTTTGGAGTGTAATTTAAAGTCCCTGTCCTGATTTTATGCTGGTTTCACAATTTTGGAGGCCAGCTTTTTTGAAGCCTTGGCTTGCAGACTTTTCTCTGCTAGTAGGTACTTGATAATGCTCAGTGCTGATACGTTTAAGGGGGGATGCCAAATCTGTATAACTCAGAACTGTGCAACTGAGAGGCAAGGAATGCTTGTAGAGGTCAGGAGCATCAGCAACATTAGTTACATGCCGCTCCTATTGGTGACATTGGGCTCACGCAGAACACCACTGTTTCAACAGGCACACGGCGGCCAGCTGTAAGGGACAAGCGCAGAGATAATTGAGACAACCTTGAAAAGGCTAGCTTCAGTGGCCCCAACATTTCTTCGCATCTCAAAGATCCCTGCTAAATCACACATATTTCCAGGATCTGCGTTGATTTGGACCCACCTACCCCAGAAAGTCCCTCTGCAAGGGAGTGGTAGGTGTCGTTCTTCCGTGTTGCTTTGTCTTTCCCACATGCATGATGTTGTATTTTATATACTGGCGCATATGCGTATATGTCAAGGGTTCACAGGGCACAAAAGCACTATATACGTAGCATCACGCTCACGTAGAACCGCACTACTTCAATAAGCACATGGCGCACTGTGCATATTGCATTACTGTGTGCCACTGCCGATTCACCATCCATGTATTTGCAGGGTGCACTGGTGCCGGGCAAACGTGTTTGCAGACAAGGTGAGCAGTTCCCTTGCACGGGGTAGGACACGCTTACATTACATCTTCACGCAATCCACAAATGGGAGGATTGAGCGTTTAGCAAGCTTGAACTATGTTGCTTGCTTACAGGCTGTGCCCGGCATCACTCCTGCATCGTGGCAAGGCCCTTCTCCTCCCTCTGGAAACCACAGGTCTTGCTTTTTGAATCCTGTTTAATGTGTCACGCGTTCTGTGCTCTGAAGAGGCAGCTTGTTTGATACAGTCTGATGAAGCCTGATACAGTCTTTATGTGTTTGTGACAGCATTGACCTTACCGCCATTTTTAAACCAGAACCCCTGATAATTAATTCGTGCTGTGCTTTTATTAATGAGGTGTTGTTGGTGCCTGCGTGTGCTTGTGCGCAGATACGTCTTTCTGCTGTACAATCAAAAGGACCCCATTGCTTTGGTACGTTTGACGACGGGATGATACGGGACTACCTGTTTACTTGTATTGTTTCTGAGAGTACAACGAATGAGAGCACAATGAATTTTCCACAATGAATTTCCCACACCTGCTGCAGAGGGACTTTGAGCTGGACACCAGGCGTGCAAAGTTTGACCATAAGCAGTTTGCTCAGGAGCATGGACTTG
>Ga0307942_1001943_pt1 | contig 16733 bp, 15 predicted proteins | sample OrgLakmetagen175_FD_201846 | JGI IMG/M metagenome (GOLD analysis project Ga0307942, IMG submission 201846) | Saline water microbial communities from Organic Lake, Antarctica - #175 | ecosystem: Environmental > Aquatic > Non-marine Saline and Alkaline > Saline | place: Antarctica: Organic Lake... | reverse complement strand
TGTGTGTGTGTGTGTGTGTGTGTGTGTGTGTGTGTGTGTGTGTGTGTGTGTGTGTGTGTGTGTGTGTGTGTGTGAGAGTGTGTGTGTATCATGTGTGTGCGAGAGTGTGTGTGTATCATGTGTGTGTTGCGGAGAAGCAAATCAGCAATCCAAACCGAACCTGTGCAGCTTGGTTCTTAACGGACGTTAACGAGCTTAGAACTCCATGTTGCCTCTCTAACCAATTAATAATTTCAGGGAAATTTAGTTTAGTACTTTGAATGCTTTTCCGGTGCGGTGCTGCCTTGACCAGCTAAAGTTTCCAAAAGTTCCCATGGCAGATGTAGACAATAGTGTGGCTGAAGAGGTGAGCCTTTGTTTCTTTGCCCAGCAACCTACGCAACACGAAAGCGTTTCGACAGGAAGACGCAACTGGTCATGTTTTGCGTTTGCAGTGCTCCTTCGTCCCTGACGATGTAAGCAACATCATTAAGGAGTCTATAGATGCCGTGCTTCAAAATAATCAGTACGTGGAGGCTAAGGTCAGTAGCCCTAGCTAGCATTGGTCTTCAAGCCCTGCACCCTCCTGTCCTTGGATTCCAAGTCGCTCCACCAGTAGAAAGAGAGGGACTCATGTGCACCCAGGGAATCGACTTGATTTTGAAGTATAACGCTCTGGCAAACGCAGGTTAGCCAATGGACATCCACATGCCTGGAAAACTGCATAAAGAAGTTGGGTGGCCTCAACAAGCCTTTTAAATACGTTGTCACATGCATCATTATGCAGAAAAACGGTAAGTCGTTTTTGCTTGGCATGCGAGTCAGACTGTGAATGAGACGCCTTCCAGGAGGGCAAAACTTTCCAAGGGCACCCTGTGCAGCAAGCTCGTGGAAGGGCCATAGATTTGCACTTAATCGCCGTCACTGTTCTTCTGCATGCAGGTGCCGGCCTGCACACAGCTGCCTCGTGCTGGTGGGACAACACCACAGACGGGAGCCGAACTGTTCGATGGGAGAACAAGTCAATGTATTGTATCATGACTGCTTTTGGGCTTGCAATCTAAGCACTCGTGCTTGCATGTTTACAGAGCAGTCTGTGCCACAGGCACCCTTTTGAAGGGTTATCTCCGGTCTTCTTCAAGCAGAACTTGAAAATTTAAGATGGTAGTTTAATTTGCTTTGGCTAACTTGTAGCTCTGGCAGGGCCCTACCTAGCTGTATGTAATCAATTGAAACCGTTGCAGGCAAGAAGTGGGAAGGATGTGTTTTGTTTGTCTATCCGCAAATAATAGCCTTCATCCCTGAAGGCCCTAGGTTGTGACCACTTTAGAACCACCTGCAAATACCTCTCCCCCCCCCTACCTCCTCCTCTCCCCCTTCCTGCGAGGGGTTCCACTCACATGCTGCGCGAAGGTCGGTATTTGGCTTGGTTTAGGAAGTGATAGACTGCGATATCTGAGGGGTTCCTCAGCGCAACAACACCACCAATTGCCTTATCAGAGACATGAATGCCACATACCACTCATGTGATAGGGACAGGAGTGAGATGGTGTACAGGTCCTATTTGACAGGTCTGTCCTTTGCGCCACTAGGCAACCAAAATCACCTGCATCCAAGGCCTTGGACACACACAATCTGCACCTCATCCAGCAACACAAGTAACAACCGCTACACATAGGGCGGTTATTGCAGGGGATTGCAAGGAAAGTTCACAAAGGACTATGGATGGCTCAGCGACCATCTTCCCCTCCTTGCTAACATACCATACTATATGATCTATGAACACACTTTCCGACTCTTGATAAGGTAAGGGAAGGTAGGTTACACCGCTATATATGCCTCAGGGGGCATCTGAGCGGAAGCTTGAAAAAAGCCTGAAACCACACCTAGCTAGACAAAAAGGGAAACGCCTGAGAGAAAAAGACGAATGATAGAAGGAAAGTTGGAGAAAAAGCGAGAAGTTGGAGGCCAAAAAGGGAGCTGAAGTATAACCAGCAGAAAAAGGTTTGGTCTGAACACAGAGAGTTTAGAAGCAGCACCACACAGACAAGCCGAAAGGTCAAGCCAGCTTTTGAACCAGAAGCAAAGTAGCAAAGTAGCAGGCGGGACTAGCAGGCAGGCGCAAGCAGATTCTATCTATTGAAACTGGGCAGAGAGTCAAGCCTGTTATCTAATCGAACCAAGAACTCTTAATAAGGAGAAGACAAACAGAGTTAAAAACGGTGAGCCTAAAAAGACCCGTATCAGAAGATGACCAACGGTTATTTTAACGCTCCATCAATGACCCCACAAACCCAGCCTCCATACCTCTGCATTAGCTACACTTACACCCATCCACTCAGAGGCAGTAGAATCTCTACGGAGCTTAGAAAAGGAGAGTGCGATGGACACAAGAAGGCTTGAATACATATAAGGTCTGCCAGCAAAGGAAGTAATAGTAGAGCAACAAGCAAAAGCAGTGACGGAGCGACCTGCTCCAGTGCTGCCTAAAACTCGCCCTCTCTACTTGCGCAACAACAGTGAAAGTACCGGGTATTTCTAAAATAGGGAAAGGACGCAAGAAACGTTTAAAGCTCTCAAACATGGTTAAAGACGTTTCATGCGTCATCCTCCACTTAGCAAACCCAATTATTTGTAGTGCAAACACTATAGCTAGAAATTTTAGTCTCTCAAAACCAAGCCCACCCCAACCTCTGTAAAATGGCAGCTTATCAAGTAACTTCTAGACCAACGAAGTGACACTTGAAGACTTCAATTACTTGCTTGCAAGGCCTTGGCCTTGGCCTAGTCAAATTGAAGTACTAGCTGTTGAGTAGCTGCATGGCAACTGTGCAGCTTAAACCTTTATTCTTTCATACCTATGCAACAACGCAAATGTACTTTCCAGTGCACTTTCCGGTCAAACTTTAATGAACATGTTTTCTGCTCCTAAATCAATGTTCATCTTTATCACTTGAATTATTCCTTATTGCCCGGTATTTTTCTCTGAAGCATTTAAGCCTGTAGTGCGTATTCAGTGGCTTTTTGTGATTACTTTACTCTGGCCTAATGAGCCTACAACCTACAACTATTAGTACGACTTCTCAGTTCCATAGAGTAAAACTTCCGAGTCACATTAGCTCCTAGCAAACAAAACATTTGTCATAGCAAATCACTGTCACTGCAAAGTATAAGACTCAGCACAACAATCTATTAGTTTATTGAAGAATGGTTTTAAGCCAGGGTCGAGTCTCTCTCGAGCAAAGGCTGGGAACTGCACTACAGACTGCAATTCTCCTGACAATCTCTCTCTCTTTCTCTGCTGTTTCTCAAATCCGACTTACTTGAAACACTGACGTATACCGTACCACACACACACACTAGTCGGCTGCCGCGCCTCTCCTCCCCAGGGCTGGGAAGTTTACTCAACCATCTGGCTGAGCATGGTGTAGTTTACTGAGCTAATTGAATACCGCAATATCAAAACCAGAAAATGCTATCTTCAATAAACTGGCTTCGCCAGCTTATTGCACGAGACATGGCAAAACAACATCAACTGAAAAACCAACTAACCAAATCACACGAATCGTCACTGCCAACAATTGGGCGTGACACATTGTACCTTTTTATGCAAAAGCAAGAAAGATTTAAAGTGAGCCTTTTACAATAGGAATGGGTGCCTGATTGAATGTGATTGAATGTTATTAAAATGCTTAACTACCGTTACAAGTTTTCAGTAGAAGAAAACCAAGGAATAATGGCATCTACCAGATAAAACATTGTACCTTTTTAAAGCCCGACAAAGATATACTGACTTTTTTAGAAAAAAAGGAATGGATGCCTGGTTGAATGTGATTGGAATGTGATTGATTGTGATTGAAATACTCCTGATTGATTTTAATCAGGATGTTGTGGTTATTGCTCTCAATTGAAATACCACTTCAATCAGTTTCAATCACAATCAATTAAGATCAATCACTGCTGGAATTTTCTGACGCTTATAAAACACCTCTGCACTCTCAAAGCTAACCTTGACGAACCTTGTACTTGTAAATAATCCATTGCCGTCTCACGATGCAAACGTAGTAGAACCAAGGCCTAAAGAAATGCGCATGGCTTTATAAATCAATTATAGACAAACGCGGACTCCAAGATTATAAAATTTCTCAGGACCTGACTCCATAGTGAATGAAGCCCTTAAAATGCTTTCTTTTAATACGTGAATTACCATCCACCTGTGGACGTGTTGTTCTTTGTGATGTGGGCAACAGGAATCACACCCAAAGGTTGGAAAGTTAGAGACACAGTGCTAATCGGCCATAACAAAGGACTAACGACATCCTACAGGCCTGTGGGGCTGGCGGCCAACACCTTGGTCAAGCTATAGGCACACATGATCACTAAAGCTCTGTATGATTATGATGAGTGCAATTCCATTTTAAGCAATGCACAAGCAAAAAGGCTTCCGGACAAAAAAAGATCTGTATTCATCAAATAATGTGGCCCTGGAATATGCCAAGCTCTTCAAGCAAGACATATATGCGCTCATAGTGGACTACACACACACATGCACCCATACACACACACACAACAGACCACGACAAGCTGCTGTAGATCATGTATGACCTTGGGTTCCCAACAGATGCCAAAGATGTGAAAGATCTTTACATGGAGGCCCGTACAAAAATACGCTTACCTTCAGGAGAGAACACAGAATTCATCCCGGTCAAAAGGGGGACCATACAGGAGACAATTCCCCCCTCATTTTTTCCTCATATACATGGAACCTCTCCTAATGCGGTGGCTTCATGTAGGAGGAAGAAGGTATGAACACGGCTGTACGCAGGACATGCAACCCCAAGCATACTTAGAGTGCCTAGCCAATAGAATTAATAGCAAAGCCTTTGCCGATGACCTCATCTGCCTCTACTCTAAAATAACAGATTTGCGCACACAAGCAGAAAACTCTCCCTCTACTTGGATTGGGCTGCCCTCATTGTCCAGGAAAAACAAAGGTGACAGACCTCTTACACAATGCAGACCAGTAATGGAACACTAATAAAGAAGACCTGCTGAAGAAGCAGCTTAATTATATAATTATCGTCCACGGACAAGCTACACAATTCATTCGGTCCTATGAGCCTTTTGCTTACTATCTAGGAATGCAGCTCACCATGAATCTAAACTGGAAGCATCAACTCATTTATTTGACAGAATATCTTAACGGAAGGCTGGAAGGCTGGAGGGCTTAAACACAACACATGCTTCATCCAGGCAAACCCAGGATGTCATCCAAAAGGCTATCATACCAGGACTGGCAAAATCCCTTTCCTGTCACGCCATGCATGGCTGTAGAACTTGCTCAAGGAAGACTACAGAACGTTGGTATGGCTTCCCCATCTGTGGCTGTCAAATACTACAGCCGGTCTACAAATGTGATACATACTCAAGGTATGGCTGTGCTGGAAAAGCGGACAAGCTTTCTGACACAGCTCACAAACGGGACATTAAGATCTCAATCGCCTCACTACATAAAAAACCAGCACAAGTATAACATGCGGACAAGACAACTCATTAACGTACATGCAAGCCAAATAATGCGCCTGGTCAAAGGCATTAATAAAAAAACGCCCTTGCTCAATGAACAAAATAAGCTTTTCACTAGGTGGCACAGCTCCCTCGTCTTCGTACTTCAAGCTAGTGCAAGTCATAACACAGCCCCTCATGGCACTGGGCATACACGGTCTGCATGGACTTGCAGAACGAAGTGGCACGCACACTAAGACTGGCACGGAACTGAAATATAGCTATGGTATATGGTGTATGGAAGCAAGATAGTGAGATGACTTGAATAGACTTACAGCCCTGGTGAACGAAGAGTTTGATCCTGCAGAGGCAGAAAATGTAGCCAAATGACTGCTCAGCCACAAGAACAAGGAAAGCATACGTACAGGAAAAAAATCATTAACACCAACAATGCCCAGATAACTGCATTGGACTCAAGCAACAACACACTTGATGCTTTGCCTACCACCTGGACATGGAAAAAGATCTCTGAGCTCAGACACCAAACGCTACATCCAATTAAAATTAGCCCCACACATACCAGTTAGACAGACCGCAAAAGCAATACACATTTTTCCCAATAACCAGGTTAACCATGCACAGCCTCCCAACATCACGAAATAACCATCAAAACATCTTAGCACCTCCACACGCAAACGCCCGAGGAAACAACTACCTACAAACCAAAAGATACGCTTCTTATGTGTATAACAAGCGTTTGATGAGGAGGAAGGAACAGGTCATAGCTTTTGTTCATCATATAATCAACATTACACAAAGGTGCTCTGGAATTACAGGAAAGAGTACGCAAAAAAACTTGCAAACAAGTGGGGAGCATCCAAAGTTACAACCAGATGTTTGAGTTTGACAACGGCATTGACAAGATAACTGACTGGCAAAAGATCTGATCCAAAAGAAGGCAAGTGTTCAAGGTGGTGGCAAATACCGACATCCCAGGAGCAGTATTTGGTCCACTGGAAGCCTAGTGCCATTGAACATGGGCTCTTCAATACCATATAAAAGCGTCCTTTGAATGTACAAGCAAGATTTCAACTGCACGCAAGGATCTTGTCATTGCTGGTTTGTTTTTTGTTTTAAAGCAGGTTTGCCTGGTGTCGTAAGAGGTAAGCAGTGGTTTGCAGGTCTGGAAAGTGAAGTAGCTATGTGCTGCAGTTCTGATGTTTTGATTACTGGCCTCAATGTATATGCAAGTGCACTTGATCAGTCACTGTAATTAAAAGGGTTGTGATCTGAGTCAGTGTGCTTAATTTGGGTCATAAAATAGTGTCAGATCACCAGGGTTTAAAGTATATGGAGGTTTTGAAGACCTGCAAAGAAAGATACGGAGGTCCTCAAAGAGTGTGTTGTTGGCGTTACATAGAGTGGATGTGTGTATGCGTGCATCACTGAAACCTCATCTTGCGCTTCAGCATACCTTTGTTACAGCAACGCTGCAGTGAGGACAAGGCTGGATTTTCCACTGTCCACCAGCTTCTTGGACTCCTCATCACCTTGTGTATTTTCGCGTGCCCACTGAAAAGAAATTGAGAACCCACTCCAACGATTGCTTTTATAATCAATTGTCTAGCAGTGTCGAGCCTGTTGATAATCATTTTATTTATAATGGGATGACTGCAGCCTGACAGCATGTGGTTGGTGACGTCTAGCTTCTGGCAGATTCTGGCAGATGGGGCAGATTGGTGGATCTTCTATAAGGTTGCACTGAACGGCACGCTTATGGTTGTACCACCGTTTATTGTACCATCATTTTGTTGTACACGCTTTTGGTTGTACCACCCAATTTGATATACCGTTTAATATATCAAATCTGTGCGACAGAGCATGATGATGGCGTATTACATAGGCCAAGGGAAGGTAGCAAACTCCCTATTACAACAGTTGAAATGAACTGAAAGTTTATAAATAAAAAGGGAGCAAGAGAGGCAGGCTAAAAGAGACAAAAGAAAGTAGGAGGGGCAACCAGGTTGTTGAGAAGAAAAGTAAAACGTCATACGAGAAGGTCGAGCACGGGAAAGAAAGAAGGAAGGAAATCCTGCAAGAGTTGCAAAGAAAGATAGGGAAGTCCTTGGGGAACTCCATAGGAAAGATAAGGAGGTCTGTAGGGGGCTCAGCCAAATCTACGGACCTCCACAGCCTCCTTTCCCACGGAGGCCTTTAAGGAGGTTTTAACCTCCGTATAATTGAGGGGGGGACTCCAGTAGGGTGTGTGTGTGAGTGTGTGTGTATGTGCGCCTGTGTGTGTGTGTGTGCGCGTGTGTGCGTGTGTATGCACGTGTGTGCGTGTGTATGTATGTGTGTGTGTGTGTGAGTGTGAGTGTGTGTGAGTGTGTGTGTGTGTGTGTGTGTGTGTGCGTTCATGTGTCTGTGAACGTGTGCATGCGTGCGTGCGTGTGTGTGTATGTGTGCACGCATTAGCTCACGCAGCTCCGATGGACGTGTATAGGACGCATAGGAACCTGCCTTATCGACCCTCAGGAGCACGCTTTTGGTGTCCATTAGAGCTGGTTTTACTCTTGAATTGCCATTTTTGCACCCAGCTTGCACCCCAGCAGATCAGCTCGTCCCTGGGTGCATCAGCAGAAATTCAGGGTCCAGTGTGTGTGCTCTATTCAAATTTGAAATGTTGACATTGTAAAACGAAACCCGTTTGGAGCCTTGGGATCAAGGAAGCAACACCTGTGACCAAAGCAGAAGACCAAGGCCTGAAGAGATGCAATTTTATGACTCATTTTCAGACAAATGCGGATTCCAAGAACGTTTAAGCCCATTAAATCCTTTCCCCTCTTCTTTTTCTGATCTATACGGAGCCATTTCTACGGCGGCTCCATGTAGGAGGAAGAGGATATGAGCATGGATGTACAAAGGACATGCAACCCCAAACATATTTAGAGCGCTTAGACAATATAATTAGTGGCGGAGCCTTTGCCGATGACCTCATCTGCCTCTGCACTGAAGTAACAGATCTGTGTATGCAAGCAGAAACATTCTCCCTCTAGGGGCTGCCCTCATTGTCTTAGGAAAGAAGACAAAGGTGATAGGCCTAATCCACAATGCAGACAAGTACGGGAACACAAACAAAGAAAATTTGCTAAAGAAGCAACTCAAAGGTAAAATTGTCGTTTAAGAACAAGCGACACAATTTATCAGGTTTAATGAGCCGTTTGCATACAGATTTGAGCTCACCATGAACCTAAACTGGAGGTACCAACACATCCACCTAGCAGAATATCTAAAGGGAAGGCTCGAGGGCCTAAGCGCATCATACGCCTTATTAAGGCAAACCCATGATGTCATTCATAAGGCTATCATACCAGGCCTGGCATATTCCTTTCCTGTCACGCCATGCACAACCGTAGAACTTAATCTCTGGGACCAAATAATTTACCCCCACGGGTACTAACCTGAAAAACCTCAAAGTGCAAGCAATTAAACTCTCCCTTTACTCTAATTGGGCCGGGTTAATTATATCTGGCAGTAAAACCAAAGTCACAGGTAGCCTAAATGCGTCCCCCTCTAAAGACCAAAATGGCTTAACACCGTCTGAAGCACTCGAACGTCAACTCAAAAACGACGTACTGGTTCAAAACCAGGCAACAAAATGCATCACACCCAGCTCCCCCTTCCTCTATCTAGGAGTCACACTGACGATGGATCTCAATTGGAAGCACCAGCACAGGCGCATGGACGAAAACCTAAAGCAAAAGCTTGACGCCCTTGAAGGCTCTTATGCCTCACCACGGCAAACACTAAACATAATACGCACAGCAATCATCCTTAGTCTGGCCTATGCTTTTGGGGTCACACCATGCTCCTACCCGGACCTGGATAAGTGGGATGCAATGATTGGAAGGGTAATCAAAAGCAAACACAACTTATGGCGAAGCACACTGACTGCCATTATTCGTGAAGTTGTCTATAGCTTTGGATTGGGTGCCCCCTCCATCTACGTGGAATACCACAGGCGCTCAGCAGTAGTACTTGTAACAAGCCCAGAAGACCCTTCTGAACGTCACCAATCTGTGACCATGCATCTCCTGACCCACCAGGTCGCCCAACTCAAGGCCCTTGCCACTACATTCCTTTCCACAAGAGAAGGAACGTCGCTACCAAAAAAACGGCAACTCAACCTACATATGCGAGCACGTCAACTCGCTTGCATCCACGCCAGCAAGCTCCACTTAGCCTTGAAAGGAAACAGCATGTTTTTAGACAATCTCAAGCTCAGAAGTCACCTCCGCCCGCAAGCTAGCCCCCCCCCCAACACTAGCCACCAAAGTTACCAAACCGCTTATGAACCTAGGCATAACTGGCTCCCATGACCTCACATCAGCTAACGAAAAATACATTGCCTCTGGGAAACAACTCAGAAACAAGTACACTCGAGTTTTCAACATCATAGCCCTAGGCTTGCTGCCATTGCTAACCTGCCTGGGACACAAGAGCTAAGCCCAACATCAATTGGACAAATACTCCAAGAAAGGAATCCAAAACAGTCTATCCTACTTAATTACCGCAAAATAAACAACTCCTCTTTCACAGGTCTCCTAGACACACACATTAACACATCGGCTCACGAAGAGGTGCCCCCAAATCCCGCAAACACTCAAACCCAACAAACTTTGCCCATCTACACAACACCCTTACCACAGCCACGCTCAGCAACACACCACAGGCACCCCATTACAAACAACTTAATCAGAGGCCCACCACCTACACACACAGATCCATCAACAAGTAATGGACACCCCAACCTCCCCTCTGTTTTTGACACACCAATCTTAGAGCCGCAAACATCCCCTGCCTCCTCTATAATCACAACCGAACCTCGAACAGAAACTCAAGGTCATGTTGACGTACCTATCTACACCTTCATTTTTAAAAGAAATGACCCCCAATGTACAGAATCCAATGCTTGACCCAGGAAACGCACAGCACATGGCAACATATCCCGCACTGAGCTTCCCCAAACACAACACTCCCTTGCCACAACGGTGGAAGGGCCTCCACCTTCACCACGAACGGAAACCCCACGCTCACAACGCTACTCACAAAGGGTATCCAACCAAACAAAAAGGAACCACAACTCTATAAGCACATCGCCAATACCATTGCCACAAACTACAGCTATTACTTGCCTCTCTGACCCTGCACCCACTAACCAACTGGCCACTCTCTCCCAAGACCAACAAGCAAAGCGTGCACGGCATACACAAGATACCCTCCGGTACCAGAAAGAGGACACGCAGCCAAACAGAACAACATACGCCCCTGACTCAAATCATAGACACAGTTGCATTAAACTACAAAAAAAGTAATTCAGCCTACTGAACAACCTACAAACTGTCAGCCAAACAAACGCACCACACGCTCACAAATCACTAGCCACAGCCACCATGCAACACAAGCGTTCACACAAATTATCACTCCTCCCACCCAGCGTATCAATATCATCAACCTGATGACTCACCAGGTACACAACAACCCAACCTCTGAAATTGCAGACCACCCAGCACCATCATCACAGCGCAGACCCCAAAGGAAAAGAAGATGTGAGATCCACAATATACCCCATAACCTTCCTAGCCTAAATCTGACCCCCTTACGCACCACGCATATTCAACAAGAACTCTGGACGTACAAGAAGGATCAGGCTTTTTCAATGACACCCACAGAGGCCATCAACACACACTACTATGATGATATGGACATCCTACACATAGATAATTGGAGGTTCTTCACCCCCAAGAAAAGAGACAGAGATGATACACCCCAAAGACAGAAACAATACCATACATACTATGCCCCTAGGAATATTGAAAGATGGGCCCTACCCCTCTTTAAATCAGTCGTATAGTGCCCAAATCCAGTAAGACTATTGCCCGGAGCCAAAGTAAGTGTGCAAGCTGTGAAATTTGCTCCTACCATCTAGGACTTGAATCTCCAGACCTCTCCCCACCTTTTAAAGACAAGTACATCTGTGACGTCTGCAACCGTACCTACCACTGGCAATACTTGCTTTAAAAAGCTGCTGCAACGCCACTGAAAGGGAAGCTATTGATGCCAATGATTCATGGGCCTGCCCTGCCTGTATCAATCTGAACTAAAACGAAAAGGAAAGCCGTATCCACCTTCAGAAAAGAGAGATTGTGGAAGTCTCGTGGAACCCAACCTGGGAGCCAGAAGAACTATAAAACACGTGTGAAAGCTTCAAGCAGAGCCTCAATAAGTTTAAAGAGCATATTGCCGCACCAAAATTATCTCAGCCTGCACCAGATGAGCACCTAAACGATCTTCAAAAAGAAGGGTTCTCTGCCATCTAAGAGGGCAACAGGTACCAACCGTACAATGTCGATCTTCGGAACAAAGTTAGCTTTGACATCCAGCCCACCAACCCACAGGCTGACATTACGGCCACAGGGTATTGTGAGTATTGGATCACAACCATTGATCTCATGGAGTATCAAGAAAAGAGTACCCTATCCTCCCCAGATGACACTATGCTTCCTGAGGTGTACACTAACACAGTGGCCTGCATTTACAATGTCGACGGAAAGTCTAAAGGTATGCTTACTCCCGAGCGCCTTAACATACTACAAAAGGCCTTTCACAGGGCAAAATGCAGCGGTCTACACGATCACGTCCAACCTCCTCCCATTAGCTTTGCACCAGAACTTGTAGGACTCATTGCACGTAAAGACACCTCTACATCTAAACATACGAACAAAAAAACAGACTCTTTTGCACGGATACTCCCCTCCCACATCACCGCTGCCTTTCAAAAGTGGACCCTGGTCACTGAAGAAAAAATGGCATCCCCCCTCGACTATGACCCCAAATTCCCCCACTACTGGAGTGAGCACCCAAGGGACAGAGTGTTTGTTGCAAACACCAATGCCTTCTCCTCCCGATTTTCTGGTTTCACCATCTGCCATCACATTTTTCATGAAAATATCATGTTTTTGGCAGCAAGGCATGCAATTTATTCTGCTGCTGTCAGCACAGAGGACACATCCACATTCATGCTCCTCCCTTCCTGGAATAATAGTAAGACCGCAAATTCCCTATGCATCACTCTGCCGCAAATACCCACACATGTGTAAATTCCTGGGCACCATCCCATCAGACCAACTCCAATATGCGAAAGTGCCCTTCTGGAACAACATACAAATACCACTTTCCAAACACTCCTGGGAATTGAAGATCATTGCCATATGGAACACCAAGGGCAGGGTCTGCCTCAATGCTCACAACAAAGACTGGCTAAAAGAACTTGCCAAAGAAATCCCTGAGGCAAAGTGGGAAATTTGAAACATACATAACCATCCCTACCAAACAGCCTTAGGTTTCGGACAATACTCAGGTGTCAACAAAATAAGTAAGCTACCTAATGACCACCCTTAAGCCTCAGAAGGCCCAGATAAAACAAGTGCCATGATTAGCACTGACCAACCTCATAATTGTAATATCGACGAAGCACCCCAAAACAGCTCCAGCCAAAACCTAACCCGAAAGGTAAAAGATTGGCGGGATTGGACCTACACTGATGGCAGCCTCCAAAAGAATGAAGTAGGGCAAGACACCGGATCAGGTGTACACCACCCTCACTTGAACGTTTCCCGCTATGTAAACCCAAAAGGCATGGGTATAACCAACACCATCTCACATGCAGAGCTAGCAGCTATAGCAGCTGCAGTCATACACGGCTACTCACATATAGCCACAGACAGCCTTATATCGCTGCACCAAATTAAAAAGCAGCTGTCACACCCGAATCTCCATCGCTACCACATCCAAGGAGATGTCCTTCAATCCATTGCTAAAGCAATCCGCCAATCACCATCGCCCATCCACTTCTTCACAGTAAAATCCTATGCCGGTATTATTGGTAATGAACATGCTGACGCCCTTGCTTAAAAGTCAGCCACCACCTACTCCGACATCGCTGACACCTCCATCAGAACAGCAGGCCCTGAGGGAAATCCCTTCTTCAACATTTACTGGCTTGCAAAAGAAGACATAGAAAACCAAACACAAACCCATAATCATACCCATACAACAAACATGGCCCATTCTCCTCCCCCAAAGCTTTGGTACCTACCAAACCACCGTGACACCCTTCAAGCACACATGCATTTTCTTGCATAAACTGGGAAATGCCAAAACTGAAGCGAACTACCATGCGTACTACCAGACCCTCATAAAGGACGGCACTGCCAATGGAGCCACTAGCAATGCTTACCTAACATCATCCGAAGTTTCCTTTAAGACCAAATGTATCATTATGAAATACAGAACAGGCACCCTATATACTCAAAAACATGCGGTATTGTTCAAACTCTCAACAAGTCAAACTTGCCCCCTCTGCCCACAAATAGACAGTGCCCTGCACATCCTTTCTGGGTGCCAACACACGCAAATAAGGAACATGACCACCAAAAGACACAACTTAGCATGCCGCATGATCTAAGGCTATCAGCAAAACATGCTCCTTAGGATTATGCGTTGTCTCCATTGATATAGGCAGCAACGAACGGATGACCATGCAAAATCTCCAGATTTCTGAAACAGCTGAAAGTAGAGTTGTTCCCAAATGGCTCTTCCCACCCCGCTTCTCAGATAAAGACAGATTTACCTCCAGCCGCCCAGATGTTGTGCTGGTTACTCTCATCGTTGCAAAAGCACAAAAACAACATACTAATGTAGGGGGGTGGGTTCTTCAAAGTGGCAGGGGGCACTTGAGGGAGACTGGGAGCACCCCAGCAGCACCGCCAGCCACCAGTAGAGCCACCAACAAAGCCTTGCATCAGAGCTTGTGGGTTTCATCACACGTAAAAATTTGCTACCTTTATACCAAAAGATTATAATAGTCATTCTCACAAACGCTTCCCCCTCACATAACTACCGCCCTACAAAAAAATAGTCTTTAAAGTGGTGTCCTCTGAAACATGAACCACATCCCCCACTACTGGAGTTAATACCCAAGTGACAAGGTTTTTGGGGCCACCGACAATGCCTTCTCCCAATTCTCTGGCTCCTCTATCTGCCATCCCATCATGATCCCATCAATTCTCTGGCTCCTCTATCTGCCATCCCAACATGAAAACGCCATGTTCCTAGCAGCAGAATACGCCATTTATGTTTCTTCCTTCCCGTGTCATGCGCAATCGTTTGCAGCAAACAATCGTGTGGCAAGCAGTTAATCGGTTTGTGGTTGAGATTTTCTGTATGTCGTGTTAATGAGCTGGAGGTGCCAGTCTTATTAGCTGATGTGCTGAGTCTTGTACTTTGCAGAAACGGTAACTTCAACTGACACCTGGAATAAAAGGATAACTAAAATCCCATACACATCGCTCTGCCGCAAACTTCCACACATGTATAAGTTCTTGGGGCTCCATCAAAACAATTTTAATAGGGGTATGCAGAAGTACCTCACTGGAACAATAAACAGACGCCACTTCTTAAACACTATTGGGGTTTGCAGACCATTGGCATGTGAAACAAACGAGGCAGAAACTGCCTCAATGTCTACGATAATATCTGGCTAAAAGAGCCAAAGGAATCCCTCAGGCAAAGTGGGAAATCAATACTTATGGTGTATTAATTGCTTCAATACCTAAGGTGTACCACCCTCATACGGATCTGGTGTACAACCGAAAGCATGCCGCTCAATACAACCATTAAAAAAGGCCCACCGGTCTGCGCATGCCCCACCCATCTGCCAGAAGCTAGACGGCACATCCCACATGTTGTCCGTCTGCGTATGCAGCCATAATCCCATTTTAAGTAAAATGGCATAAAAGGGCATCATAAGCACCTACTACCTACTATTAAATTGGTAAGGGACCATACGAAGCACACAACTGAGCAATAGCCCCAAACATACAGCTCACATGGCTGTGAAATTTCGCTGCTCTCCTGGTCTTGCCCTCTGCTAGCAGGCCGTAAAAAGGGCTATTTAGTAGCATAATTGCCAGGGTAAAGGAAGAAACAAAATAAAAACCTTCAAACCGACTTTGTCGGTTAGTCGGCAGATTAATTCGGGAGATGAAGCGTATCCAATTATAAATATAAGTTCACATTACAGCTCTGCACAGTTTTAGTGATACCAAGGTTTATTACCAAGCAGGAGGAAATGGATGCGTCCTCGCCCTACCTTACGCCCTACGAGGAGGAGAGGGCCAGGAAGATTGCAGAGAACAAGAAAGTGCTTCAGGTGGGTCGTTGTTGCGCGTGCGCACTCCGCGATTGCGACTCCGATTCAAATCGAACGAGCGAGTAGGGACCTATTTCTCGTTCTGGGGCCCCCCTGCTTGGTCCATCTTCCATCGTTGATCGTCACACCAACAAGCAAGCGCGAATCAACTGGCTGCACACAGGCGCTGGGCGTTGCTGAGGCTGCGCGCGAGCTGGCCGATGCTCCTGTCGGGCCCCCCGCTGCCCGCAAGCCCCGGAAAGTGCCTACAGCCTCCCTGCACACAGAGAAGCGCCGCTCGAGCCGCGTGCAGGGAGGAAAGATATGCTACAAGGTGTGCTACCGTTTTTGAATTGGGCCATCTGTCGTTGCCTAATTCAAAAATTTTCCCCCTTCCTGCAAAGGGCGTGTGTGTGAGTCAAGCACAGTCAGGCTGGAAATGATTGGCGGTTGTCTCACTCAGGGACTTCGATGAAAGAGAGGCGTGTACAATACTTGTGCAGCTTACGACCGTTTACAATGTCAACTGCAGGAGGATAGCTTCTTCCAGGAGCTGGAGGATGATGGAGCTGCCATGTTTACTCAGGGCCCTCGCATAGCAAACACGTACCTGCGCAAGCTCACGACAGAGCAGGTAAGGCACAGAAAAACTGTTTGCAGACCGCTGCCTGCCTCATTTTTTTGCTTGCAGCACCCGAAGGTAAAAAACTACAAGGCTTCACTCATATATATGCCAAGCAATTGCACGTGTTCACTCTCACCCACATGCTGCTTAAGCTCCATGTTTGTGTGCTTGTGATTGTGTTAGGTGGACAAGATTCGTGAGCTTCATGGCGTGCAGGCAATGCAAGCGTATGAGGAGGGACGCGAAGGTAATGAAGGATTGTACATGTTAGAGAGAGAGAGAGAGAGAGAGAGAGAGAGAGAGAGAGAGAGAGAGAGAGAATCAGAGGGGGAGAGGGGGAGAGAGAGAAGTGGAGGGAGAGAGAGAGAGAGA
>Ga0307942_1001942_pt1:0-12500 | contig 16734 bp, 22 predicted proteins | sample OrgLakmetagen175_FD_201846 | JGI IMG/M metagenome (GOLD analysis project Ga0307942, IMG submission 201846) | Saline water microbial communities from Organic Lake, Antarctica - #175 | ecosystem: Environmental > Aquatic > Non-marine Saline and Alkaline > Saline | place: Antarctica: Organic... | reverse complement strand
GGCACGTACAGAGGTAGGCTGAGCCCCCTGCTTTAATCTAGTTGTCCTCCCACACTAATTGTCCTTCCACACTAGTTGTCTGTTGCCGCAATTCAGCTTGAATAACGCACATAGGAATGAGTACGCAAGCATTTCCATGCTAAGGGAACGAAGTGTTTCCAAAAAGTGATTGATGAATAGCCCCTCGTTTTTGAGATGCACAAAAAGTGGGAGTCTTGCTGCAAAAGCTCGTGCCGTCGTTAGAAAAGCGCACCCCTCTGCTTTTCTTGCTTCAAACGAGACACAATCGTGATGGCGCACTTGCATTACATCACTCTGGCTTGTATCTTTCCTATCTTTCTTCCCATTTTCTCACTCTTTTTTGCCTGCTTTCTACAGAGTGGAACCAACAAAGGATCCGTTTCGTCCATGCTGAACGATGACTGCCAGCACGCTCGTGTGGTGCTGCGAGGGGTTGTCAACGGACTGAGCTTTGAAGTGGAGCGGGTCGTCAAGGTAAAATCTGAGTTAGTGTGGACACGCACAGTCTGAGCTCTCTCAAGTTCACACTGGCATTCAGGTATCCATTCTTACTTGTACTTTGGGCACAAGTCCACTCAGCTTAGGGCATCACTCTTTCCTGTTGCCTCTTTTCCTGTCGCCAAAAGGCAGGGACTTGCAGGCAGGATTAGGAGAAGGTCTGCGACCAGAACGAGGGAAACGCACGTGTGTTGTGCGTGCACGTGTGTGGAGCTGTTTCCTACTGATGCACCTCTCTTAGACCCATTTGATGAAAATCATATTGTTCTCGCAGAAAACGAATACTGCTGCAGGAGGGAAGACGTCTAGGCTGAGGCTGACATTGGACGGCAAGGATCTCACCCAGCAAGCTGTTAGTATGACGCAGGTAGGCTGACTAGTTTCATTTTCAAGCATCCCATTTGACAACCAGGTTTCAACGTGACCAATCTAATTTGCATGCTGTGATTAACTTTGCAATGTTGCCTATGATGTCTGATATTGCCCCTCGTACTCGCGTTGGCAAACCATAAATGAGTGTCGGCGTATCGGTGGCTATGTGCACGGCTTGACCCTCAAACAACAGTTGCACAAACGTCTGGGCGCAACTCTCACTCTACATACTTTTACCTACTACTCAAATCTGTGTCCAGAAAAAGATTGATGACCTCTTCAACTGTAGCTTGGCACGAAGCTCCGTCTTCTTTGGGCAGAACGACATCACAACCTTGCTCGAGGTATTGAGATCAATACTTAGCTTGTGATTGTGCTGCTATGGCTGCTTAGCATTGCCCTGTGCGCCAAAAACAGTGTCGCTGTAAAGCTCTTATGGACGTTTTACTCTTAAACCTTAGGATAAATTAGTGTGTGTGCATAAGTGGAGTGTATGTATGTGCAGGGAAGGGAGGGCAGGGGTATAAACAACTAAAGGCGTGAGTATTGTATGTACGGCCAAAATGCAGGCCAATGATGCTGATTTCAAAGAGCTTCTACAGCGTGTTGTGGTGATGGACATGTGGCCTGCAGCCCAAGAAAATTACGCCAAAGTCTGGGTGAGTTGTGCATGTGGGTGCAAACCATTTTCCAGTTGCTTTGGCTGCTCGTTTGTCGGTGGCACAAAATCTGCAGTAACCTGTGTAACATATGCTGCTAGTGATTTGACGTGGGACTCAGAAAGTAAGAAGACTGCTCCGTAGTGTTCTTGTGTGTATTCATTATTCACAGAGGAAGAGCGTGGCGACGGCAGTTTCAAAGACATCAGGCCAGCTTGATCTGATGGAGCAGCAGCAGGCAGATAGACGGAAGAAAGAGCAGGAGAAGAGAGAGCAGCTTCAGGCCTGGGGCCTGCAGCAAGCACAGAGAATGGTGTGTTATCAAAACAATAGGAGCAGATTGTCGCACGTTCTCCCTTTTGTTTGTAAACGTAGTACACTGTATGGATCAAGGATTGGCAGGTGTTTTTGATGCTCATGCCCTTCAGGTCTTCCCATACTATCTAAGGCAGTTCATAAGCTCCTCATAGAGTAAATGTGTACTTTTCCTCCCCTCTTTGCAGCTTCGAATTGAGGAGGCCGTCTCAAGGAGCAAAAGTGTTGCGTCTTCCTTGGTGTGCCAGTTGGGGGAGCAGGAAACCCAGATCAAAGCAGGCGTGCACACAATGTCTGGGCTCCGGGTAAGCGCTTTAGAAATACCCTTACTCACGCATACGCAGGACAGCTGTTGTAGATGGCTGTTGTGCATGACAAAGCTTGAGAGTTGTTGAACACGTTACGTGCCCATAAAGCTTTGTCACTCAACAGATGCTGCGCACTTACACCGCTGCCACCAGGATGAACTGGACCGGCAAGTCAGGGACGTCCGGGCCCAGCTAGATAAGGAGCTCGTTATACTGCCCAAGGCACCATTAAAGTCCCTTTCTGCACCCACCTCCGCTGCTACCTCTGGTGCCGCTCCCTCTCAACCATCAGCAGCCACCTCATCATCTAGACCAGATACCACCAAAGCAGGATCTCTTGCTACAGACACTGCAGACTCACCTGAGCCTTTACCACCTTTATCTGTGGCCACGGTCTCAGAGCCACTCCCAGAGTCCTCTCAACCCCCCCCCCAGCCCCCTGCTGATCCTCCCCTGTCTGTGGGCCTGCGTGAGGCATTGCAGGCTAGTCAAAATGCCTTACCCAGCCTGGAACTGGCTCATGAGCGCGCCTTGGAGGCGCTCATAAGACACCAGCGTGCGTCCGCCAAAGCAGAGAGCAAGTGCGTTTTGTGCGTTTGTGTGAATTTCCTTGCACCCTTGCAGTGGAATTGTGAAGGACATGGTGTCCAGGGATGAAATTACTTTTTCCTGTTATGTTTGCTTACCAGAATAATAGGAAGGGCTCAAAAAAGCAGTTTGCATTCAAGGGACAGCTGTTCACACGCCATTAAATCAAATTGAAGCATATCCAGCCTCAAAGTGCAGCTGGCAGTACAAGCTACCAAACTGTATACTCAGCTCTAGATGAGACGCCCTGCGTGCAGATTTTGACATGACAAAACACATACTTAGGGCACCTGCACCTCGGTTGAAGTGCAATTTATGGGAAGATGGCGTATTATTTTGCACTTATCTCCAAATACATGGTCACTGCACTCCATTCTTTTTGCAGTATTCTGTACTTTGAGGGAAATCTAACCTGAAATTACTGACTTTTTCACAATGGATGGTTAGAAACAGACTAATAAAGTGTGCTTGAAACTAAGAAACTACGCCAAGGCCATTTACGTACATGCGCCAAGACCGGTAGCTTTCAAGCGTATCTACTCAAAAATGCTGTGCTTGAAAACTGTCAATTACGGCGCACAAAACCTAGGAGCAAACTAAACCAAACCCTTTATGAGCCTCAGATAAATCCTCTTTTTTACGGATGTCACAGGAGGCGCCTTTATTTGTTTTTGGACGCACGCTTACTTCTTGGGGTGGACCCCTCTGAGGGACCACCCACCCCCTAAACCCCCCTCCCTTCCAGTGCCCCCACCAGACAAAAAAGAGTACCGATCTGCTCCTTTTCGAATTCTGCATCCATCTGCATACTCTTTAAGATCTGAAACTGAAGTGTTGCAGAGTTATGGGGCAAAAACTGAGGTACGGACGGACGCCCATGCACACGTTGACTCACCAAGCATCCATAACCGGCTTGCACAGCCCCACATCGCTTCCATTTCTTCAGAAATCCACCAACTATCTCATGCTGGCACGATCCTGGAAGTTTGGAGTGAATTGCTGCTCCTTTGGCTTGACTCACCCCACGGCCTGCACCCGAGCGCGTGTGTCTCTGACTTTAGGACATGTCCACAGACCCCCCCCTTAACCCGATTTAATCAAAAAGGGTGCCAATCGACTGGGCTTGAGCTGAAAATTCCGCTGATGTATTTAAATTTTCGTAGGATCGTCCCTGGAAAATTTTGGAGCCTTCCCAAAAAAATCGGACCCCCCCTGGGGGACCCACCACCACCACCCTCCGCGGATCAGACCCATACATATACCATATACCAATTAATATCGACGCCAGGATTTCAAATATGTAAATTTGAATCAATTTGACACGTGCCGTCCAAAAGTTATGCGTGCTGACGCCTCCTGGATGTCATTTTTGATTGCAAACCAAAAGACCTCAACAGCAATAATGGCGGTCGTGTCTTACCGAATGATTGACCAGGCATTAATATGATCGTGCTTATCTTGCCAGACTCATTGTATTTCTTGCAGGGTTACCCACCTGAATGAGGATTTGATGCAGTGGGTGGAAGGCCTACTCCCAAAAAGTGGCAAGAAGACTACAAAAAAAGATAGTCGTGATGCTGCTCTGCAAGCAGCCACACTTTTGCTGGAACCTTCACCTACAAGCACACAGGTTTGCTATTTGTCAACACATTCATACGCAAGTTTATATGGACCGGGCAATTAGCCGTATACATGTTGAAATGAATGCCATGCCATGCCCTTCGGACGATTTGAAAGACTCCCAACTCATACATGCGCTTGCTATACCTTGCCAAAGAACAAACCTGCTCGCCTTTGTTCCACCACTGTACCCAATTGCGCAGTTGTGAAGTGTGAACTTTAGGGTTTGGCCACTCTTGTACCTCGTGTGTAGAGTTGGCCAGAACCGTGTGTGCACAGTGTAAGACCGGATGCATGAAGACCTACCTGCTATACTACCTAACTCGCACTGTAAATACGCACTGTAAATACGCACTTTAATTACGCACATATATACATGGTTTTGGCCACCCCTATTCATATGACAAGCCTTGGTGGCTTTAAAATCCACCTCCTCCGCAGGACTGGCTGTCTTCCATGTCCGACCTGCAGCCAGTGTGTGATAAGTGTGGGCAGCAGGTTGACCCACAACATTTTGAGCGCCGTGTGGATGCAACAAAGGTAGGGTAAATGTAAACGTCTTCTCTTCGCCTGGTATGGTGTTGCGCTTCATGATATTAGATGAAAGGTACATTTAAGCGTTTTTTACTATTATGAGCACTCAGGGCTCTAAACGTGCTTGCAAGGTTTGCCTCAATGGCGTCTGCATCTCTACACAGGAGTATCGCACTGCTTGTGGAAGCTTGAGACGCTCAAGAGCAATGAAAGCAAAAGCGCTGCTTAATCACTGTTCTAGTAGTGAGCAGCTTAAAACTTGTTCATGCCATTGCAGGCTCAGATCATGAGCGCACAAGGGCTGTTTGACAAAGCGCTGCAGCAGCAGGACGCCGCCCAAGCATCCCTCACCACTGCAAATTTGGAGCTTATGCAGGTGTGCCTAATGTTTTATCCGGCCAGCCTGTTTTTGCCTATCTACAAGGGAGGAGGGAGTGATATTAAAATGACGTGCTTGCTCGGACACAGAACAAGGTAGCTTGGGGCGTGTGATCTTTGTCAACACTGTCCTGTTCCTGCTACTTTTCTGCCCGCAGAGAACGTCTGTGGTTGAGACCTGCCGCCAGCGGTATGAAGAGCAGGTGGGTAAAGGAGGGCTACTTCATAAGTGTAGCTTGTTTAAAGGGCAGCCAGTACTTCAAATCTACTAAAGTGTCTACGATATTTGTTCAAATCCACCTCGCGTGATCACAATTCAAGCCGGTATTGGCACCTGTTTTATTAAAACTTTGTTCTGACATTTCTAAAATATAGATCCAGCTGGAGCTCCGGCAGGAGCACGAGGCCATGATGGCTGACAAGGCAGCAGCAGAGTCACAGCAAATAAAAGAGAGGTATGAGCGCTATGCTTCTCACATTTTAATTTGTTCTCTGCTTGCCACCCTGTAAATTTGCCTGGCTTTTGCCTAAATCCGTACCTTGCTTATTCGGTCCATGCACACTGCAAAACTTCTTGTATCAGACATGCACATAATTGTAATTTACCCCCGTGAGAGCAGGTTGAAAGCCAGCTTGTAACACTCCAGGATTCGTTTGGAACATCAGCACTGCAGGTCAAATTCCTTACCTTTGTCTAGTTTAGCACTCTGGACCGGGGTTAAACAGGAACCTGTGAGTTATTTCGTCATAGATGGCAATTAGATAGCGCTAATGCACACTGTGAGATGCCAGAAATGCAAGTGGTGTTTTATTCTTTTGGTTCAGAAGCTCCCGTTGGCACAAACGTTTACATTGCAGAAAAGCGCTGGAGGCTGAGAGAGCGGTTGCTGAGGCTAAGAGACGAGAAGAAGAGTGAGTAGGAGACTTTGCCTTTGGTACTTGTGTTTGTTGCAACCTGCCCTGGGGGTGTTGATTTTGAAAACCAGAAGGAAAGGATTTGATAGCGCAGATTGATCAGTGCATCTTGCTTTGTTGGCAAGAGCAGCACCCATTTCACTGCAACGGGTCCAAACCAGGATCAATTTTCTTCCAGGATTTGCGTGTATTTCACAAAGCTGCATCATAAGGAATGTCATGCATAGCTTTTGCATCACCTTTTACCTGAAAAGTGCATATGACAAGAATGCTTCTCCTCCCCCCTCTCAAGCCGACATGCCACTTCAGCTGGTCTCTGCTCAATTGTTTCCTTCAGGAAAGCTCTGCAAGCCGAGAGGGAGGCTTTTCAAGCTAAGCAGCGAGAGCAAGCGTGAGTTGTTTGGCATCTTATTTATATTTTACTTGTAGAGATTATTTGTCGACACAAATGCGCGGCCAACGCTATTGAGATGCGTCTGTTGCTGATCCCTCCTGCTGAACAGATGAAGGTAGTTGAAAAGTCCTTTTACACACATGCATTTATCGTGCCACAGGAAAGCGCTCAAAGCTGAACGTGCAGCTTTTGAAGCTGAACAGAGAGCGCACAAGGAGGCAATGGCACACTGCAGGTGAGTACCGACATGCAAATTCAAGTGGTCCGAGGCTTGATTGTAGAAGCTGCTGTATTTCTAACATCTGGCTTAGAAGTTGTGAGATGAAGAAGCGTCGTCAGGTGCCATTTGTCTATTCCTTGATCGCTTTGCCTCTGTGCGCGTGTGCTGCAGGCATCTGGAACAGCAGCAGCAAGATGCAGAGGCTGCTGTGCAGAAAGGGCAGGCGGCTCTTGTGGTGCTACAAACAGCGCGAGAGAGGCTCTTTGAGGATTGGCAGCCAGGCCTGAGTTCTACAAGCAGCCCTCGAGAAAACCACGCCTCTGCCACTGCCAGTGCGTACAAATCAATTGCCACCTTACAGGTACGCATACGAGTGTTATTTAGTTCGGACATTTGTTTTGAGGCTGCATTAAAACAATTTCTTTGCACCAAGTTGTGTGACTGCAAGTGAAGTTCGACTTATTTATGAAAACCTGCTAGCATGGACTGCTCGAGGACCGAACGCGTCGCAGCAATAGCACGCTTGTCGTGTGTCACATGCAGAAACAATTGTTTTACTATCCTGATAGACATCTCACACCAACTGCTGTGTAGCTACTGTTCTGTCATGAGGTTCTGGGGTGTTGCAGACCGCAGCTGATATGAATCAGTGGGGGCTAGCAAAGCTCCGTGTAGTCTCCTGAAACCTGTCTATCTACATTGCAACTAAACAGGACACGGTGAGGGCCTTGCAGCTAGCTTACAGCTCTGCCCTGGAAGTTGCAAAAGAGTCAGAATACCTGGCCGGAAAGCTAAATCATCTGAAGGCAGATCTGGAGAGGGAGCGTGTTGCCACCAATCCTCACAGGGGTCCACTGCAAATGTGAGCGGAGGATATAAGTTGCTTTTAATCCTAGATGTAGATGTAGATGGCTGTAAAGTGCTTCATTGTATGGTGCTTGTACACTTTTGCCTCTCACTTCTTGCAGGTTCAATGACGCAACATGCAGAAATTCATTTTTCTTCACATTCACATAGTGTTTGGCAGGCTTTTATCCAAGCGTGTTCTGTCCTGCCGAACCCAAAAACCCACTGTCCTGCTTATAAACCATAAACTGCTGAGTTTAGTATAAAACACTTGAGCTTCATCCAATTTTTGTAGTGCACAAAAGAGATTTGCTCTTGCTTTTTAGCTGTGTTTCACTGTTGTTTCTACATCTTTTTATTTCCTTGGTCCTCACAACCTGCACTAAATCTTATTTTTGCTTTTTGTTTTCTTAATTTTATTGCTTCTCTCAGAGCAAGCTGTGGGGAAATTTCTGCAGTTGTAGGTCTTTTCTGGTAATTCCCTGTCTACTGCATTTCACGAAAGGAAAATAACTTGTATGCATAAGCGGAAAAAAATGTTGTTGTATAGTAATTCTCTTGATCATGTACACTCCACAGGCTTGAAGAACAGCTCGTGGAGAATGAGGTAGTGTTGGAGCACACGTCCACGCAGCTGGCCGACCTAGTACAGAGGTTAACAGCTTTAGAAGAAGCTGTCAAGGCACTGGGTGCCACTGGAGTACAGAGTTATGTGCTGGAAGGAGTGCTGGGCAACCTACAGCTGCTGTGAGTTGCGTGGCATATGGAACTGTCTGGAGTTAAGCAATCCGAAGCATTTGAGAGAGCTTGTTTAGTGGGCATGCTTGAAATCAAGAAAAAGGTTACTAGCGCAACGCAGGATGGGGCTGAGCAGGACTGACCTGTGGTTATTGTGTTCGGGCTCTATCCATGACTTCATAGGCAAGCTTGCCATGCACGCCTGTAAAAGTGAAGGTCTACGCTGTTAAGCATCTGTGTGCATTAAGGAAAGGCTCTCGACTAGTGCTCACACTATCCAGAGCCCCGCTAAATGTATATTTCTTATTTTATATTTTGCATTGACTACAGGACGGCGACGTATATGCAACAGCTGGCAGACAACATGGTCCTGGAGCTATCCGCTACCAAACAGAAGGCCAGCAGCAAACGAGATGGGGAGGAATTGTCAGAGAAGATAGACAAGGTTGGTGATTGAGGATTGACTGTAGGTAGTCCTAGACAGTAGGAAGGGAGTTGTGCCGACGTATCCGTATGTATCCGTAATAGTACGGGTACGGGTGCTGTAGTGATAGGCTGCATTTGGCGTTAGGGCATCAATGACATGGTGCACAATGCGCCGCAATACAGCCTCCTCTCTTTTGTGTGTACCTACCCACGAACACATGTCTGCGTGTCTGTACAATAAGAAGCAAGCACGAGCAGACCAACCAGCATCAACAATTGCCTGGTGGAAAATCAAGGAAGCCTGTCCGTCCTTCCATGTTACTACCTAGAGGCTTGCCTCAGCCCTTGTTCTTGCAACCCTGCGTGAGGCAGGTGGTGAAGTACAGGCCTCCTGGTCAAGACGAGCGTGTGCGGATGTTGTCCCAGCTCAGTGGGGGCGAGAGGCGGCGTGTTGCGTTGGCCCTCTGCCTGGCCTTTGCTGACCTCGTAAGGCAGTATGGGCGGCTCAGCTGCAATGTGCTGGTCCTGGATGAGGTACGATAATTGTAGGCACTGCAAATGGCTGGGGTGTGCATGCACCATGTTAAATGAGGAAAAGGACTATTTTCTTTGTCGTGCATCTTATTCCAGGAATATAATGAACTTTGATTTATCATATCAGACATTGACTTATCCTTTTGTCGAATACCAGGCAAGCAGTAGACAGGCTCAAGATCAGGAAAGAAGATAGGGAGAGGTATTTTTCTTTAAAATGACCATTTATGCTACCAAGGAATGTGCAACTATTCTTTGTTCGTCCATAAATGTGCAGGTTCTGCAGCAGCTTGACCAAGAGGGCTGCACGCGTGTGGCAGATATGTTAAGGGAGCTTCCCTTGAGTAGTGTGTTTGTTGTGGGCCAGGCTCACAGTTTCGTGACAGAAGCTTTTGAGAAAATGGATACAGTCGTGAAAAAGGACGGATACAGCATAATTCATGTTACCCCATGAATAGATGTCAATTTCAGGAAGTTGCCTGATTGATTGATGAGCCAGTGGTGATTTCCTCAAGAAGGATAGTGTAAGTTTGTGTAATAAGACGCCAATCAGCACTTGAGATGCCATTCTGCCCACTTTACTGAACAAGTAGAGGGTGAGTGGTGCATGCTACGCAGTAATGTGCACCATAGTGAGCAAACACTTTTGAAACTAAGTTCGTTTCGTGACTCCTTTTGAGAGAAGTATTCTGAGAGTTAGGGTTGGCATGCCTCTGGAACTTGTCACTCATTTCAAATACCTCGGGATCACGCTTACTCGTGATGGAAGTATGCACACAGCTGCTGAGAAGATGGCAGACTACTTCAGGTCTGCCATGGCCAGAGTTTACAGAACTGATGATGGCAAGGGTATCAAGCATACTAAAAAAAGCCAAACTGTGGCTTTTCCAGGTCTTCGCTTTGACAGCTGGTCTGTATGTTGTCAAGTATGGGCCACTTCTTATCTACAAATGATTCCTCAAAAACCACCAAGGCTCATATCCTACATCTTGATTTCCTAAAAAAACTCTTGGGTGTCAAGAAAGGTACTGATACTTACTACGTACTCCGCAAAACAGATCAGATGCTCATCTCTTTCTACTGGTTCAGATGCACCATACGATTCTGGAAAAGTTACTCTCTTGAAACAATCAGAAAGTGATAAGAAAAAGAAAAAAGGAAAGACTCCGCTGGTAGTGATGACTGAGCCAGCATGATTAAGGGAGAGGGGGTTACTTTGGTGCCCAACGCAAACAATTAAAAAGAAATCAATGTGGGTCAGGGGGGTTTTGTGCCGTAGCGCCCGGACCCAATCCTTGACTGTTGTTGCTTGTGTTATATTGCAGTGCATACCTTGTTTTTGTGAGTGCAGATGCATGTCTGATGGAGTGTTCATTCAATCTGTGTGAGTTTATAATCTTATGGTAATCCAGATTAAGGTCTGCCAGAGGTTTGTCTGTATATTCTTTGTAGATAGTCCCCATAGCTCCAACGAGGTTCACGTGAAACTTGACTTCCCTATATCCTTGTCTGTTTAGGTTGGCAATAAGCATGCTGTGCTGTGCTTTTGCATTTTGGAGTTGGGGATCAGGCCTATTGTCCTCACGACTTTTAAACTCAATCAGGCGAATTTCCCACTGGTTTGGATTCAATTTCTTGTCTTTAACAAGCTGTTGAAAGTTTGGGTTGCGGGTTGTTACGCGAGAGGAACACACAGTGCTATATAAAAATAGGATGGCGTTAGGACGAGAAGAGGCTTCTAAAGCCTGTGCTGTTAGTTTTGGTAGCAACCAAGAGGGCAGAGTTTTGTTGGCTGTGTTTCTCAAATCTAGGCCTTGCTCTGATAGTTTATCTTGGCTGCCTACATCAGTGTAGGCAATTTGGTTGGCACCGCATGGTCCCTTTTGTAGGGCTTGGACAAACAGCACGATTGCCGTATTATGGCGTTTTATAATCATGTTCCTCATTTTAGTGTGTTGGCAACCTGAGAGTACGTAAAGCGCACTATCAGAGCAGATGGAGCAGTTTGCATTGAGAAAGAAGCCATACCGGTAGGCGTGTTTTTGATTAAGAATTGTACCAGTGCGGTACCTCATAACATTACACGTTTCATAAAACTTGAGATTACTATTGTTCCAGAAAGCATTTGTGGTTTGTTTATTGACCCATAAGTGATACATGGGCTTGTCAGGTTCTGCGCGCGCTCCAAAGCCTTCCTGCGTCTTAACAAATTTTGGATGCCATTTGATCTCGTAAATCTATCAACCTGAAACAGTTTGAGCTTAGTACTCTGCGCAAACATATCATTGGGGGCTGGAGAGAGCTTGAAAAGAAAAGATAAGAAAAACCATGCAAGCAGTGAAAGCCACCCCCCACATTAATTTAGGAAAAGGAGCCACTTTGGTACCGAGTACCGTAAAACTCCTCCACCGCGAAAAGGAAAGGAAAAATCAATGGGGATCAAGGGGGTTGCAGGCTTGGCCTGAAACCGGCCCCTGATGATAGTTGATAACAGTACTGGAAAGGGCACGTCTGGTATGGACAAGTTTAGCAGCAAAGTTCACAGAGTGCACATGGAGCTTAGAGGCAAGCTTCTTTACTCTTTAAGGATCGAGACCCACATCCTTGAAAGGCTTCAGAGTGTGAGTGTTGTAGATGGTGCCGCCCACACCCAAAAGGATGATGTGAAGAGTAACAGAGCTCCTTGGAGAATGTTGCAGAGGTCTTTGTGCTGTTCCTTTGCGGCGTTCAGCTGGTTCTGAGGTCTGGTGTCCTTACAGTACTTGATCTCGACGAGGTGGATGTCTCGCCGATGTTTGCTGAGGTCTCTAGGTCGATGCTGTCTGGGGTTGGAGGCTACAATGGTGGCTGGCGGTGCTGCTGAGGTGCTCCCAGTCTCCCTCAATTGCCCCCTGCCACTTCGAAGAACCCACCCCCCTACATTAGTTTGTCGATTTTGTGGTTTTGCAGCGATGGGAGTAACCAGCACAAAATCTGGGCGGCTGGAGGTAAATCGGTCTTTATCTGAGAATCGGGGTGGGAAGAGCCATTTGGGAACTATTATACTTTAGCTATTTCAGGAATCTGGAGATTTTGCATGGTCATCCGTCCGTTGCTGCCTATATCCATGGAGACAATGCATGATCCTAAGGAGC
>Ga0307942_1001939_pt1 | contig 16743 bp, 21 predicted proteins | sample OrgLakmetagen175_FD_201846 | JGI IMG/M metagenome (GOLD analysis project Ga0307942, IMG submission 201846) | Saline water microbial communities from Organic Lake, Antarctica - #175 | ecosystem: Environmental > Aquatic > Non-marine Saline and Alkaline > Saline | place: Antarctica: Organic Lake... | reverse complement strand
TGTGTGTGTGTGTGTGTGTGTGTGTGTGTGTGTGTGTGTGTGTGTGTGTGTGTGTGTGTGTGTGTGTGTGTGCGTGCGCATATTGTTTTGTGTGCGGTGTGTGTTCATGTGTGAGCGCATGTGTATGTGTGCTTGTGCGCGTGCGTGTACACGTTCGGTTGCTGCTGACCCTCTCTTGCTGAGTAATGCACGCCCCAAGCAATTTCATTCCAAAAGGACAGCTCATCCTGTCCTGCTTTCTAGTTGATGCCAGCAGAAGCTGCAAACTGCAGTCTGCCGTCAACTAGACGTCTATCAGGCAAAAGGAGCTGCAGTCTGCTGTCATACTAGACGTCTGTCAGGCAAAAGGAACTGCAGTCTGCCGTCATACTAGACGTCTATCAGGCAAAAGGAGCTGCAGTCTGCCGTCATACTAGACGTCTGTCAGGCAAAAGGAGCTGCAGTCTGCCGTCATACTAGACGTCTATCAGGCAAAAGGAACTGCAGTCTGCCGTCATACTAGACGTCTGTCAGGCATAAGGAGCTGCAGTCTGCCTTCATACTAGACGTCTGTCAGGCAAAAGGAACTGCAGTCTGCCCCCCCCCCCCTTGTCCACAGACCTGCGCGGCCTTGTAGTCGAGGCCTGCAATGGCAGTGCCATCTTTTGTTGCGTAGCTCACAGATAGGGGCATGTCCAGGTCCCCATCATACCTCCGCACCACAACCCTGCATGCATGCACACATGTTTGGACGAACAGTTACTTTTCACAAATAGCCGACGAACATCTATGTCCAGGTCCCCATCATACCTCTGCACCACGACCCTGCATGCATGCACACATGTCTGGACAAACAATTGCGTTTCACAAATAGCCGACGAACATCTATGTCCAGGTCCCCATCATACCTCCACACCACAACGTACTCTGTGTGAGCACAAGTTGGGCACAGGTTGAGCCTTGTCACGTTTTGTGCATGAACGGGCAGCACGCACATCATTACCAACCAGGCCATTGCCAAACTTTCCCACCACCAGCCTTGCATAAACGGCCAGCACGCACATAAAAACCGGCCAGGCCATTGTTGAATTCTGCACCACTGATTTTGCATAAACAGCCAGCACGCACATCATTACCGGACAGGCCATTATTGGAATTCTGCACCACCGACCCTGCTTTTTCTACGCTCCCTTCTGTGTTCTGGGGTGCGTTGTTGCGCAAGAAGGGATGGTTAATGCATCAAGCGCACCTCGCACCTCACAAAATGCATCATCTCAACAAGGTAGAAGCTGAAACAGGTCTAGGTTTCTGCGCAATACGACCATCACATGTGCAATTGCTTCAGTATCCTTTGAGTCCCCAGCATGAAACAGCCCATGCAGCAAATTTAACCCAATTTTCTCCAAAACAAACACATGCACACACATACACACATGAACATACACACAAGCACCCAGGGCCCTGGAGTACAAAAGCACACACATACACACACACACAAGGCCATCACACATAATCACACATACACTTGCCTAGCCACCCCTTGTGCCTCCAGCACGGAGTAGTGCATGGAGCTGAATCCTAGCTTGGTGGATCCTGGGGGCGCAGCCTGCTCTGCCTTCAAGTGTTCAACAAAGCGGCCACTCAGTGTGTTCACCTGCACGTGTGTGAGTGAGTGTGCGTGTGTGTGTGTATGTGTGTGTGTATGTGTGTGTGTGTGTGCGTGTGTGTGTGTGTGTGTGTGTGTGCGTGTGACTTTTGAAAAGGTCCTAGCGTTTGTTTAATACAAAACGTGGCGGGGCCAGTTTCTCGGCAGTCTTCTCTTGACACAGCACCTGCCCTCACAAGCCCTCTCGAAAGAGCATGAACAGTTTGGTTCTCTTGACACAGCACCTGCCCTTACAAGCCCTCTTGTCAGAGCATGCACAGTCTGGTTCTCTTGACACAGCACCTGACCTTACAAGCCCTCTCGTCAGAGCATGCACAGTCTGGTTCTCTTGACACAGCACCTGCCCTCACAAGCCCTCTCGAAAGAGCATGAACAGTCTGGTTCTCTTGACACAGCACCTGACCTTACAAGCCCTCTCGTCAGAGCATGCACAGTCTGGTTCTCTTGACACAGCACCTGCCCTCACAAGCCCTCTCGTCAGAGCATGAACAGTTTGGTTCTCTTGACACAGCACCTGCCCTCACAAGGCCTCTCATCAGAGCATGAACAGTTTGGTTCTCTTGACACAGCACCTGATCTCACAAGCCCTCTCGTCAGAGCATGCACAGTTTGGCGCGTAGAAGAAGGGAACGAGGACGAGGACAGCACCTTCCCTCTTGCGCTTACGTGCTTCAGGACGGAGAGGACAGACTGAGCTTGCTATTTCTGTCCTGCTTCAACACACACACGTACACACACACACGTACACACACACGTACACACACACATACACACGTACACACGTACACACCTCATCCTGGTAGTCTGGGATGGCCCTGGGCTGGTGTTCTGCGTAGGCCAACATTTCCGGGGTCTTGCTCTCTCCTGTGTGTGTGTGTTAGCGTGTTCATGTGTGTGTTTGCATATGTATGTGTGTGTGTTGGCGTGTTCATGTGTGTGTTTGTGTGTGTGTGTGTGTGTTTGTGCATGCATGTGCACACATAAGTGCATGAAAGGGGAGAGAGGAAGGAGCTTGTTTAGTTGATTGCACGCACATGCAAATGCACATACACACGCACGCTTACAAAAACAAACTAACTTACATGCACAAGCACACACACACGCACACCCCGCACACATTTGCCACGCGCTGCACAGCTAGCATACGCTCACGCTCACGCTCACGCTCACGCTCACACACGCACACGCTCACACACAGACGCACACCCTGCACACACCTGCCATGCGCCGCACAGCTAGCATACGCTCACGCTCACGCTCACACACGCACACGCACACACGCACACGCTCACACACAGACGCACACCCCGCACACACCTGCCATGCGCCGCACAGCTAGCATACGCTCACGCTCACGCTCACGCTCATGCTCACGCTCACGCTCACACACGCACACGCTCACACACAGACGCACACCCCGCACACACCTGCCATGCGCCGCACAGCTAGCATACGGTAGTACAGAATGGAGTGCTTCTGCTTGGGGGGGATAGACCCTCCTGGTGTGGTGAGGTTGATGGAGCCGTTGTGAGCTAAGGAGCCTGCGATCATTTAGTGTGTGTGAGTGAACTCTTGGGATCCGCGCACGGGGTGATGGAGCTGTTGTGGGCAATGGAACCTGCTGCCGTTAGCTTGTGTGAGTGTGAGAGTGTGTGTATGCATAGTGTGTGCACGCTTTTTACAAAATCGCGTGCGGGGCTGATGCTCCGTTGTGAGTTAAGGAGCTTTTTGTACACACTGGAGATTTCCAGGTGTGTATGGATGCAGGGTTGGCCACGACCACCATACATCAAGCTTCTTTGTGTGTGTATGTATGTGTAAAGTGTGTGTGTGTGTGTGTGGATTTTTTAGCATCCGCGCGTGGAATCAATGGAGCCATTGTGAGCCAAGGACCTTTTTGTACACACTGGAGATTTTCAGGTATGTACGGATGCAGGGTCGGCCACGACCACCTCGCTTCAAGCTTTAGCATGACCCCAACTTACCTGTCCACACTCCACTGCCTGTGGCGTTTTGTTTGCTGTCTGTGCCGTCTGCTCCGTCCGCGTTCTCTTCCACATCGTACGGCCAATCTGCCACCTGCTGATCCAAGTGTGCCAGGCAGTGCTAGCAAGTTCAGCTGAACAAGGCGTGCCAGAAACGCTTGAACGCCGATGGCTTCAGTGTGCAGGCAGTGCTAGCAAGTCAGCTGAACAAGGCGTGCCCAGAACACATAACGGTGATGGCGGGCGGAGGCCACGCATCAAATGTCTATAACACACACGCACACACACACACACGCAAACACTCCAGGTGCGTTGTATACTTGAATACGATTAGGTGCAGCAGTTTGTTACCGATGCCTGTCTGCGTGCCTCGTGGAATATGCACTTTTAAGCACTTTAATCGAGCGTGTGTGTACGTGGGTACTTCCTGCACACTCCCCAACTCCTCCGATTACGAACCTTGACGACAGTCACACATCCACCAACACTTTTGTATGCACATAGAGGCAGCATCTGCCTACCAGATCACTCGCCTGCCCTCTTCTCCACAGCCAAGGCTTTTTGTCCACAGCGTACGCGGTAATAAGCATAGCAGGGAAGAATGCCAGCGTCACAAACCCCTCCCAGATCTCTATTTCGTTTGGCGAAGTGATCTGCGGGGGTTGCCGCATGCGCATTAACAGTGGATTTTATTATTAACAGTGGATTTATTACGGGATTTTATTACTGAGTTCACAGTGCAGGGTTGCTGAGTAGTCGTTAAGTTGTGTGAGGACAGGAGCCTTGGCAGGCTTCCAGAACGCTCATCATCTCTCATCAGTCACCAGGCACACGTGGTCATACAGAATCATCAGTCATCAGTCATATAGAGTCATCAGTCATACAGAATCATCAGTCATCAGGCACACGTGGTCATACACAATCATCAGTCATCAGTCATATAGAATCATCAGTCACCAGGCACACGTGGTCATACACAATCATCAGTCATCAATCATACAGAATCATCAGTCATACAGAATCATCAGTCATCAGTCGTATAGAATCATCAGTCATACAGGATCATCAGTCACCAGGCACACGTGGTCATGCAGACAGGTGTAATGCAGAGCGGATGCGGGGGCGTGTCCTTTTTGAGGGGCGGAGCGAATTGAAAACTGGCATGCATGTGCATGATCATTTGGTGTGGCTTGCATGCATGTGTGGGAGTATGTACTTGTTGAGAACATGTGTGTACGCAAACGTTTAAATGGTGAAAGCTTTTGTTTGGAGTGTCCTGGAATGTTATAGGGAGCCTACAAAGCACATGGTGACATACGCATCAGTTTAAATGGAGAAAGCTCTTGTTTGGAGTGTCCTGGAGTGTTTTAGGAGCCTACAAAGCACGTGGTGACATTTCAATGGCTTCTTGCTTCTTGCGCACGAGGCACCCAAAGAGCACTCAAAGAGGATTAGTACCTCTTTCTCTCTCTGCACAGTACCTCTTTCTCTCTCTGCACTTCTGCACACGCAACCTCAGCAATCAAGGTCTTGGGTGTAGGGGGTCAAATCTGAGATTCGGTACAAGTGCAGGACTTGCAGCTAGGCTACTCCAGTCCGCAAATAACTAGATGCACGAGATATGCCCACGTAGAGGGCCTGAAACAGACTCGCAGTTTTCTTTTTTCATCATTCGGTACTCACCGCGAGCACGATGAACATCCAGATGTACGCCCACACAGACCATAGGGCGGTGGTTATGAAAACGTAGATGTGCTCTAGCTTCCTAAACTCCCCTACAGACAGGTGCACATACACGAGGAGGGTTTGAGGGCTGTTGCTAGGGTTGGCCAGGACCATACACAGTGTATATACAATGTTTTTGGCAGGAAAACTATCAAATAAACGGTAATATACGCTGTATATACGGTTCTGGCCAACCTTAAGTAATGCCAATGTGCGCATCTCCACCCATGATCATCTCATACACCCACATCTTCACCCACGATAGTCTAATCAAGTGTGGCATCAGTCAATGGTCTATCAGCATGTGGTGTTTATATTAAGCAACTGAGGGATATGCATTTTAAGCAGTTTTCACAATGATATTACTTCTTGCATGACGTTTATAATTGAGTGCTGTAACATGGATGCATGTGCGCGTGTGTATTGTGTAAATCGGCTTTTTGAGTCTATGTGTGTATACAAGTTTATCACGTGTGCGTAAGTGTCTTAAGAGTGTGTGTGTGTGTGCGTGTGTGTGCGCGCGTGCGTGTGTGGGTTTCGCACCTGGAGGAATTGCTATGCTGCAGATCCCCGGGATAAGGAAGTACTGGAGGCAGTGGGGCGTGTGTTTGAGTGTGTGAGTATTTGAGTGTGTGTGTGAGTGTGTGTGTGTGAGTGTGTGTGTGTGCGCATTTCAGGTGTTTTAATAGGAAGAGCGCAGGTGACACTAATTGCTTCCTCATTTTACACCAAACTCAGACTCTGTGTGCCCAGTATTTTTTGAGCGAATGGCATGTAAATATTTGCAGTGTGCAGGGCACATAATCGCTCACATTGTAGGCTGCGCTGCCAACGATTGTACTCGCCCCTAACTGCCCCCCTTTAGAACCCAGCTGCGTCAGCGTCTCCACAACCCTGTTCCGACAAAGACAGCGTTGTTTTGTTTGTGCACATGTGCAACTGAAGACGCAGCATTGCAAAGATTTTGTATGTTCTGCAGTAGATCTGTTAAGCAGATAATAATAGGCTCCTGCCAAAAACCAGGAGCAAGAACATAGGAGTAGTTCCCATTAACTCACGAGAGCAGGATCTCCGGGGCTGAGGTGCCAAAAGCCATGAGCGAGATGTTGGCAACAACCCAATTCCAGACCTTTTCCTCAACAACAATGATTTCTGCATGCAAGAAACACAGTTTACACATTTAGAAAGCAGACTGCCAGGACCAGGAACCAATTAGTTGTGGCTAGTAGCATGCAAGCACATGTGCACATGTGTGCGCGTCAGGTACAAAGAACACCCTCACCTCCTGTCCGTGGGTGCTTCTTTTGCACTTTTTTGGTCGAGCTCGTGATGTTCTGCGTGTTCAGATGTACAGGAGTAGATATGAGCGGCATGTGGCTTTGAAGGTGAAATGCCTCCATCTAGAGGAAGGGAGCTGAGCACGTGTCATTCTCCTTCCTTCTCTCACCTCTATAGCCTCAGAGAATATGTCTGCACATGAGGTAAGAAAAGGAAACATGTAAGAAAAAGTGGACATGCCACACGACCTCTAGGTAGCCTTTCAAAGCGGGACGGGGTACCCACCTGAGGTGATGGCGATGCCGAAGAAGAGCCACACGAAGAACAATGCATACGCCACTGCAGATGTGCGCAAGACGGGGAAAGGGGCAAATAGACCTATTTCGAGACTTCGACCACCGGAATAATGAGCGCTAGGTTTGCTAGTTACATTGCAGTATTGACAATTACATAACAGCTCTCTCACCGATGAGCACTCCTCGGTGCATGAGGTTGAAGCCGGGCACAAAAATGATAGAGTCCGAGCAGTCTGCCCTTGCATCCTGTGTGCATGTGTGCATGTGTGTGTGTATATAAGTTTAAGTCATAGGGGAACACATGTAAGTGACAGAAGAGCCTCTAAGATGTCCGCGGAATGTGCACACACACAGGCAACCGCGTAGGCTGAACCTGTACGCGTATCAAACAAACAAATGCGCAGCACGCGGTCCTCAGTCACTCACGCTCCATATAATGTAGCCTCTCCCAGGGGAGGGCCTCTGCCAACAGGTCCCAGAGAAGAACAAGCTGCACTCGTTCAACTGGTCCTTGGCAAAATCAATGACGCCCTCGTACTCATCCTGCCCAGGATTCCCAGGGTTGGGATCCAAAGCAGCCATGACAACTGTTAATTCAAGCCAACAACCATTGCAATGTAGACATGCCTACTCCAGATTCAGGTATCTATTTATTATAATTTTGATTCCCAGGGTTGGGATCCAAAGCAGCCATGACAACTGTTAATTCAAGCCAACAACCATTGCAATGTAGACATGCCTACTCCAGATTCAGGTATCTATTTATTATAATTTTGATTAGAAAAATTTAGAACAATATGTAGGTATGCACACAGTTGAAACGGTGCAAAGTCTTGCCTTCAATCAGGTGACACACACGCACATACATACACACACACATACACACATACACACACATGCACACACACACGCACACACACACGCATACAGACACACACACGCACAGGCACGCGCACACGCACAGGCACGCGCACACACACACGCACGCACACACACGCACACATGCACGCACACACACACACACACGCACACACACACACGCACACACATACATGCGCAAGACACGCATACACACACACACGCACACACATACACATACATACATACAACGCACCTGCACCTTGTAATAAAATTTACGTACCTATTTATGTTTTCTTTTTGTGCACAGGACAGCACTTGCATCTGTTTAGGGACTTGCACAGGCATCGTCATTTACTGCTGCAACAATAGGAAATGCATTTACAGCTATGTCATGGGGTCCATCAGGTAGGCACAACAACAATTGAAACGAGAAAGGCGTTTTACAAGCGCTGGGACAGGTTGTCGAGTGCGCTGTGGAACCCTTTTGGGGGAGCATGTTTGGCCAGATCCCTGTGTGTATCTTCAAACTTGAATACAGATAACCATGTGATGTGTTTGCCTGTACAGATTTGGCATGCCCAAATAACTGAGATATTGCATGTATTTGACTGTTCCCGCTATCTCGAAAGACTAACCTACCGGCCGCCCCCTGATCTTGAGTACCTGATCTTGAATAATTGTCCACACCTGGCTTTGAATTCCCCCACACTTGACACGTCTGAGGGGTCTAAACGTCTAAACTCTATGCTGATCCAAACACCAAAGCCTAATGCTTCTATATCCTGGGACAGTGCTCTTCTGGGCTAAAGTTTAGAGAAGGGTTTTTACAGTACCCGGAACCCCAAACGGTGCCTTCTTTTTCCTTTAATCGCGTCAGGAGTGAACTCTAGAAACGTCCCTCGTCGTATCGAAACCCATGACAATATTGGAGGTACACAGGCGATGATTACAAAATAATGTATATATGAACACAGCTCCAATAGGATCCAAGAGTGTGGTTTTCACTGCCTGCGCTGCGCAGGTTTACCTTGTTTTTTGTTCTAAGGATCAAACCATATGACATGCCTCTGTGCGCACGTCACTGACTTGCAGCATTGCAGAGTTGCTGTACAGCACCTCATTGCTGGCAGTGGTGGGGAGCGGGCTTCAGCCAAGCTTGACCCCCAGGTGGGGGTGTAGTGTGTAGTGTGTACAGCAAGTCTGCATTGTGCGTGTGAGGAACACATTGTGCGTCAGGAAACGCTGGGCAGCCTAGCAGCACTGCAGGCAGGACTGTAAGCAGCTGTCACACTTATTTAAGCAGCAGTCACTCTCCGTTTTTCCCCTTGATCTTTTCAAATTTTGCTTGTTCTTATTGCTTTAATCCTTTATTACTACCGACCTAATGATATGAGCTCGCGTCAGGCAGTCGTGTACAGCACTTCAAACCATTCCAGTATATTGTGCTTGCATCAGGCACCTATAAACAGCAGCCGCACCATTCCAGTCCAGTAAACATTCCAGTAAACTGCGCTTGCACCCGTGAGCGCCAAAGGTGTACAAAAAGCTTGCAAAGTCAAGACAGCCGACCGACGGTAAACATACCTGAAAGTTGTCTGAACTGGAGCAACTTTGTGTGCAGGACCTTGATGGAACGGCGCGCTCAGGTTGGGTTTGCTAGAATCATATTTTACATTTATACACCGCATATGGCTGTATGTCAAGCTGCTATACCCTCCTAATAAATGGTATGTACAAATGTATGTACGGCCAGCCCTAATCATATTTAGCAGGAGTCAATGCAGGGTGCACCCCCTTGCTCTTTGTCCTAGTAATTTTGGTAAGTGCTTGCAGCACGTGCCAGGAAGCTTTTCCTAGATTCCCAAGTCCTTTTTTTGTCCCCCAATCATTTGCAAATCATAAAAGCATGCGAGGAATAGGAAGGAAGACGGAAAATTTGTGCACAGGTAGAGGAAACCACTCCCCACATCAATCAAGGAGAAGGAGCCACTCGGTACAAGGCAGCGACTGTTAGTGTGTCTCACCTACATCATTGCAATCGCTTGGTAGACTTTCGACTTGCAGCTCCCACTTTAGCCAAAGCCCTACCAAATTATTTGCGCAGCGATCCTTTTAAACTAGATATTTACACAGCAAATGCAAATGTGCACACATCTGAGTCATCCAGTACACCAGAGCCAACCTTTTATTCTGAGTCATCCAGTACACCAAACCCAACCTTTTTTGTGTGTGCGTGTCTGCTTGTTAGTCTTCTCTGCCTAACAGAGCTGATCCTCATGACTCTATGTTTGCTTCCTCACTTCTTCTGCCTAACAAAGCTGATTTCATGCCTACGCATTTGCTCGCTCACTTATTTTGCCTTACAAAGCTGATTCTCACGCCTCTGCATTCACTCGCTCACTTATTTTGCCTAACAAGGTTTACAAGGTTTACAAAATAAGGCCTTCATTTGCTCGCTCACTTATTTTGCCTAACAAAGCTGATCTTTATAATTTTGCACCTCCTCATTTGCTTATTTGTGCCGCAGGAAGCTGATCCTCATGAACCAAGCTGACAGGAGCACCATCCAGAGCCTGAATTTTACCACCGCCGTTCTGGCGGTCCACATGGACAAGCAGCGGTGCGTGTGGGTGTGGGTGTGAACAAGCAGGGGTGTGCAAAATGTTCTGCCTTTCTGTTGGCTTGCTCTTCTGCTATTCAGACAAACCTTTGCTGCGCTCTTTGTCTTTGCAATCAAGGCACGCAAGCGTTATGTGTGCTTGGGTTGGTCAGAATCATAAAAATATATGGTGCATATACGATATTTTCGGCAGGGAAATCGCCAAATATACGGTCATGTACAGTGTATACATACGATTCTGGCCTACCCTAGACACGACCCCAATTGTTGAACAAGTGACTTTGTATGTATTAGCTTTTGAAACCTTCTGCTGATGTCATTTTGCACATCCTTACGCTGTGAATGCTTACAGTCCTAGCTCACAGCCCATGCAGCACTTCCAGGTTTTGTGTTGGAGACTGACTGAAAAATTAAAAGGATTCACAGGATGAGACTGAAATGGAACTAGAACACATTTTGGCAATGGTGAGCGACGATGACATTGCAGAGCACACAAGCAAAACCCTTGCTTCCAATTAAGGACACACAGAGACGCTTTAAGAGCGACAACCCCAAATCCCTCTACCTGGAGGGATCAGCCTTGCCATTCATGCTCAGCTGTGCAAGGGGGCATTCATTTCTTACACGTACAGCCACAGAGCTAGTACCATAGCCTGGCTAGCCTAGCCTACTCATAGCTAGCCTACTCATGCAATCCAGTCCTGTGCCGATGTACACATGAGCTTGTGTCAACGTTAACGTGATGTGTGTGTGTGTGTGTTTGTGAGCTGCCTATGAGAAGTCTATGCTGTTTGTACGTGAGCTGCTGCATCACGTCATGCTGTTGTGCTGTTATTTTGCAGCTGTGTTACCTTTGCTGCTATGTGAGAAATAGGTGACCGCACTTTGGCATTCAAAGTCCAACAATGAGCAAAGCCATTGCAAACGAAGCACGCCATGGCTGGTTAACATAGAACACAGTTTTTCTAGAAAGGGGCTCAGGCTCATATTCTGTGACCACGTTAAGCCATTGCAGAAAAAAGTGTGTGTGTATGTGTGTGTATGTGTGTGTGTGTGTGTGTGCAGGCCAGTGACCACAATAAATTAAAGCCTAACAGACCAGGGCTTGGGCACATTTGAGAACCAGCCGGGATCTTGCTTGAGTTTCATAAGCATGCCAGACCCATGCTGGCACAAGCTTCTACTTTTTCCTTGAATTCAACAACCTTGCACTGCAGGGTTCCTAGGTTTCGCTGCCTGCCACACAGACCTGCACATTCTGGTCATTGCTCAATTTCAAAAGCACACTTGGTAACACTCAAGCACTCCGGGCAACCTTTCCTACACAATCCCACAACAGCAATGGAATGAGCTGCTGTTTGCTGCTTCACGCCAACGACGCCTGCATGTGTCTCATAGAAACAGCCCACACATCCGGGCAGGTTGGTGCATGTGTCTCATAAAAACAGCCCACACATCCGCGCAGGTTGGTGCGTGTGTCTCCGTGCAGGTAATAATAAAAATAAGGTAAAAATCACAAGGTAATCATAAAAACAGCCCACACATCCGTGCAGGTTGGTGCATGCGTCTTATAAAAACAGCCCACACATCCGGGCAGGTTGGTGCATGTGTCTCATAAAAACAGCCCACACATCCGCGCAGGTTGGTGCATGTGTCTCCGCGCAGGTAATAATAAAAATGAGGTAAAAACCATAAGGTAATCATAAAAACAGCCCACACATCCGTGCAGGTTGGTGCATGTGTCTCATAAGAACAGCCCACACATCCGCGCAGGTTGGTGGCCGTGCTGCAGTATGTTGCCTGAATGGATGAGCTGCAGAGCTCTGAAATGCCATAGAGACCTGCACCTTAATGTTGAACTTTTAATACACTCCAACGTTGAACTTTCTATACACAGCAACGTTGAACTTTTAATACACAGCAACGTTGAACTTTTAATACACTCCAACGTTGAACTTTTAATACACTCCAACGTTGAACTTTTAATACACAGCAACGTTGAACTTTATTACACTCCAACGTTGAAATATCAATACACAATCATGCAGGTTGGTGGCCGTGCTGCAGTCAGTCGCCTTTGTGTATGAGCTGCAGAGCTGTTTGCTCCTACGTGCCATCGACACTCCGCCCAATCCCCAAGGCACTTCCTGCCTTAGTAGCACGCCTGAAGGGGGAAGCTTGCTTGCACTCCCGTGTGAGCCTGCATGCGGGAAATTCAGGTGCTCCTGCTTGAGTGTGTGTGTGCTGGCTGTCATTTTGCAGGAGTGTGTGTATGCGTGTTGTTTGTTTCTATCCGGTGATCTTGCACGCCCAGGTGCGTCCTGCTCGTGTGTATGTTCATTGTAATTTTGCATGAGTATATGTGTGTTATTTGCTTGCACTCCCGTGTGAGCCTGCATGCGGGAAATTCAGGTGCTCCTGCTTGAGTGTGTGTGTGCTGGCTGTCATTTTGCAGGAGTGTGTGTATGCGTGTTGTTTGTTTCTATCCGGTGTGATCTTGCACGCCCAGGTGCGTCCTGCTCGTGTGTATGTTATTTGTCATTTTGCATGAGTGTATGTATGTTATTCGCTTGCACTCCCGTGTGAGCCTGCATGCGGCAAATTCAGGTGCTCCTGCTTGAGTGTGTGTGCTGGTTGTCACTTTGCAGGAGTGTGTGTGTATGCGTGTTGTTTGTTTGCACTCCGGTGTGATCTTGCACGCCCAGGTGCGTCCTGCTCGTGTGTATGTTCATTGTAATTTTGCATGAGTGTATGTGTGTTATTTGCTTGCACTCCCGTGTGAGCCTGCATGCGGAAAATTCAGGTGCTCCTGCTTGAGTGTGTGTGTGTGCTGGTTGTCACTTTGCAGGAGTGTGTGTGTATGCGTGTTGTTTGTTTGCACTCCGGTGTGATCTTGCTCCCCCAGGTGCGTCCTGCTCGTGTGTTTGTTCATTTTCATTTTGCATGAGTGTATGTGTGTTATATGCTTGCACTCCCGTGTGAGCATGCATGCGGCAAATTCAGGTGCATCTTGCTTGTAAGTATGGTCATAAGAATAGAAAAAAGAAAAAACTACGCAGGCAGTGAAAGCCACTCCCCACATTAATTAAGGAAAAGGAGCCACTTTGGTACCGAGTACCGTAAAGCTCCTCCACCGCGAAGAGGAAAGGAAATATCAATGGGGATCAGGAGGGTTGCAGGCTTGGCCTGTACCGGCTCCTGATGAGAGTTGATAACAGTACTGAAAAGGGCACGTCTGGTATGGACAAGTTTAGCAGCAAAGTTCACAGAGTGCACATGGAGCTTGGAGGCAAGCTTCTTAGCTCTTTGAGAATCGAGACCCAGTTCCTTAAAAGGCTTCAGAGTGTGAGTGTTGTAGATGGTGCCACCCACACCCAAAAGGATGATGTGGAGAGTAACGGAGGCTCCTTGGAGAATGTTGCAGATGTCTTTGTGCTGTTCCTTTGCGGCGTTCAGCTGGTTCTGAGGTCTGGTGTCCTCACAGTACTTGATCTTGACAAGGTGGATGTCACGCCGAGTTTTGTTGAGGTCTTTAGGTCGGTGCTGTCTGGGGTTGGTGGCTCTACTGGTGGCTGGCGGTGCTGCTGAGGTGCTCCCAGTCTCCCTCAATTGTCCCCTTCCACTTCGAAGAACCCACTCCCCTACATTAGTTTGTAGTTTTTGTGTTTTTGCAGCGATGGGAGTAACCAGCACAAAATCTGGACAGCTGGAGGTAAATTTGTCTTTATCTGGGAAGCGGGCGGGGTGGGAAGAGCCATTTGGGAACAACTCTACTTTCAGCTGGGTGATGGTCATCTTTTCTTCTTTCTTCGTTTTTCTGGGTGTAATTAAGGCATGGCGGAGGACTGCTGCAAAAATTTTAGCCACTCAGAATCTTTACCTGAACAGCATCAGAGCTTTTCCCTTGCTGCTCGGCCAACAGGGTGTACAGCAGGGTGTTGGAGAATTGAAAAACCACGCAGCATTAAGGATCTGCTCATCATAGCACATTTATAGCTGCTGTGTTCCTTCTCAGGGTTTTCAACTTGCTGGAAAACGGCGGGGAAGTGCTGCTAGAGATTGCTGCGCATGAGAGCGCACTTGCTGCCCTAAAATTCAGCCCAAAAGCAGATCTTATCGCCAGTGCGTCCCAGAAAGGCACGGTCATTCGTGTATCAAGGTATGTACGGTTTTCGTGTATCAAGGTACGTACGGTAAGGTATGTATTTGTGGTATCAAGATATGTACGGTATTCGAGTATCGAGGTATGTACTGTAAGGTGTATGTACGGTATAGGTGTATCAAGGTATGTACGGTAAGGTATGTATTTGTGGTATCAAGATATGTATGGTATGGTGTATCAAGGTATGTACGGTATACGTGTATCAAGGTATGAACGGTAAGGTGTATGTACGGTATTCGTGTACCAAGGTATGTATGGTAAGGTATGTATCGTGGTATCAAGGTACTTACGGTATGTGTGTATCAGAATATGTATGTACGGTATGTGTGTATCAGAGTATGTATGTACGGTTGTGTACCAAGGTGTATGGTCGTCCCCATGCACCCCCCTCCCCTGTCCAGAAAAACAGTGCCAATAAGCATACATCAGCCACGTCTCCCCAACCACACCACTGTTCTAAGACCTTAAAAAATGGTCGGATTGGTAGGTTTGTTTTTTTACACGTCTGCAAGAAAAGCAGGCAAAAAAACTTAGTGGGTGGCTCAAATTTAATACCTCTGATAGTTTTGCTCGCAAATCTAGGGACAGAAACCGAGTTGAAATTTCAGCAGATGTGCAGCAACGTTGTTTCATTTTTTCTCCCTTGCGTCCCTTGTGTGAGTACCTCCCACTTGCAGGCATTCTCAGCGACCCTATTCCAAATCCGACATTTTTGTATGACAATTATACTGCTTGTATGCCGAAGCAGAGGTCAATCCCTGCAAGTTTAGAAATACACTTTGTAATCTTACCTATACCATTGACCCCATGCTACAGACATGGCGATCAGATGACGTAGATATGGGCTTTGGACTGTGTGAGAATCTTATTGGCACTGTTTGGGGGGGCTTCAGCATGTGGACAACCTGTGCCTGTATGAATTGAATCTGGACAATAGTCCCCTCCCTTGGCTGCATGAGCAAGTTGGTCTTGTTTTGCAAGCGGATTCGGCAAAAAATCTAGAGCGTGCTTTGTTCGCCACAAGATCCTGACAGAGCATACACCTCTGCAGCGGCTTCAACAAAGCCATCCTCTTTGTATGCGGCTTCAACAAAGCCATCCTCTTTGTATGCGGCTTCAACAAAGCCATCCCCTTTGTATGCTTTCTCGCCACACAGGATACCAACAGGAAACAGGGCGTACAGTTTCAGGCGTGGCACAAGGCCCGCCACCGTGCATGACCTCGCATTCAGCCCGCAGGGTCTCAGCCCACCCCTGCTTTGTGCGAGCAGCAGTCACGGCACAGTGCACGTGTTCAGGTGTGTGTGTTGTGTGTTGTGTGTGGCGTCTTGTGTGTGTGATTTTTTGTGCGAGCAGCAGTCACGGCACAGTGCACATGTTCAGGTGCGTGTATGTGTTGTGTGTTGTGTGTGTGGCGTCTTGTGTGTGTGATTTTTTGTGCGAGCAGCAGTCACGGCACAGTGCACATGTTCAGGTGCGTGTGTGTGTTGTGTGTTGTGTGTTGTGTGTGACATCTTGTGTGTGTGAGTTTCTGTGTAAGCAGCAGTCACGGCACAGTGCACATGTTCAGGTGCGCGTGTGTGTTGTGTGTTGTGTGTTGTGTGTTGTGTGTGTGACGTCGTGTGTGTGACTTTTTGTGCGAGCAGCAGTCACGGCACAGTGCACGTGTTCAGGTGCGCATGTGTTTGTTGCGTGTTGTGTGTTGTGTGCTGTGAGTTGTGTGTGTGATGTCTTGTGTGTGTGAGTTTTTGTGCGAGCAGCAGTCACGGCACAGTGCACGTGTTCAGGTGCGCGTGTGTGTGCTGTGTGGTGATGTCTTTTATGTGCTGTATAATTACACATGCCACCTATTTAGAAAGTGAAATAGTGTACAGAGACAGGGAAGCCTTCTCAGAGGACAGAAGTGCTGCTTGCAAGGGCTCACTTATAATCACGTTCACCTGTGTATTAATTAAAACCGGTGATATATGAAGAAAACTGGGACAGGGCTTGCTGAAAAAGTATCACTGCCCCCTCAGGTACACTCGGGGGGGGGCAGTCTCTTGTCTGGGTGCCTGGGGGTGCCTGAGATTATATACAAGGCAGGCGCCAGACGCTCAGGCGCCTTGTATATGGACCCTAGGCATGTGTATGGGGGTGCCTGTGGGTGTCTAGGGTGCCCGGGGGTGCCA
>Ga0307942_1001936_pt1 | contig 16752 bp, 19 predicted proteins | sample OrgLakmetagen175_FD_201846 | JGI IMG/M metagenome (GOLD analysis project Ga0307942, IMG submission 201846) | Saline water microbial communities from Organic Lake, Antarctica - #175 | ecosystem: Environmental > Aquatic > Non-marine Saline and Alkaline > Saline | place: Antarctica: Organic Lake... | reverse complement strand
TGAGAGAGAGTGAGATTGAGAGAGAGAGAGAGAGAGAGAGAGAGAGAGAGAGAGAGAGAGAGAGAGAGGGAGAGAGAGAGAGAGAAAAAGAGAGAGAGAGAGAGAGAGAGAGAAAAAGAGAGAGAGAGAGAGAGAGAGAGAGAGGGAGAGAGGGAGGGAGAGAGGGAGAGAGAGAGAGGGAGAGAGAGAGAGAGGGGGAGAGAGAGAGAGAGAGTAAAAGGGGTGTACATGTAAACATGGGCTAAATTTAGCTTGTACACAGTTTATAACTTTTACAGTTGCTTGTGGCCTCAATGTGTACATTTATGCTCGAATACCCATTTAATAAGATATTTATAATTGATGATATTTGAGCGGTTTCGATTTGTACTGGAAGTGCATGTTTCTGTACATAGAAATGATGAGTTTTTCAATCGTTGCCTTCAAAAGGCAGAGTGCTTTGTGAACAGAAGTAGAAGCGAACCTGCATGCTACACTCTGTGGGTGTAAGTTCCTCTACAAACGTTCTCAAAGCTGTTTTACACAAGTTGAGCTGGGGCCGCCCCAGTTCACTTTAATCTTGACAAACGTAAATCATTTTCAGAGCTGCCTCACCTCCTTCACGTCTTGTCACTGAATTTGCTGTTAAGCAACACAATGTGTGGCTTCAGATAACGCTTATATAAAAACAGGACAGTCCCTTTGCAAGGTGGGGACACATGCAACAATGATACAACAATGGCAACCTTGCTATTAGTAACTTAATAGTTGAACTAGTGTACCATTTTTGCTAGCCATCCTCCTGACCCCCTTGTCTTTCTTTCTCTTGGCGGAGGAGACTTGCTTTTCCTTCTTCTCTTCCATACCCCTCTTGTAAACTAGTGTAGCGAGACAAGATTTCAGGCACACCCAAAAGAAAAAAAGGAGATTAACTACTTCTACTGTTAGTGTATTAGTTAATAATTCAAAGGAGGCTGATGATCTAGTTCTATTTCGCTTGCATCGTGAGATGCATATGGCTCTGTCATTATTACCAAGGAATAAAAAGAGTGTTTCACACTGAACTCATAAGTTTGAATAGAGTAAAGAGTGGTGATAACAGCACTTAACAAAAGTGCTTTCAATATCTATCACCATGAAGCTAAGAACTAGGAATGTGGATCAGGAGGATTGCGTGCTAGAGCACCATCCCCCGTTTCTTTGTTATCGGTTATGTTTTTGTGTAGGGCATGTCTTGTGTTTATGAGCTTTGCAGCATATTGAATTGAGTGCTCATTAAGTTTGTCAGTTAACTTTATGGCAAGGGTTCTTTGAGCAGGGGGAACCTGAACCCATTTTCCCTCAACTTCCTACTCCACTGATGATTGCTTTTCTCTTTTGGTCCCTGAAAACAGGTTCAGGCAGTTCGAAGGGGCACTCCAAGTGGTCCAGAATGTGGTCCCGAATGTGGTCCAAGTCATCTCTATCTGGGGGGGCGGATGAAAGTTTGCTTTCGCATTCAAGCCAGATGACTTGACGAAATGAGTTGAATAAGCATTGGTTATAGAAGTGCCAAAATGCTGAAAGTAGCCGATGGTAGGTCTGTACAGAGTTGTAGCACAACCCCTTTTGCTAGGCAAGAGCCTAAGCAAGTAAATGACAGCCGACAACGGTACCAGGCATATGACAAGCTTCTATAATGAAACTTTGCTTTCGCATTCAAGACATCCAGGATCTCTTCCTGCACATCTTGCCTAAATGATTGCCTAAAGGATCCATAACTGGCAGGATGTTCGGTATTCGGTTGGTAATTCGGTTGGAGGAACTATCCAGCTTCCAGCATTTACTTTTATACACGAAAGTGAAGCTGCATTAAATCATTACACGTAACTCAGTAATCAGGATGCTTTTGCGCGGAGCGAAGGCGGTGGGGGGGCGTACTGCTTGCGATGGCCACCAGGTGATTCTAGAAGTGGATTGGTACGTCCGGTCTACTTCCTCCTCTTAAGCGCACACCACATGCGTGTTCAATCGGTGTTTTTTACTGAAAAGTCGTCCCCTCCTCCTCCTCTTTCTCCTCTCCTCCTCTGCAGCAGCAGGCCATCCAGCGATTCTCGAACCTGCCATCAGCTATGGTGCGAGGGGGCACGAAGGCTTCATCCAGCGTCAAGTCCGTCCTGCCCTTTGCATCTCAGCGTCTGGTGGCTTCCAAACAGCAGCCAGCTCCTCTCCGCAGATCCTTTGCGTGCGCCAGTGCTCCACCTGCACAGGAGGAAACCTTTACATACAGGGCTGAGGTAAGTGGTGCAGGAGCAGGAACAAGCACGCTGCCGTGCATACGTTGCAATGAAACACACACACACACACACACACACACACACATACACATACATACACACACACGTGCACGCACGTACGCACGCATGCGCACACACAATACAGAGGCATACACACATGCACAAAGGCACACAGGCATCGCTCACACATTCACGTGTGCACACACATACGCACATGGAGGCATGCACATGCACACTTGCGCACGTTCTCAAACATGCATAAGAAGCGCACATACTCATCACACAAGTGCTCGCACCTGTCGCCTTCTAGAGGTTGCCGCTTTAAGTTCCAGAACATTCCTTTTCTTGCCACCTTCCTTCATTAATCAGGTGGACCGTTTGATGGACATGATTGTGAACTCCCTGTACAGCAACCGTGAGGTGTTTCTACGCGAGCTGATCAGTAATGCCTCTGATGCTTTGGACAAGGTGAGCAAACCCTTTGATCCGACGTGATCCACCCTGCATTGCTTGCGCCCATGCATGATCCGCATGACAGCACTTCAGCACTGGCCCTGGCCTCAGCCTGTTGGTAACAATTAGAGAAGTAAGTTACCCCAATCCTAATTTATACAGTGTACGTAATGTGTTGCAAATGTGAAATCCAGGTCCGTTTTGTGGCTGTCACCAGCCCTGAGGTGCTGAAGGGTCGAGAGGAGCTGGAAATCCTTGTCAGTGCTGACAAGGACAAGAACACCATTACAATTGAGTAAGTTAATGTTGTGTGTGCATGTGTGTGTTAATGTGTATGTTTGTTGCTGCGTTGTGCACGCGTGTAGCAGATTATCAAATGCGCATGGAGCGATGGTGGCTTCAATTTTTCCGGCCTTGTTTTGTCTAACCTTAACATCAGCATTTGTTAAAGCTGTATTATTTGGAAAGATGTGAATGTACCCTCAACTCTGCGTTCAGCTGCTCTGCAACACTTACACCTGTGTGAAACTTATACCCCTAAAGTGACCTTGCCATTCATTGTTTCATGAATGGAGCGCACAACATGAGCAACACCTTGTTTGTTATCCATGCAAGGCTCTGAGCTGAGTATGCTACCATGCAATTAAATCGCGCATCCGCCCTCATGATCTGATCCCTTTTGTGTCCGATCGTGTGGCATATGTAAGATTGGCCAGGATAGTACTTTCATGATACACACACAGGGATTGCAGCAGGGAGACAGGGCCTATTTACAGTTCCGACTGTCCCTATGTACCTGTGTTTTGTATGATTGCATGCAGGGTCCCTATTTACCTGTGTTTTGTATGATTGCACGCAGGGAGTCAGGCATTGGCATGGCCCGTGGTTCTGGCCAACCCATTGTATCTGTGTGCTTGCATACTGTATGCAGGGACTCAGGCAACGGCATGACCCGTGAGCAGCTGCTGTCCAACCTGGGCACCATCGCAAGCTCTGGCACACGCAAGTTCATGGAAGCAATGAAGGAGCAGAAAGGAGCCAACGACAACCTCATCGGACAGGTCAGCCTTGTTAAGGACGGCGCAAGGTTGACAGAAGGAAGCTGATGTGTGTGTGTGTGTGTGTTCCTGGCATACAGGCTCTGGAGGATGTTTTGCGTGTCATAGGCTTCGATCTCTGGAGCATGTCTTGCGTTTCTTAAGCCTGCCTTGAGCATGGGGCAGGGGAGAAACACCTGCTCAGCTATGCAAATAAAAACAGTTGTTTTTTGTCGTCCCTCCTTGTCCCTGCAGTTTGGTGTAGGCTTCTACTCCGCGTTCCTGGTAGCAGATCGTGTGCACGTGCAGACCAAGAGCATCGACGAGGACGCCACGTGGGTATGGGAAGCCACAACTGGTGCAAGCCAGTTCAAGGTCAGCCAAGAGACAGACAGCACTCTCAAGCGCGGGACCAGGTGTGTGTGCATGTGTGTATCAGTGTTTTTTAGGTTGATATACCATAAGGATCGATCGATATGAAACTTACAATTCCAGACTAACCTTATTGAGTTGATGCAATATTTTCGAATTTTGAAAGTGCATCTACTTCACTTACATACACCATATGCTGGGAGGCCGGCGGGCTGGAGCAGCAAAGTAAAATCGATATGAGAACCCACTTTCTCATATCCCCAGATTTGGGGGTGATATAAAATCAAGGTTTTCCCTAATCCTTAAAAAAAACTGGTGTGTATGTGTGTGTGTGTGTGTGTGTGTGTGCTGGCTTAGCCTTTGTTATGAAAGTGCAAGGGCAGGACACGGTGTGTGTTGCGTGTGCGTGCCTGATGATCGTGGCTGTGCTATTCCTTCGTATCCAGCTACAGAGAGGAAAGCGTTTGCAACTTCACTAAGCTTCATCACGTTGCAGTAACTCGCTATCCATCAATAAAATACACACTTGGGTCATGAGTTTCTGCAAAAGTTGTAAATTGGGGGGCATGTACACACACACACACGTGCCTACACAACACACACAGGGTAACATTGCACCTGAAGGAGGATGCCGCAGAGATGGCAGATCCTGTGAAACTCAGCCGCTTGATCAAGCAATACAGCCAGTTCATCTCCTTCCCCATCAAACTGCTCAGTGCAAAGAAGGAGCCCCGCAAGGTGTGATCCCAACAGACAGCAGGCAGCCCTCTTATGCTTGGGTATAAAGCGCCACATAAAGCATGTACTTTTTCAGAGACGTATCTAAGCGGAATGTGCTGACGCCTCACTGCTCATTTAATTGCTGTCATGATAGATTCAGCTGTGCCAGGGTTGGAAGCTGCAGAGCTACGATTTAGACATGATGGGCATGTCCACATATCAAGGCGCGTCACAATGCGCAGCAACAAGCTCCTCACAACTAACGCGCATTAATCGCCAGGTGCCTGACGACGAGGCCACTGCAAAGAAGCAGGAAGCAGAAGACAAGCGTGCAGCAAAGAAGGGAGAGGAGCCTAAGAAGGTGCGTGGGGTTGGTGAGGGTAGTGTTGCTGCAAAGCTTTAAAGCAGGACAGTATGTACTTGTGAGGGGGCTGTTCTTTGTCGCGTGGCATAATACTAACCCTCCCTGCGCCTTATTTCAGACGCAAAACTCTTGCTCTTGTCTTTGCATTTCCTGCATTTCATGCCATTAAATGCACACTTCTCTCACACAAATCCAAACGCACACAAGCGCACTGAGACACACACAATCACAAACACAAACGCAACCACTCATGTGCAAATTGGGTACTCCTGTGTAATATTTTTTGCAGGTGGAGGCTGTGACAAAGACTGTGTACGATGATGTGTGGGACTGGCGCATGGAGAACGACAACAAGCCCATCTGGACGCGCAACCCTAAGGACGTATCTGATGAGGCTTACAACGAGTTCTTCAAGCAGACCTTCTCTGAGTTCCTTGACCCTTTGGCTCACTTGCACTTCAATGTGGAGGTGCGCTGCTGTACAACTGCTTGTACACACAAGCAGTGCACAGCGCAATAAGCCTTACTATCAGCAAAATGACTAGACCGCGTCGGCTGCCCCCCTTCACCTGTTGCATCGCAGTTTCTTTGGTACATTAGCAGAAGGCTCATACAAGTTAGGACACCGGGATATACAGTACAGATCCACGCACACATGCACGTGCTTGCACGCCCGCACATACACAATTATACACGTACACACACCCCTACGCTGCTGCACAGGGCACCATCGAGTTTAGCTCCATCCTGTTCATTCCTGGCATGGCCCCCTTCGACCAACAAAATTACGCCGGCAAGTCTCGCTCCATCAAGCTGTACGTGAAGCGTGTGTTCATCAGTGACGAGTTTGACGAGAGCTTGATGCCACGGTAAGGGTGCCTTCCTGCTGCGCGCATGTCTGTGTCTTGAAGTATGTGTCTGTTGAGGCTACAAAGAGAGCCCTGTAGTATATCGCTGATACTGTATAACGCTTTCTGCTAGGCCAACTCATGAACGTGGTTCATGATGTGCAATCATAAAGGGGCTTCTTATGCAATTAGGGCAGCATATAAGAGCGAAACAGTTGCCTTGCCACGCCATAGTTACAAGGCCTCCGATATAACTGGCGCAATGCCTGGCCTGTGCATGCAATAGGATGTGCGCACCTGGCCATGTATGTACAATTTGCTGATACGCTATTCCACCTTGCTAATTTCGGGAAATGATCGCCTGTTTCAAGCTCAAAAACTCCATGTCGTCGCTGCACATTAGTAAAAACCCCACACCTCGCCTCACAAGCGCTCTTCACCCTACCCCACTCACTATCATTTCTGTCAGGTACCTCAACTTTGTCAAGGGTGTGGTAGACAGCAGTGACCTGCCCCTCAACGTCAGCCGTGAAATCCTGCAGGAGAGCCGCATCACGCGTGTCATCCGCAAGCAACTGATCCGCAGGTGTGTGTGTGTGTGTATGTGTGAGCGAGTGTGTGTGTGTGCGTGAGTGTGTGTGCGCGTGCTGTTCTAGAAAGTGTGTGGCTGGTGTCTAAGTGCCAGATATGCCTTGTCAATAAATTCGCAGCTTCATATATGAGTCACAGAGAGAAACACCAGCATGATGCAAGGTGGTTTATGTTATGCTGCATCACATCGTCTTCCTTCTGATGCTGTCAATTGGTAGGGCCCTTGAGATGATGGAGTCCTTGGCCAACAAGGAAGACGGAGAGGACTACAAAACGTTCTGGGAGGCCTTTGGACGCAACCTTAAGGTATGCATCTGCACAAGCGTAAAAATGCGTTTTGCGCTCAATTTTAAGAAAAAAGCAAATGCCTTCAAGTGTTTCATGTGAATCAATGCTGGTTTCCTAAAACAGTAAGGGCCATGCAGATTGTGCACGCGTCTCACACACTTTTTTTGGGGCTTTCAGTTGCGTGTACCTTCTCCCTTTTCTGCCTGTTTATCAGGCACACATTAACACTATGTGCTCGCACACAATCACACACACTGCATCACATCGCATCACACGCCAACCAAACGCGTCTTTTCTGTCTTCAATGACCACAGATTGGTGTCATTGAAGACACCGAGAACCGAGAGAAGCTGTCCAAGCTGCTGCGCTTCTTCTCCAGCCAGAACGAGGAGGACATGACAAGCCTGGACACGTATGTCAGCCGCATGAAGCAAGGGCAGAAGGACATCTTTTATATGGCCGCAGACAGTGTAGAGGTAGGATCTCTCTCGTCTGTTGTTTGCTCACTTGTTGAGTGCTCTGCCTCGCCTGAGGAAGGGCTTTTGTAGTACCTTACCGTAGTGAGGCAAACAAGTGACAAGTGAGCTTGGTTTGCTGCATTCAATAGTGCCCTGGGGGCCATTTTGCTGCTTCAGGAGCAGTATTTGCATTGTAAACCACGCGCTCATGCAGAGCGGCAAACATTTGGTTAGAGTGAATGTTCCCACACCTTTTTTCGGCCTGTCCTTTCACCAGTCAACTAAGCATTCACTCATCTAAACTTGATTGCGATTGCATGCACTTCCTCACTCAAGTGAATGACAATAGTATTTGTGCTCCCAACATATGATGCCCTGCCTCATCCACCGCTCTGCATCCTATCGCAACAAGCAACACGCTTATCCTTAACACCCAGAACTTGTCCACCAACTGCAGGCCGCCAAGGCAGCACCGTTTGTTGAGAAGCTCGTGAGCAAGGGATATGAAGTGCTGTACCTCACAGACGCCATTGACGAGGCCACCATCACCAACCTGCAGAAGTTTGGGGACTACCAGCTCACAGATGTTAGCAAAGAGGGCCTAGAGGTGGGTGGAAGAATGTTTGTGTTGTGTTGTATGTGTGTTTCTGTATTGCTGCTTCATGACACGATGCATTTCAGGCTTACGTCCGCTTCCTGGATAACCATTGCATGCTATTACCAGTACATATGAGTTTGAGACCACGTGATTGGGTCGGCAAGGAGGGTTGTAAGCTTGGCAACCGTGACCTCATCTTGATATCTCTTGTCAAATGCTGATGTCCTTTCTATGAATGCCGGTAAGAGAAAGATGTAGTGCATGTATTACCTTGAGATTTGTAGTACCAGAGACACTAGCTTTTTTAGAGGTGGTCGACAGAGCAAAAGTCCTGAAAATGTTCCTTTTTCGATGCAAATCGTGTTTAAATAACATAACTAGATGGTTCATAAAGTTTGGGGCCAAATGGACCACCCCAGTGGTCTGGGCAGAAATCCAGTTCAAATCTTGGCAGTGAATGTTTACGTATTGAGCCACCACACTCTACCCAGGGCCTTTTTTCACCTCAAAACACGACAGAAGTACTTCTTTAATGATCAGGATCATTTGACATGCTGGAAACTGGATTTGGTGGAACTTGGTTTTTTACCCTTTTTGGCCACCCTTTTGCTGATTTTTGTAAGGGAAATGGGCAAAAATGGGGTACCTGGCCATTTACTGCTCTGTTTCGCCCCATTTTTGTCGCAATTATTTTCTTTATTAATATGTAGACTATTCATATAAAAATGACAAATTGGGTCAGTTGGTGGTGAGGTATGACAGATTGGTGGTGAAAAGCGTGGTCCACGCCGCGGGAAAGTAGACACGTGCACCCCTAGTGTCTGCTTTCAAGCTTGGGTGTTATCAGCAGCTAAATCTGGGTGCTAAGCTTAGAAACTGCCAGCTGGGGTGCGCATACTCTGGGAACATTTCAAAAACACCCCCTTTTCAGTCCTCCGTCGACCGACCACCTCTGATAATTTTCAAGGATGCTTGAACGCTGTCGCAAAAAAAGCCAGACTGTCGACTAGTTTCCATATCAGATTTTGCTAACATAACATTCCTCCATCTCAACCCTGAAGCCTTCCTTGTTGCTGCTCCAAGAGCCTTTCTCTCAATCAAAACATGTATTATTCAAACCTTGCTGGTCTCCCCCAGGAATCCAACACCCTCTCCCTCCCTTTTCTTCTACCCGACTGCAGTTGGACTCTGATGAGGGTGAGAAGGCAAAGGAGGAGGCTGACAGCAAAGAGTTCAAAGATGTGGTGGACTTTTTGAAAAAGTCCCTGGCAGAGCGTGTCGAGAAGGTCACTGTTTCAAACAGGTGTGTTCACGGTGTAAGCGCGCTCAGGCAACGTGCTCTCACTGGGCAGTCTGAACTGTGGGCAGTTGTCATTCCTGCCACGTGGCTCGATCTAGGTACACCTGGCTGTAGATACTCGAGGTCTCCTGTTGTCTCGCACGGCCACACAGTGTGGGCTGTTCACATGCGTACAACCCTGTTCATACTTGCCTTTCCTTCACTGTGCTCAACCCACCTGCTAATTACCTGCTGCACATCCCACCTCCTGCACAGGTTAACAGACTCGCCATGCGCACTTGTTACCTCTAAATTTGGCTGGAGTGCTAACATGGAGCGCATCATGCGCACACAAGCCATGGGCGACCCTCGATCCATGGAGTACATGAAGGTGAGTGTTGTCGATGCACATCTGTAATGTGCATGTGTGTCATCCTGAATGGCTTCGCTTCTTAGAAGCGCTGGCAGGCACCCATGCTCACATACAGGATGTGCCGCCTTTGTGTGGGGTACGTGTTGAATGTGATTCTACAGTATGCTTGTACAAAGGGGTTTCAAGTGCGCATTCAAGGCGCATAATACCAAACGCATACTAGACAGGAGAGCTTGAAACAAACCCTCAAAACACTTCAGCTGCCCTGAAAATGTGCACCCTTCCCTTTGCCAGACCTTTTGAGCAATAAAGCTTGTACCCACACTTTTTGCAACTGTGTTGGGCTGTGCAGGGCCGAAAGATCTTGGAGATCAATCCCGATCACTCCATCGTTCGTGGTATCAAGACCCTGCTAGTCGAGAAGGATGAGGAGCGTGCAAGGGACTTAGCAGAGCTGCTGTATGAGACCTCCCTCATCACTAGTGGCTTCCAGGTACGCGCACATGCTGTGTACAGACAGAATTCAGGTGCTGCAGTGTTGTGCAAGCAAGGGATGGGCCTGTTTAAGTGATGACAAAAAAGGAATTTAGGCTCTTATTTGCCAAAATCTTGCGAGCAAGCACCAGTCACATCGCAGTGCTTTGTTTTGGGTAGTGTGAGTCAGGATAACACCTGCATTTAAATAGCTAGCATGTATTGATCAAGCCTTAACCTCGGTTGTTTCCATTTTGGGAGCCCATTGATAATTGTAGATGTAAGTCTGCAGAGAAATGGGTTAGCGTAATAATACAAGAACACAGGAAGTGCAGGACTAAAGCTGGTATTTACACACATATATACATAAATGTGTATGAACAACCTAGTTAAGGGAACGGTTACACACAACACTTTTCGTACCTTTTTGGTTTGGGGGTGAAATATTTTGCTTTTGACGAAAAATTTTGCAGTCACACGCTGGACCCCAAAAACATTTCACATCATGGGAATTGTTTCCGTCAAACCCCAGAAACAGGGTGGACCGGCTTTCATATTTACTCCGTTTGGGACCTGCCCCAAAAAAGATGGAAACTGGTCTTACATGTTCCCACGTGTCCTGAAACATACAAAACTATCTTGAAATTATGAATTGTGTGTTGTCAGGGTGGTAATGTTTTCTAAGGGCTCTAAGGGGGGCCTCCCCAGGCTACTGCCAAGTCTAAACGCAAGCAGAGAGGAGACAAGCAGGAGCAGGCAGGTGGTGCTCAATGCACAGAGGCGTCTGTGTCTTGTAGAGGGCTGGGGCTCTCTGATATTGTGGTAAATGGCAGCCAGGCTGGGGAGAGCCAGGCCGGCTCTTTGCAAGCACTTGCGCACGCAGCAGGGGAGCTACACGAGCAGGAGTATCTACAGCAGGTAACCAGTGTTGCTCCCAGTGGCAGTGCGCGCCCTTGGCGCGCAGCCGCACCCCTGCCAGGGGTGTGCGAGAGGCACGATGGGGTAATTGAGGACTTAGCTTCTGAGGAGTACGGTGCGAAGCAACTGCAGCGTGACATGGCAAGTCAGTCTCAGAGCAGTGGTGATGAGGAAGGGCAGCAGGGAGATGAGCGGGCAGGGCAGGGAGGAGAGAGCGAGCAAGCGGAGGGGCAGGGTGAGCAGGAGGATGTGGACGGGGTAGTGGAGGGGCGCTCAGCGAGATTGAAGAACTCCTTTCCAGCAAGTTGTTGGAGGCCGGCTTGCTCATGAGAAAGGCCTGTCTGAGTTGGACAGCCTCCCAGTGGGGCTGTGTTCGCCCAATGCTTGCCCAGTCATGGGGCAAGGCAAGCCCCGAGTTGGGCAATTGGGTCTCTAAGATTAAGGTGTCAGCTGGCAGAAGTGTCGACACGGCCCAAGCAAAGAAATATGTCTTCCGTTAAGGCACTAGCTGTGGCATCATGGCCTGGCCAAGTAACAAGGGTCACAGCATACGACATTTGGGGCGCTAAAGTAAAGGGCCTCTCAGAGGGTAATTGTGGAAAAATGTGAAATCTTTTGTTGTGTTATGGTTTGCGGGTTATCGGGTAAAATTTCCGGTCCCTGGGCGAAAACATTTTCGTCATCCGAAGGTTGGAACCCCAGGACACTAAGTGTTTGGGGCTTATGGATGGCTAGAGAAACTGAGAGCCTTATAGCTTAGAAAAGTGGCCCTTTTAGCATAAAAACTCCGTCACCAAATGCTGTATGTATGACAGTGACACAGCCAGAATCAAGACTTGATGCCGAGCAGGATGAAGAGTAAAACAATTCTGAAAAGTGAACCAGAAAACTTTTCATGAGCTCCTTGATATAAAATTTATACAGCTGGATAGAAGACTTAATTTTAAGACATACTGGACCCTGCCCAAAGCATTTGGTGATGCCGCAATATGCAAGCATTGTTCTCGAGCGGGGTCATATTGTTGCATGTTCGCGATGAGCAGGAAGTGTGATGACGTGTGCTCGGTGCAAGCACTGTCCAGGATTGAGATTTTAGGAAGTTCCAACAGACATCTTGCAACACCCATAAGGTCTTTTTAGCTGTGGAAGTTTGCTTACACCTGCCATGCCTTTTCACACAAGACTTGCTCATGATGACTTGCACGACCTAGGGTTCCCCAAGCGCAGCGCCACTATTTTTTACGTGTGACCGCTGACTTTTCCCCTAAAAGTCAGGCCAGCCAAGCCCAGGCTAAAAAAAAAAGAGTTCATGCCCCACTGCTAGAACTGAAGCGTAATCATAAACAGTGGTTAATTTAAACATTCCTGCATAAAAATAAATGGGTTTGGGGTCCAGTGTGAGTGCTGGGGGCTGAATATGTCCCGTTTCCCTGCCAAATTACCTAACTTTAGTGACATGAATGCAGAAGTGCATGTCCAAGCTCAAAATTTCCCCATTTTTTTGTTCCCAGTTAGTTTGTAGGTCCAACCTTACCCATTGGGCAAAAAAAAAAGAGGGGCAAAATATTTGATCTAAAGGACTTGGTGCGTGGGCTTGTTTGCTAGGCAAAAATGTGCATTTTTTGAAAACCATGGAAGCGCAGTGTTTGGACTCCATCTGAGTATCAGGAGTTGTTCAGTATAATCCCCAGGGGTGTTTAGCCAAGTTGTATGGTCTGGGATGCTGGGGTGGGCTGTGGTGGGCAGTGACAGCTGGGAAGTAAACAAACTTATAAGGCTTTGCCAGGAGGCCCTAGGCGCAACCTGTTTCGCTGGAAAGGCACGGACAGAGAGATAATAAAAACTCGATCACTCAGACTTGCGACAAAAGGATTTTAAAGAAATGAGGGAGGTAGACAAATATTTGAGTGATTGAACATTGTTTAGATAATTAACTGAGCCCAGCAAAACAATCACGACCCCAAACAGTTCAGAGGTTGTCGACTTAAAAAAAAAATTAGCACTTTTCCCTGCCAAAAGGGGTGTCCAAAACCGGAACTTCACCCCAGACCTCGGACCTTCACCAAAATGTCGGGAATATTATTTAGAACACCCCTGATTTTTTCTGGCACCGGGGAGGAGCTTTTGGAAATCCACTTTTTGGCAGGGATTTCCACCTTGGGCACCTCCCGCCAAAAAATGAGTGTGCAGGGGTGCTTAAGTACGTCTAATTAAGGGTCCTGGCTACTTGAATGTATTTACCCAAATTTCTAAGAAATTTGTGAAGTCCAGGTTTTAACCGATTCGGTTGGACGCACTTTGGGCCTGAATAGCTCCGCGGTCGGGCGTCCGTTCCGTGTAAGATTCTGTAGACAATTAAACCCGTTACCTCGGAGCTGGCACGCCGAGTTTCGCGGCGAGCTGTGAGGGTCAGACTTTTGGTGGCGAGAAGGGCTGCAGAGCGGCGCGTTGTGACGGCCTCAAAATGCGGAATTCACTGTTTCAATTCTAACTTGATTCCGTTCAGGAATCGTGCAGTTATCATGCGCCGTCGTTCAGCTGTTGCAGCGACTCTGGCAGGCTAGAAGTCAGTGGCTGCATCTGGAGACCTCCGAGGAGGGATTTTCGGTCGGCGACTTTTTCGGGCATTTTAGTGCCGCTGATATAAATAAACTATTATTTTATGTCTGCTTGTCTTCCTGACTTGTTTGCTAGAGACTCTGTGAATCTTGAAGAGTGCATCTGACACTTCTAAATATGCCGGCCTCGCAGATGAGAAAAAAGCAGGACACAGTCATGCGTTGCAAAAAAGTCTACTCAAGAACAAACTCAAAAAGGAATTAGAGCAGCCTGTGTGCCAGACCTGTCGGACAAATCCAGCTGTTGCAGCGACTCTGGCAGGCTAGAATCAGAGGGTTGCATGGAATGATTAAATGGGGATCCAGGCAAAGAGGGTCTCAGGTGTTGTCAAATTTAGTAGAGAGACAATGCTGACTTGCGAGGCAGAAGCAGGGAGGGCACGAAAAAGCGAGCGCTTGAAAATGGAAATAAAAAACACACATCACCGCGTCGAAATTTGGGCGGGCGGAGCCCTTCTATTTTGGCATTGGGGCAAAACTATTAGCAGGCGGCTGACCTTATAAAGTTGAAAATTTGACGGAAAAAAACAATTTTTTTTGCGTTGAACCGCCCCTAAACCTTCTCCTGCACCTTGTCCTGGTGATTGGAAACCTTGTATTTACAGGTGGATAGCCCCAAGGACTACGCATCCAAGGTGTTCACATTGATCAACATCGCCCTGGGGTTGGACCCCATGCTACCTGACGAGCCTGCCATACCAGGAAGCAGCAGCAACGTGGCAAGCAGTAGTAGCCCACCGCAAAGTGTAGAGGCTGAGGTGGAGGACCCTAATGACCCATGGAGCAAGAAGTGAGGCAATTTTAGGCTTCATCACGCATGATGGCGAGCCTCATGAGATTCTTTTCTTAGGACCTGAACATTTTTATACATTCTCATGCTAGCTCGGATGGCCATTCTTTGGATTCCAGAATAGAGGGTTCCTACTACTAAGCAGGCATGGCGTTGCTTTGCCGCTTCTGCGTTTGTGTTTTCAAGGAGGATTTAAACTGATACTGAATCTGTTATGCAAGTCAGGAATGTGTGTATTGTGACAAGGGCCAGGGGATCACAACGATTGCTTCACATGTCCATGGTGTCAATGGGGTGGCCTTCAGCCAGCAACAGGCTTGGCTGCTCGGTTGCCAACTGGACAAAGGTTGTAATAAAAAGAGCTGCATGCACACAAGGGTTTCCAACTTGGAGGGGGGACTTTGAAAGGAGGTAATCGATATCGTGGGCTGATGGGCTCATAAAGACCAGCACTTGAAAAACAACTGTCAGGGGGGGGGGGCTCAGCCAGTGCAGAGTTGTCACGAAGAATCATGGCACCAGCTTAAGCGTGGGTTGCAAGTATGGGCTATATCGCTCCCTCTCATGTAACATGATAGTTGTATGGAAACTGAGTGTTACATGAAAGTGAGTGATTAAAAATCTTTTAATTTTTAACGCAGCGGGGAAATCTGCCTTACCCGCACTCAAAAAGATCGCAGAAAGAATGAGACATGCAAGGTAGATGTTGTAAAACCAGTGCTTTCAGCTGGCACTCAGTTTGCAACGAGCCTTTTGAAAACCAACAGTCACAAACTCGGTCACATCCTAAGCTGCAATCTGTTTAAACAGAAGCATAAATTGCCAGAAACACACCAGAAAGGCAACATGTCACTGAAAGCGCGTGGGAATCACTGCTGCCCCTCCTCATGAGAACAGCGTGAGACTTATAAATGCATAGTGCCATGTGTGGCCAGACAAAGGACTGTGGGTCTGCAGCATGTTGCAAAACGACATAGCATGTAAGTGCATAAAAGTGACATGACACTAGGCCGCCTTGATCTAGGTATAGGTTGGCCAGCTTCCCCTTGTTCCCGGCTCTTCTTAGCAGAACAACCCGACTCTTGTTATCTAAACCGTTAGTTCACTGTACTCCTTTCGTGTCTCTCTAGTAGTATGGATTGTAATGCTGAGCGTGACGTGTTGGTGCAGCTGCGTTCCCTGTAGGGGAACTCTCTCTTCCCTTTGGATTGTAGTGTTGGAGTTGGTTTTGGTGCACCAGTCATCGCAATGGCTTAGCTGCTTTTATCCTGGCTAACTCTTAGCTTCCCTAGTTTTTTTATGTTGAGTGTCTCATGGTGGTGTAGCTAGATCGGCCCGTTTCCTTGCTTTTCACTCTTTACTAGCCCTGTCTCCTAAACCTTTCTTTTCTACGTGGACACCAAAGTACGCAGGCTTTCCTTCCTTCTTTCTTTCCCGTGCTTGACCTTCTCGTACACATTTTGTTCTTCTTCTCATCACCCTGGTTAACCAGGGTGATGAGAAGAAGATCGTTGTTCCCCCTAGAATAGAAAAAAAGAAACAACTACGCAGGCAGTGAAAGGCACTCCCCACATTAATTGAGGAAAAGGAACCACTTTGGTACCGGGTACCATAAGCTCCTCCACCGCAAAAAGGAAAGGAAAAATCAATGGGGATCAGGAGGGCTGCAGGCTAACCCCTGAAACCGGCTCCTAATGAGAGTTGATAACAGTACTGGAAAGGGCACGTCTAGTATGGACAAGTTTAGCAACGAAGTTCACAAAGTGCACATGGAGCCTGGAGGCAAGTTACTTTACTCTTTGAGAATTAAGACCCAGTTCCCTAATCCCCCCTACTACTACTACGAAAATTGCTTCCAGCCTGCCTCTCTTGCTTCCCTTTTATTTATCAACTTTCAGTGTCGTTTCAACCTCGTAGTAGGGAGTTTGCTATCTCCCCTGGACCTATGTAATACACCATCATCATCATCATCATCATCATTACTGGGTAAGTGCAATGCAGCAAAACCGAGTGGCTCCAGAGAAACACCAACAAAGAAACACAGATGTAAGTCTGTCCTTCCCCTCACCATCCACATGTACAAAACATACACAACGCAATAATGACTGCCTCTGAGTCAGCTTTTCCTCTCAGTTCCTTCTGCATGCGTCGGAAAAGAGTGGGCTGTTGCAGGCGGCTTGAATCAACTGGAATCAACCACGAAATTGCCAGTTGTTTTAACACGGGGTGCGAGTAAAAAAATGGTTATTTCAACCATAGTTGATTTCAATTTGTTTCAACTAGAAAAATGGTTGAATCAACTACGGTTGATTCCTG
>Ga0307942_1001934_pt1:12500-16757 | contig 16757 bp, 20 predicted proteins | sample OrgLakmetagen175_FD_201846 | JGI IMG/M metagenome (GOLD analysis project Ga0307942, IMG submission 201846) | Saline water microbial communities from Organic Lake, Antarctica - #175 | ecosystem: Environmental > Aquatic > Non-marine Saline and Alkaline > Saline | place: Antarctica... | reverse complement strand
AGGCTAAGGATATTGGTATAACCACTATCCACCCTCCAATCTAAACCAAGTCTGAATGAACCCAGGGCCCAGGAACCCAGAAGCCTCTTTCGACTTCCTGCAGCCGGATAAACGGTTTCTCTGCGAGAAGAGGTGAGCAAAAGTGGTGGAAATCGAGCTGCACTGTAAACATGCTTAGATGAGTGGTGTTCATTATTACACCTCTGAATTACATGCCATTAGTAGTGGTCAAGTAATATTTCTTTGTAATAATTTGTAATCCTCCTCAAGCGGTTCGAGGCTCCAATTATTAGTAAGTGGCCAATGCTCGCAGATAGACTCTCTCTCGCCATTGCTAGACAAAGGGGAGATGTTGGAACGAGGCATACACTGGCACGAGGCAAACACAATTGATGTGCACAGACAAACACACACACACACACACACACACACACACACACACACACACACACACACACACACACACGCACGCACGCACGCACGCACGCACACACGTATACACACGCACGCGCACACGTGCATACATGCATACACACACATACACACATGCACACACACACAAAACACACACATTCACTCACTCTCACACACACACACACACACACACACACACACACACACACACACACACACACACTCATACACACACAAACACACCTACCTTTGTCCTATCAGGCCCTCGGCAGATCACTGAACCATCTTTCTGATGGGGGGGTCACATTCATCACACCTAAATCCTCACAAGCTGCTCGCCAAACAGCAACAGAAGGCATCCCTTGGTCCTTACCTGCGGTTTGCGGGCTACGATGCTGAAACGCATGGGTACCGGATTAGCGCTTTGTAAGTCACAACATCCACAATGCACTGCATGCACGCATTGGTACTCACTATCATGCTAGTACCCGGTGTATATACAGGGAGTGTCAGACCCGCAGCTTCTTTGGCATGATGTTAGATCAGTCAAGCGGTTAAGCAGTTTTTTCCAGGGGCCAACTCATTCTGTTTGGTTGAGGCACTTGCTTCTCGACTTCTGAGGCCATGCTCTGTCTAGCTTTTAGTTTTGAGTGTCCTAGTACCGAGACTCACCGCTACTTCTCGACCCCTTGTAACTACCTCTCCAGGTACATCAGATGTGAAAACGCCCCAGGGCATAAGCATGTGCATGTGCATGGGCGTGGGCATGGACATACACACAAAGGAGCTCCACCAGCCACGCATAGCACCAACGGTGCAGGTGCTGTTGCGGCACGTCTGTCTGTAGTGGACGAGCCCAGCGCAAAGGACAGCCTGCCAGGTGCGTGTCACACCTTTTCAGCATTCAATGTTGGGTGCTTCATACCTTCAGCATTGAACAGGGCCACGTTTTTTGTTGAAGGTCCTGGCAGAGCTGTCGATGGAGAGTGCACGCATGCTCTCTCATAAGCGCACGCGCGCGCACACACACACACACACACACACGCACACACACACACACACACACAGAGCTTTCCTATGGAGAGGACTCCTCCGGTCAGGGCTCAGTTACCAAAGTGAAGCCGTTGCTTTTGGACACGTGGCATGGTGTGCAGTTTTACAGGCGAGCATTTACAGTTGGCAGGCTGAAGAGAGGTTGTACCGACGCACAGTACCATCTTGCACAAACACACATGAGCATGCACACACCCACACACATGCACACACACACATATGCACGCACACATGCACACCTGCCTCCTCCTCCTTTGGCGCACGTGCATTAGCTCTCGAATTCCACATCCTACGTCGACGTATCTTTGTTAAACTTCAAATTTACAGCAATTGAAGTTGTACTAACGCATATGCATGATCATGTACTCCTGCCTCCTACTCCTTGGGCACACACACACACACACACACACACACACACACACAAACACACACACACACATGCCACCTCTCAACGTTCGTACATCCAGGTTTGACCTAGTGCTCTCATGCAAAGAAGTGCAGCACCAGGTCTTCTACAGCATTGCGGACCCGCTCTTAAAGCAGAGTGGGAAGACGTGAGTGGGTGGCGTGTAACGTTTGAAAAGCACTCAGCTTTGGAGGGCCTTACCGGTTAAGAACAAAAGACAAGAAGTGGGGGAGCGTCGCTTTTGCGACGCTGCAAAGTTGGCGAAGCCCATCAGCACTTTCAGTACAACGCGTGCGTGCCTGTGCATTTTTATGCATGTGTGTGTGTGTCTGTGTGTGTGTGTGTGTGTGTGTGTGTGTGTGTGTGAGTGCGTGTGCACGCCTGTGTGTATTCGCACGCGTTTGTGTGTGCATGTGTGTGCGCTTTTTTTATGCCCCCTATTTTAACACACAGCATTAGGTGGGATGATAATATCAATTTCGATTCTGGCCCACCCTACGTTACTTACTTTTGCGACTCTGCCAGGACCAACCAACCGCATTAAATCAAAGAGGGGAATCATCATCTGTGTGTTTTTGGCACATGAAACAAATGCTGTCACACTGTCACACTGAAGATACCAAGAATGAGGGAGGCAGATACTATCATACTTGGAACTCATATGTGAGGAGCTGCACATGCACAACGACAGAGTACGGCCACTTACTCTACACCCCCATCCATGCCTTTCAAAATCAATCGCACTCACACACACACACATTGCAGGCATTCCTTCTTTGTCCCTCCCAGCAACGATGGCTGGCACTTCGGTTTTTATTCCTGGTGAGAAGGGGGGGAGGGAAAAAACACGTGTGCAGGCATTGCACGTTTTCCCTGCATCAAATATTACTTGGCACGGGTGGTGTGGAAAAGAAATGGCGTGTATGTGTGTACCTTAGATCTATGCATATGCATATGAATGCATGTCTTTACGTCGGCCCCCTCCTCTCCTGCTTCTAATCATCACAAACCTCTCAACTTGTTGCTTCTTGCTCGCACAGACTCAATAGTCATACAATTTGCATACACACAAATACATACAAAGGCACACACCACACACGCACACGCAACACTCACGATTTACACACACGCACACACACAACATTTACACACACACGCACACACACACACACACACGCACACACACAACACACACACACACGCACACACACAACCATGTGTTTCTTGTGCTTGTGCAATGCAGCAACGGCTTCCACGAGAGTGAGCCTGCAAAAAAGGTAAAAATAACAAAAAGTGGCGCGTGCGCAGCAGAGATGTGGCACAGAGCACTTCTCCCGGCATAAGTGTTTTATAAAGCACAGCCAATCCAGGAGCCTGTTAGTATCATAACTTTTTGGCGTCACGGTCAAATGAACTGATAATCAATATTCAGAACCCTGACGTTGAGAGCTATCGATTGGCATATAAATGAGTCGATTCTGAGGGGTCGGTCGGTTGGTGGGTGGTCATTTGGGGGGGCTCGGATATTTTGAGGGGGGTCTCCAGAATTTTTCTGGACCACTTCCAGCAAATAATAAATTTTTTTGGAATCCTCAGCTCAATCCACTTCCAGCAAATAGTAAATTTTTTTGGAATCCTCAGCTCAATCCCACCCTTGTTGGGTGATTTAATTAAAGGGGGGGGTCTTGGTGTCTGGTCACATAAATGCATGGAATGCCCCCAAGTAGGCCGCGGGGGTGTGTTCAGGCATAATGTCAGCAATTGATTCCAAACTTGCAGCTCACGTATTGCTTTATGCATTGGTTGCATGAATGAAGCAAAACATTGCTTTAGCAGAGGTTTTGGCTGGATTTGTGCACTTAACAGGTGGTCAGTGCAAGAGCGTGCGCATATCAGTTTTTGCCCTATAACTCTTTCAGGTGTTAAATCATCTGGCAAGGGAACTGTGCAGGCAGATAGCTGCTTAAGATTCTGAGCAGATTGACACCCTTCTTATTAGTGTGGGGGGTCAGGAAGGGGGGGTTGGGCGGTGGGTGGTCATTTTGTGCCGGAGGCCCAAAATTGACACATGACTGTCATGGATTTTTTATTTAGGCTCCTGGCCAATCAGTACAAATAACACAGAAATATCCCCCCACACGCAAAAGCAGCACCAATTTGCTCTCCAGTTCCCATCCATTTGGCCATTGTTGCTGGATAGAGTGATGAGGTTTAGAGTGATGATGAGTTAGAGTGATGGTGTTTAGAGTGATGATGAGTTAGAGTGATGATGTTTAGAGTGATGATGAGTTAGAGTGATGATGTTTAGAGTGATGATGAGCTAGAGTGATGATGTTTAGAGTGATGATGAGTTGCTGGATAGAGTAATGATGTCTGTGTGGGAC
>Ga0307942_1001934_pt1:0-10000 | contig 16757 bp, 20 predicted proteins | sample OrgLakmetagen175_FD_201846 | JGI IMG/M metagenome (GOLD analysis project Ga0307942, IMG submission 201846) | Saline water microbial communities from Organic Lake, Antarctica - #175 | ecosystem: Environmental > Aquatic > Non-marine Saline and Alkaline > Saline | place: Antarctica: Organic... | reverse complement strand
GGGTGGGTGGTTGGGTGCGCGTGTGTGCGTATGTGTGTGAGGGTGTGCATGCATGCGTGTGTGTGTGTGCTTAGAAGACTAAGCTGCTAGCCACACCTGTTAGCTGCACTATTCCAGTCGGTGCGAAAATTTTAATGGAAAGTTTGTATAGGACAAGTGGGGGAGCGTCGCTAGCGACGCTGAAAGATGGCGAAGCCCATCAGCACTGTCAGTGCAACGCGTGCGTGCATGTGCATGTGTGTGTGTATTTGCATTCGCGTGTGTGTGCCTTGCTGCCCCACAGACTCTGCAGTGGTGTGCAATGGCACCGGAGCAGGCTCTGCTGAAGCAGACGTGAGGATGTGCTGCTGCTAAGAGGACGGGGCAGGTGCGAGCATTGTGCCCAGGCTGGCCACAATGTCTCAAACGAACTGCAGAGAAATCGGCAGAGAGAATTGCAGAGAGAATTGCAGAGAGAAAGAAAATACACCAGTCTTACACAAACTGCAGAGAGAAAAATTCCGTAAGGGTCGCATGGCAAGCTTCCGCGCGTCATGAACATCTGACTGTTCTAAAATTAAATAGCCCATCAAAATCAGCATTAATTGAATCCGAGCTCATACTTGCATGGTCAACCGTGAACTTTGCAGCCGGAACACACCTGGGCCGCTGACACAGCAAACGCAGCCAGAGAAATGTGCTAATGAATAATGCACCAGCAGGAAGTTGCCCGGGGGCCTGGCTGAGGAATCCTGGGCAGCTTCCTGCAGCTTCCAAACATCAAAAAATTTAAACACAGCACCCCAGGGCCCACTAACTTTTATGGCACGGTAGAAAGTTTGTTCAGGAGCCTATGTCGAGTCTCAGCCCGGGAGGTGCCCTGGGTGAGCCCGGGGAGGAGGTCCAAACAGCCCAAACCTAATTTGTTTCTCTAAAACTGTACACACGGCACTTCAGGGACCTCAAAACTTTTCTGGCACGGTAGAAAGTTTGATTAGGAGCCTATGCCGAGTTTCAGCCCGGTAGGTGTCCTGAATAGGCTTGGGGAAGCTTGTGTGAATTACCTTAGGTTCACGATCACTTCGGAAATTAAATAACTATTTGGCAAAAAAAGAAAATTTTTAATAATTCTTGGGGCCCTCTCCGAACTGAATTCGAATTGAAAGATCAATAATTTAGGATGAAAATCGAAATGAGCTCCAAGCGCGCCAGTGTGAACCCCCAGCCACGGCTTCAGCCTCAGCCACAGCTGCAGCCATAACAAACAGCAGTAGCAGTGCACAGGCAGCATTCACAGGGGGGGCTCTCGAATTCAAAAATTAATTCCCGATAGGGCCCTCCCAAAGTGCCCTCGAACTCAAAAATTAATCCCCAGACCACCTCACGAAATGAAATCGAAATTTTTTGAAAGTGTGGTCACGAAGTGATCGTTAACGAACGGTATCCTTGTGCTTTTGAAAATGAGCTCCCAGCGTGCCCTGGTTGTGAACCCCTGATCCCGTTTTTGGAGCCCTTGTCCCCAGCTGAGAGGCTGGCCGCTTAGCAGAGGGATGAGAAGCTGCAGAGGGAGAGGCAGCTCAGGGAGCTGGCAGAGGCATAGGCAAGGGCAAGGGGTGCGGCTGTGAAGAGGCGTGGGGCGTCCATGCATGCTGCTCCAAGAACAAGCCTCCTCCTCTCACAGGCCCTTCAGGCCCTTCCTTTGGGGCATCCACACAGAGTTAGTAAAGAAGATGGCAAGTGGGTAAGAGAGGGTTGCTTCTCGATTGAGAAAAGTACACGTGCAAGCACTCAGCTGTGGTTCTCCCCATGCAGCCAATGTGCAGTCTGCCCATTAGCCTGCACAGCAGCAGCAGCAGCAGCAGCAGCAACAGCCAAAAGTGGGCTCGAATTCACCAATTTATCCCCGACAGAGCCTGCCCGAACTGGACTCAAACTCGAAAATTAATTTCCAGACCCCCTCACGAACTAAAATCGAAAATTTAAATAAATTGTGTGCTCCCAAAGTGATTGTGAACCTACAGTATATTGGGAAGTAGTAAACGCTAGGGGCTCACACCAGGGGGGGCTTTGCCAGGGGGGCTTCGCCAGAAATGATGAGAAAGGGCTCATCTCGTAGTTCAGGCACTGAGCAGGGGCACGCACACTCATTTTCCCAGGTGTGTTCTACAAAACAATGTTTTGCTAATTATGCAGTTTTTCAAATGATGCCTCGTGCCAATGTGTGTTCAATGTGATGATGGAGTGCTGTCAATTATCCTGGGGGAGCGTCGATTCTTTAGGTCCTCGTCTGTCAATATACAGGACTGCGGTGCGCTTTCAGCCCAATCTAAGTCCTGCACATTCAGGCCTCGGTGTGGTTTGAACCTCAACTGCTATTAATTAAACATCTGGGTCCCTAAACTTTGTAAAACGCCTGCGATGCCCACCTCTACCGACTCCACGATCTGCACTTGGGACAACCGTGACGTCTGAAATGGATCAATTAGAAAAACTGTGGGCTACATGAAATTATTGATCTGAAACACATAACTCTTTGAACCCGCCTCACCAACTCCACGATCTGCACCTGAGACAATCATGATGACTGTATTGAGTCGTCCAGACAAGTGCGCTCCATGACCTGACAGACACCTTATTAAGCTTATAAAACTGCTCCACAAACCACTCCACCAACTCCACATATCTTCACGTACTCAGACGCCCTTCAGGTCTTTCACATATCTCCTCAAACTTACCTCACCTGCTCCACAGATCTGCACTTGAGACGACCATGACGTCGAAATGAATGTTTAAAAACAGTGGGCTACATAGACTGGCAGACTCCTTATTCATCTGAACAACATTCCTCCTCAAACTCACCTCATTCACCATTTCCACAGATCTGCACTTAAGATGACCATGACGTCAAAATGGGTCAATTAGAAAAACTGTGGGCTACATGAACTTATTGATTTGAAACACATTGCTCCTCAAACCCGCCTCACCAACTCCACAGATCTGCACTTGGGACGACCATGACATCTGGGATGGCTGGGGCTCGTACCCAGACACCCTGCTACAGACGCCTGTGTTCCAAGGCTGCTTCCACGCTGCGCGCAGGTAAGATAAAAAGGCCCACGCTGCGCGCAGGTAAGAAAAAAAGGCCCACGCTGCGCGCAGGTAAGATAAAAAGGCCCACGCTACGCGCAGGGAAGATAAAAATGCCCACGCTGCGCGCAGGTAAGATAAAAAGGCCCACGCTGCGCGCAGGGAAGATGAAAGGCCCACGTTGCGCGCAGGTAAGATGAAAAGGCCCACGCTGCGCCTGGCAAGTGCATGCCACTGCAAAGCATGGAATCTCAGCTTGCAAAAATTTCGCTGCACCTGGACAGCGCAAGCCATTGGGAAACGTGGGAGGCACCTACTCTTGCCTGAACCTTGCAAGCATTTGGGATGCTCAAAACCAAGTATATACAACGTATATACTGCATGCAGAGGTTTCTCTGCAATGATTACAGTGTATCATACATTTGCCAGTTGTGTATGGTTCTGGCCAACCCTTAATTAGACACACACACACACAGACACACACACACACATACACACACACCACACACACACATATACACACACAGTCACACACAACAGGACTAAGCATCGGTGGGTAGATATTTCCAGGGCTGCTTTTAAGATATGGAGACGAGTCTCACAGCAGGTCACATAGAGGTTCCAAGATGTCTGTTGCGTGCGTGTTATAAGATGCTGCATTTGGATTTGTCATTCTGAAGGCCAGGCAGGGCACACAGCAGGTCACACATAGATTCCAAGATCTACATCACATGTATTTCTCCAGGATGGAGCTCCTTGTATGGAAAGGAGAAGTAAAATAACGCCATGGTGTTAGAGGGCACACCTCATGGATGAGGCTATTCATAAAGAGTATTTATGCATCCTCGCCCTCTCCCATTCACTGGCACTCGTATTCACAAGCACAACTAAGCCCACACACCCCACAGATTCACACTTTGATCTGTATGTACCGAACGGGGCCATGATCACCTAAACCAAAACCCTAAGTGTTTAACACTTCCGGCATGGATTAGGGAAGAGCACTGTTACCCAAGGGTTAAGCCATACAGTATCCCACCATGCCAGATAAAGGAGAGAAGCCTTCCTTGTAAGGCATGTGTGTGCAGAGACCTTTTTGGGATTTGTGAGTTGCTGCGATTTGCGAATTTGATGGCCAGGTTTGGCACTCACAGGCTTCGAAAGTGCCCCTTACTTTTGCAGGCATGTGTGTCTTTAAACAGCAAGTTTGATCTTGATTTGCTGCTTTGTTGATGAACCTGAAGGCCAGACAGAGGACAGTAGGGTGTTGACATCGCTGCACACTGCACACATGCGTATGTATGTGTTTGTGTGTGCATGTGTTCGTCACATTTATGTGTGTGTGTGTGTTTGTGTGTGCATGTGTGCTTTATATAAACAGCACTTCCGACTAGGATTTGCTTGTGCTTCTTATCTAACTGCATTGTGAGTGTGTGTGTGTGTTTAATCACACATCTTACGCCCCCCAACACACATACACACACAAACACATAAAACACACACATGTACACACACACACACACAGATTCTACGCCATCATGCAGCTGCACACCACACCTGAGCGTGCCAAGGAGGACGGGGTGAGTGTGTGAAAGTATATTTGTAATCAATCTCCCTGTTGCATTATTTTTGTTCACACACACACACACACACACACACGCACACACACACACACGCACACACACACACACCGTCTTTCTGTACCTCAAGCATGTGTGAGTGTGGCCATATAACAATTATGACCATGCCCTACATCTTAACACTGTTACGTCCAAAGCTTTAAACATGGCGGCTCACAGATGCGTTTGAGCTGAGAAGTGGGCACCACTGACACACACACACACATACAAACACATTACATACACACCTGCAGACATACGCACTCCCATGTATGCGCACACACACAGGTGTACACGCGTACATACACGCATACAACACATACACACGTACTTACACACATACATACACACGTACACGTACAAAAACACACACGCACTCACACACACGCACACACACAGATGTTTGGAGCTGGAGGCTGGACGCAGCTGACTTGCTTGGGCCCAAAGCACGCGCTGCTATTGCCAGACATGCGATCTGAGCGCTCCTGCCGTCAAATCGTTTCCCAGGAGAGCTGGAAAATGTGCGTGTGCATGCACGTACGTGTTTGTGTGTGTTGGGAGAGCAAGAACGAGCTGGTTGGGTGCGAGCTTTTGGGCATCGCTAATCACTTGTCACGCTTGTGAGGAGTTGGCCAGGACCATGTAGGTATACCTATGCAGTGTTTGTACGGTACTTTGGGCAGGAAAATCACCAAATATACGGTGAAATACGGTGCATATTTGGTTCTGGCCAACCCTATGCTTGTGCATTTGCTCTGCCGGTAGTCACATTGCAGGGCGTTCTTTTTTTCGTTATGCAGCATTGCGGTAGGTGCATGTGGTTACATTGCAGGGCGTTCTTTTTTTCGTTATGCCCCATTGCGGTAGGTGCATGTGCTCTGCCTGCCATTATGCTGTTGGAAGCATTCTTATGTTGTATGGTGCACGAGGTACCATGTGATGCAACTCAAGACTGGCTGAAAAGCTATATATATAGCCTATATAGCCTATATAACCTATATAGCGTATAGATATATAGTGTACCTTTGGTGCTTTGAAATCTCTGCCTCCGTCTATAAACTGCCACGTGTTATATATTTGTATATATTTATATATTCATATACATGCTCATATATACGACGTGTTCGTACGATGTAGTTTCCGACCGACCCCCCTGCGTGTTAGGATAAGTTCCTCCAATGTATAGCCATGTATAGGGTTGGCCAGAACCCTATATATACACTGTATATGACCGTATGTATGGTGATTTCCCTGCCAAAAATGCCGTACCGTACCTTACCGTACTCACCCTGGTGCCCAAATTTCAGAAATATTGAAGGTAACCCCGGGTAACCCCGGACCCTGTAAATAATTATGTTAATTCTTCCCTGCACCAACCCTGGTGGGCAGTTAGCCCAGCCAGTGCCTGTACAAGGGTGTGTGTGTATGAGTACGCATGCACGTTTGTGCGTGTGCATGTGTGTTTCTGTTTCACGCTTGTTGTGCGTGTGCGTGTGCGTGTGCGTGTGCGTGTGCGTGTGCGTAGGCATGTGCTTGTGCGTGTGCGTGTGCGTGTGCGTGTTTACGCTTGTTGTTGTGCGTGTGCATGTTTACTTCTTCTTTACGCTGAGCCCGCTCCTCTTTTGCCTGCTGCAGCCTGGCTAGGTCGGCTTTCTGCTGCTCCTCCTTTTGCTGCTGCAACGCTGCTTTTTTCTCTGCTGTCGCTGCTGACTTGACAAAAAATATTTTAAACGTCCGCTGGAACACACCTTTGGGCCCAACCGGTGCTGCTGACGCTAGGGCTGGTGTTGGGGCTGGGGCTGGGGCGGGGCCTGGGAGGGGAGCGGGGGGGGCGGGGGGGCCTTCTCTGCTCATCGCTGTTCAGCCACCCACCAAACTTTATTTTCGCCAAACCCCGGAAACCCCGGAGCCTCTGAATAAATATATATTTTACGATGCCGATATCACGCTGGAGGGCAAAAAACGTTATTTACCCGGGGTGAGTTAAGAAAGGTACGGTAGTTTACCCGGGAAAGAGGAGAGCGTGCTAGCGATGTCTTTCAGGCCAAGCTGCTTACCAATAATCGAACGAATTTATTTAGTGTTCACCTACTATTGATAACAGTATGAAAGAATGTGAAATCTAAGTAATGATATTCACAGAATGAATTAAATTGGATTGGATTGGAGATGAATTATGGATTCACAGGAAGGGATGAAATGGATTGGATTGGAAATGAATGAATGGATTCACAGGTTGAAATGGATTGGATTGGATTGGAGATGAGTGAATGAATGGATTCACAGGATGGAAGAGTGTGTGCAAGCCTTGCCTGCCTCTGTGGGGCGTCTCAGACGTGCCACAAACAAATAATGAATGGATAATTTGTATGGACCTTTTTTAGTGACGATCTAAATAATGTTCTCAGGATGGAAGAGCGTGTGCAAGCCTTGCCTGCCTCTGTGGAGCACCTTCTCGTCGTCTCAGGCGTGCCCTTCATCTTCCCTGAGGTGTCTGCCGCCATCCCTGTGGCGCGATGCTGCAATCGTGAGTGCGTGCATGCTGCATGTTTGTGTGTGTGTGTGCGCGTGTACTGCCCATATGCTTTCGTTTCCCCTGAGGTGTCTGCTGCCATCCCTGTGGCGCGATGCTGCAATCGTGAGTGCGTGCATGCTGCATGTTTGTGTGTGTGCGTGTACTGCCCATATGCTTTCGTTTCCCCTGAGGTGTCTGCTGCCATCCCTGTGGCGCGATGCTGCAATCGTGAGTGCGTGCATGCTGCATGCTTGTGTGTATGTGTGTGTGTGTGTGTGCATGCGTGTACTGCCCATGTGCTTTCGTTTCCCCTTTCCCCTGATGTGCCTGCCGCAACCCCTGTGGCGTGCTGCTGCAATCGTGAGTGCATGCATGCATGTTTGTGTGCATGCGTGTATGTGTGTGTGCATGCATGTGCTGTAATTGCATGTGTACCTGTACCTGTGTATGTGCGTGTTTGTGTTTGTGTGTGTGCAGGTCTTTCAACGTTTCTGAGATGCCTTCCGTGAGTGTGTTATCTTGTTATCATGCACGTGCATAACACGTAGCATATCATGTACTATCTCATGCACGTGTGCCTTGTTCACGTTTTTGTCTTCCTTGATTTCTGTGTGCCCTCTACTTTTCCTGAGGTACCTACTGCTATACCTGTGGCCTGCTGCTGCTGCTGCTGCCATAAGTGGTGTTGGTGTGTGTATACCTAAGCTTCTTTATGACAATAACCTTCTTTAGGGGTTCTGCCGCCTTCCCTGTGGCATGTGTGTGTGTGTTTGTGTTGGTGTTGGTGCATGTGTATGTTTGTGTTTGTGTTTGTTGCTAAGTGTGTGTAAGTCCCAGTATACCTCCAAGCTGCACACACACGCACACACAGTGCATCTGCAGAAGCTGGGCAGAAGTGCTCAGGCTTCATGTAACGCACAATGGGACTGACATGTATGCTCTCTTTCACACACACACACACACACACACTGTGCATCTGCAGAAGCTGGGCGTAACTGCTTAGGCTGTGTGCAAGTGCTACGTGACTCTGGCCTCGATCCAGGAGTGTTCAAGTGGGTGGAACGAAAGGATGTAGCGTGTGTGGGTGTGTGTGGGTGCACTTGGTGTGGGTGTGGGTGTGGGCGTGGGTGCACTTGGTGTGGGTGTGAGTGGGTGTGGGTGCACTTGGTGTGGGTGCGGTGTGGGTGCACTTGGTGTGGGTGTGGGTTTGGGTGCACTTGGTGTGGGTGTCGGTGTGGGTGCGGTGTGGGTGCACTTGGTGTGGGTGCACTTGGTGTGGGTGTGGGTGTGGGTGTACTTGGTGTGGATCCAGGAGTGTTCAAGTGGGTGGAACGAAATGATGTAGCGTGTGTGGGTGTGTGTGTGCACTTGGTTTGGTTGTGGGTGTGGATGCAGATGTGTAGGTGTGGGTGTGGGTGTGGGTGTGGGTGTGGGTGTGGGTGTGGGTGTGGGTGTGAGTGCAAGTGCAAGTGTGGGTGTGGGTGTGGGTGTGGGTGTGGGTGAGGGTGCAGGTATGGGTGCAGGTGTGGGTGTGGGTGTGGGTGTGGGTGTGGGTGCGCACGCACTAACGCGCATGTTTGTAAATTAAATTTGACTAGTGGCTACCTTTTTATCATTATGTGATTGGTCTTCTGGCTAGAGGGTCCTTTCTATAGGCACGCCTTCAAAGGGTCATTTCTGTTTGATGCTGGCAATAATTTTAGTCAAATCACGGTCATTTCTGTTTGATGCTGAGAATAATTTTAGCTGAATCGCGGTCGTTTCTGTTTGATGCTGGCAATAATTTTAGCTGAAACGTGGTCACTTAACCCTGTAAAGTGTCTTGTCATTGGATTCGTTGCTCTTTCAGATCGCAAGTGGAATTATTTTAGGTTGGGATGATAACCACACCCCAGCCTACTCTTTAGTTTGTCCCAAACAACCGCACATCACCCACACACTCACCCACACACTCTCTCACACACACACACACACACACACACACACACACGCACACACACACACTCACACTCACACACACACACTCACACACACATGACACAACACGCAGTGCTTTTGGCACCGTCGACATTCTAGATGATCTGTTGGATGGCTGGAACGCTGACATACACAAAGAGGAGCGTGTGACCACCATTGAAATGTTCCAGGTGCGCGTGTGTGCTTGCGTGCATGTGAATGTGTGCATGCGTGTGTGTATGTGTGTTTGTGTATGTGTGCATGCGTGTGTGCGTGTGTATGTGTGTGCATGTATAAGCATATAAGCATGTGTGTATGAGTTATATGGCGTACACAGTAAGGATGGTGTGCCTGTGCATGTTTACAAAATAAGAGCATGTCTGTGGCATGCTTGCAAAATTGTGGGTGGGGTACAGGCACATATGTGGGTGGGGCGCATAACTTTGGAATTCCAGCATAAGGCTGCTCTGTTCTGTAACGCACACAGACACACACACACACGCACACACACATACACACACACAAGCGTTAAGAATCTATGTTTGCAGCCATATCCCTGCATCAACATCCTCAAGATCAGGGTCTGCCAAAACCATACATACTGGCGTGCACTCCTACAGTTCTGGCCAAATCTAGGCAAGACGTCAGTTTGCACAGCACACACACACACATACACACACACATAAACACACACACACACACCACACACACCACATACAAACAGACAATTCGCATAGCACCATGTTACCTATTTTCTTCTCACATGCAGCGCTTGGCAGAGAGCCGTCGGATGCGCGTGTCTTTCCTGGCAGGGTGGGTCTTTTGTGGGTGGGGAATGGGGGGG
>Ga0307942_1001932_pt1 | contig 16766 bp, 24 predicted proteins | sample OrgLakmetagen175_FD_201846 | JGI IMG/M metagenome (GOLD analysis project Ga0307942, IMG submission 201846) | Saline water microbial communities from Organic Lake, Antarctica - #175 | ecosystem: Environmental > Aquatic > Non-marine Saline and Alkaline > Saline | place: Antarctica: Organic Lake... | reverse complement strand
GAAAGTGTTGCGGCGGAGGGCCTTCTGATGGGCTTGCGCGCGGCTGATGGAGTTGAGGGTGGCGAGGGCGACTATTGCCCAGACGCCGGGGTGGATGGAGGGGGGAGGGGGGAGGCCAGCCACAGGTGGGTGGGCTGGATCTGGGTGCCTGGGGGAAGGTGGTGTTGGAGGACGTGGCGGGCTGTCACTGCTATGTGGCGAGACCAGAAACGGTGGTCGCGGAGAGCGAGGAGGGGGTCACTGGCATGGTCTGGCAGTTACCAAAATTGAGCCATAGCGGGGTCGCGAGGGTACCACCTCCTAACACAGAGCGCCCTTCCCACTAAGCTTGTTAGTACCAGCAGCAAAGGTCATATAGCCACTGACAGCCTTACATCACTGCACCAAATCAAAAAGGAGCTCTCACACCCGAATCTCCATCGCCACCACATACAAGGAGATGTCCTTCAGTCCATTGCTAAAGCAATCCGCCAATCACCATCGCCCATCCACTTCTTCAAAGTAAAGTCCCATGCCGGTATTATCGGTAATGAACATGCCGACGCCCTTGCTAAAAAGTCAGCCACCACCTATTCCGCCATTGCAGACACCTCCATCAAAACAGCAGGCCCTAAGGGAAATCCCTTCTACAACATCCACTGGCTTGCAAAAGAAGACATAGGAAACCAAACACAAACCCATAATCATACCCATGATACAACAAACATGGCCCATTCTCCTTCCCCAAAGCTCTGGTACCTACCAAACCACCGTGAAGCCCTTCAAACACATATGCATCTTCTCCATAAACTGGGAAATGTCAAAACTGAAGCGAACTACCATGCGTACTACCAGAACCACATAAAGGAGGGCACTGCCAATGGAGACACTAGCAATGCTTACCTAACATCATCCAATGTCCCCTTTAGGACCAAATGTATCATTGTGAAATGCAGAACAGGCACCCTTTATAATCAAGAACATGCGGTATTGTTCAAACTCTCAACAAGTCAAACCTGCCCCCTCTGCCAACAAGTAGACAGTGCCCTACACATCCTTTCTGGGTGCCAACACACACAAATAAGGAATATGATCACCGAAAGACACGACTTAGCATGCTGCATGATCTTTAAGGCTATCAGCAAAACTGGCTCGTTAGGATCATGTGTTGTCTCCATAGATATAACTGGCTTCCCCAGCTTATTGAACGAGACTAGGCACAACCTCAACTGAAAAACCAACTAACCAAATCACACGAATCGTCACTGCCAACAATTGGGCGTGACAAGGCAGCAATGAACGAATGACCATGCAAAATCCCCAGATTCCTGAAACAGCCGAAAGTAGAATTCTTCCCAAATGGCTCTTCCCACCCCGCTTCTCAGATAAAGATAGAGTTATCTCCAGCCGCCCATATTTCGTGCTGGTTACTCCCATTGCTGCAAAAAGACAAAAACAACAAATGTAGGGGGGTGGGTTCTTCGGAGTGGCAGGGGGCAATTGAGGGAGACTGGGAGCACCTCAGCAGCACCGCCAGCCGCCAGTACAGCCACCAACCCCAGACAGCACCGACCTCAAGACCTCAGCAAATCTCGGCGTGACATCCACCTCGTCCAGATCAAGTATGGTGAGGACACCAGACCTCAGAGCCAGCTGAACGCCGCAAAAGAACAGCACAAAGACCTCTGCAACATTCTCCAAGGAGCCTCCGATACTCTCCACATCATCCTTTTGGGTGTGGGTGGCATCATCTACAACACTCACACTCTGAAGCCTTTCAAGGAATTGGCTCTTGATTCTCAAAGAGTTAAGAAGCTTGCCTCCAAGCTTTATGTGCACTCTGTGAACTTTGCTGCTAAACTTGTCCATACCAGACGTGCCCTTTCCAGTACTATTATCATCTCTCATCAGGAGCCGGTTTCAGGCCAAGCCTGCAACCCTCTCTATCCCCATGGATATTTCCTTTCCTTTTTGCGGTGGAGGAGCTTTACGGTACTCGGTACCAAAGTGGCTCCTTTTCTTTAATTAATGTGGGGAGTGGTTTTCACTGCCTGCGTAGTATTTCTTTTCTGGAGTCTGAAACCCTCAATCCAACAAAACCATCACAGTAAATCCTGGAGGGACAAACACCAACAAAGCCATGGACAGAGCCAAGCTAACAGGGATTGTTGCTATTTTGGTAAATGATCTTCAAGAAGCTGGAGAAGTCAGTTTATTGCAGATAGCATTTTCTGGTTTTGATATTGCGGTATAAACTACTCAATGTTCAGCCAGATGGTTGGGTAGACTTCTAGAGGGAGCACAATATGGATATGGTATTTGCATGCTCCCAGGGTAAGGGCCCCCTAACTGGCACGTTTCAAGCTCAGCTCTGAGATTCCAATGCAGCTGAGCTTGATACGTGCCAGTTAGGGGGCCCATACCTAATCGGCCGCGGCGTGAACCCTACTTTTTGAGCAGCCATATGCTGTATCTGGCCAGCCAGTGCACCAAACAGAGTGACGTTTAGTGCTTTAAAATTTTTAAATTAAATGAAGATTAATGCAAAAGGTCCCCCCCGTGAAAAACCCACCCTTCCATTCTCACTTAGCTCTCCACCCAATCCAAAGCCCCCTATACCTCATCTGAATGCTAAATACTTGATGTTATACCTAAGTCATTGACATTTGCACGCGGATAGTGTATTCACTATTAGCCAGCAACTGCATTGAAAAGGAGCCGCCAAGTAAAATTTGATCTGTTTGAGGCAGCCATATATGTTCTAACACTAAAGCAAGCTGGCACAAGCATTCCCGAGCTGTTTTGTGAAGTCAAAATGTCATTACGTTTTAGGATCCTGCCGTGGCGTGGCGTGGCATGGCGTGGCGTGGCTTGGCGTGGCGTGGCGTGGCGTGACGTGGCGTGGCGTGGCGTGGCCGTGTTGTGCAACCCTGACATTTGCTGGAAATTTGGTATTCTGGGGGGTTCTGTGGGGCCCGCTGCGTAATTTGCACCCACTTTGGCAGGTAAAAAGTGCATTTCTGAACTTGCCCCGATCGACCTCTGTTTCAGGATATAAGCATTATAAATGTCATTTAACAATGCTGTAATGTCGAATTTGGGGCAGGGGTACTGGGAACGCCGGCGATTGGGTGGCAGGGACACAGGGGGAAAAGAGAAAAATTTGTGCACCTCTTCCCAACCGCATCTGCTGAAAGGGGGAAAAATCAGCCATCCAATGCATGTCTCAGGTTATGGAATGGTGGAGTAAGTGCAGCGATAGGCTTGCGCAAAGTTTAGTGAGACTGTTTGGCCGGCAGGTGGGTGAGTTTTTCATGGGGGCGACCAAATGGCAAAAAGATCAAGTGGTTGACAAGGTATGCAAATGTATGCACCATTCCCCATGGAGAGCACCTGTTTTAAGGTACAAGTACACAACGTGTGCAGTCCTGTCATTCCTTACGCAGGGCGACTTTACTAAATCTGAGCAATAGCTTATAATAGCAGCAACAGTGCTAGATTGGGTTCAATTTGGTGAATTGACGTGAGAGTGGTTGCCCCTTTTATGTAAAAAGGAGCATATTTGGACATTTGCTCAGATAACCCCCTCTGGTAAACGTCCCAGCCCTGGGGAGGAGAGGCGCAGCAGCCGACTAGAGTGTGTGTGGTATAGTATATGTCAGTGTGTTAAGCAAGTTGGTTTGAGAAACAGCAGAGAAAGAGAGATAATCAGGAGAATTGCCAGTCTGAAGTGCAGTTCCCAGCCTTTGCTCAGGAGAGACTCGACCCTGGCTATAATCCATTCTTCAATAAATTGCTCTCCACCATTGGTTGTTGTGCTGAGTCTTATATTTTGCAGTGACGGTGATTTGCTATGACAGCCCTTCTCCATTCATCCATCTTCTGTTCCGGCTGGAAGATCCTCCCCCATCTTGCCTACCAGATACTCTTAACACTTGCCAACCAAGGCCTCCAGCAGAAAGGCTCTTTATTTTCTCAGATCTTGATGCTGTAACAGCACGCTTGCACACCCAACATAATCTAGATTTTAAATCAAAAAAGGTTTCAAACCACCAGTCCATAAAATGCTGTACAAAACACCGAGAACTGAGGAAAACGTTGTCGAGAAATACATAATTCCTTTGGAATAATACAAGTGTCACCTCAGGAGAAAAGAAAAATGGCATGCTCTGTCGCACATGTTTTATATACAACCAAAGACGGGCGCCTCAGTGCAGCCATATAGAGGGCCCACCAATCTGCCCCTTAGTGTTTATTTGGTCGTGTATGTTGTAGTAGGAGTTGTTTGCTTGGATGTACAAACGGCCACGCCACGCCACGGCACGCCACGCAGTTGAAATTATGTGAAATTATATATGTACAAGGGATCTGCCCTTCTCAATAAATGGAAGCCCGTTTTGCTGAGGCGTGAATTCTGATTGCAGTATGATTGCCTCGAACGTCCAAGAAGTCGATTGCTGGTTTCAAACACGCCTGCCTCAGTATTTTCTGTTACAACATTTTAGGAAAATTGCTCATTTAACCCCCTCTGGGATTGTCCCTATTGATTTTACATGATCGTCTGCACTTTGGGATGATCATGACCAAAAACTGTGTGCGGGTTCAAACCGAGGACCTCACAACGAGCGGCTGTCGGCCAAGGCTTCGATACCAATGTAACAGCGCATTCTAAAAGGGATATTCGAGATGTTGATTCGGAATAGTTCAATATCCGTCGGTCTCATGGTTGTATGTCTGGTTTCTTTGTCATGTTGTTAAATAATTCAACTCCAACTTCTTGCGCGAGGGTCCAGAATCTTCACGGAATTCACGAGCTTTTAGATTCGCTGTCAGTTAAATCGCTGTCAGCCAAAATGGATTGTCTCGCCGCTCTGCCCCTTCCAGAGCCTACGTCTTTCAGGGATTTGCCCCCAGACCTTTTTGCTCTCATCTACAGCAAGCTGACCACCAGGGAGGATAGGAAGAGCCTGTTCCAATGCACCAAGGCAGTGCGCATCCCTCAGGTCCGGTATATTCGTTCCTTGTGCGTCCCGTGCAAAGAGATGCTCTGCACTGACAGCTGCTTTGCTTTAAATGTTGGACAACGCGACGTGACGCACCCATGAAACGCAAACGACAAACTCACACGTTGTCACGCAGGTTCTCCAGCTCATCAACAAAACGACGATTGATTTGATGATGAGTGGCGGCGCCTCAGAAAGTCTCCCAGGGCTCACTCATTTCCCTCGAGGCGCAACGTTGACAGAGCTGACCGTTTTGGGGTGGCACGGAGGTGGTGCAGAACATCTGGTCCGGCTGTGGCAGGGAGGAGGAGGAAGCCTGAGCACGGTGCACCAAAGGGAGCAGGAGAGAGAGAAGGAACTGTTGGCTGGGGTCAAGTTGCTTCGAATATCTTGGGTGAGGGCTATCATGGGTGAACTCATGGGTTGATCAACGAGAGGATCTTGCTTAAGCTTGCGTGCGCATTTTGGGATGACACCTGAGCCTTAAAATTGTGCTTTAGGCAATCGATGACCATTTGCTAATCATTGGGTAATCACAGTGACATTAGCAATTAGTACAACTCACAACTATTTCGATCAACTGCGCTGCAGGAGAGCTCCACAATCATGCCGGTGAGGGTCTTGCTCTTCCTCTGCCCAAACATCACTACTTTAGTTTCAGATGAGCTTCCTCTCAAGTGTTTCTCGGCTTTGGCTGAAGCACATTTGCCTCACTTGCATTCGGTGCAGTTGAACACTATGTTTTACAACAACACAAGTATTGATGGTGACCACTTCAAGATGGGTTATGGTAAGCTGAAGAAAGCATTGAAGCAGATAGAAAAGAAATATCTTGGTGTGCAGTGGGAGGTGGGTACCATTATTGTGGTTAGTGAAGCACCAGTGTCCACCCTCTATGATTTCAAGGGCATGGTGGTGTCAGGTTGTGAAGAAAGTGGTTTTTTACATCCCTATTGACATTTACAATAATGGCAAGGAAGGCATGGCGCGGATAATCCCTTATTCGACTGTGGAGTGAGCTATAATGAGGATGATGAATATGGGGTTTTTGGGGGCGGCGATTACTATGGTGCTGATGATTGGGGTTTCTTGAGTTAATGAAGGTGCTGCTCAGATAGGCATCGACATTGATCGTATTGGATGCCTCGTCGACTGACTTGATTGACTTGTTACTGACCTGATGGGATGTCAGTTCATATTTTCTGTGAGTGTTTTGGCATCCAGACCATTTCCCTTTTAAAGGCTATGGAGTGAAGTCCTTGTATGGCTGCTTTAGATGGTGCTGGTTGCTCTGACGAGGATGGTGTGGAGGGTTCCTGGTGTTTAAGGAAGATATTTAGCTTATATTTTGCCTTTTTTGCTTGTTGATTTAGAACTATTGTGAATCGTGTGGTTTTGACTAAGCATGTGTGCGGCGGCAAATCAGCACGTGTAAAAAATAGCGAACTTTTCTGCAATGAACGATATATTTTTTCCGACCAATGTCCTCTGAGTTTCAGTAAGATCCCAGACTGCTGAATACCAGGGAAGGAATTTCCGAACGACTGAAGGCCAGTGAAAGAAAAGACCTATTAAATGCAAAGTACCGCAAACTTTTCGACTTGTCAACATAATTTTATCAAGCACTTGTACTAATCCCTGACACCTCACTTAGCCCTGTCTTCCTAAGCCCCTGCTTTATATAGACACCTTTTCACACAGGCTTCCCCTCTTTCTTTCATTCCCTTGCTCAACATTTGTGTGTACACCTTGCCCTTCTAGTCATCAACCGGGTTCCCCCCCCTACTTTATTTAATTTCTTCCGGCCCGCCTCTCTTGCTCCCTTTCTTTTATTCAGTAACTTTCGGTTCTTTTCAGCCTTGTAGTAGGGAGTTTGCTATCTCCCCTTGGCTTATGTAACACGTCCAAAATTTAAAAAAATTGAGAACCGCCAACCCCCCAATACAGGCGATGTGTACCTCACTATTCTAGTCCTACTTGCATACAGAGCTCATAGCTGCAGTGGTCACGAAATCCTCATCAACGCTGATACTGACCCCTTCTCACATCATTTGAGTGGCAGAGACAAATTGTGTGACGACCATTTGGTTGGTTGAGGTAAACAGTTTTTACTCGTCTTGTTCAATAAGCTGGATGTGCTAGTCTTTTTTATTAATCAGCTGTGCCTTCAGACCAAAACCTAGTTGATGAGAACGATGCTTAGTGCTGATGGTGATTTGATCTGACACCCTATTCGTCCATCTTCTGGCCAGCAAAAATAGAAATCCCCTCAGCCTACTAGAAAGTTTTGAGGCATGCCAATTACTCATGCCTTGCTAAAGTTCAGCAGAAAAGCTCTCTGTTTTCACACTAATATGATACCTCTTCTTAGGATAATGATCATGGGGACACTTTTCCAATCCTACAAGGGTAAGGGTAAGGGTTACACAGCTATATCCGCCAGCGAGGGCAGTTGAGCTATAGCATAAAAAAGCCAGCTTCAAGAAGAGAAAGAGGCCAGACTGAACAAGACACCAGAAAAAGAAGCTAGGATAAACATGAAACAGATGTATGAAGAAGAGAAAAGTGAATAGAGAAAGAGAATGTTTGTTTTGAATCCTACAAGAATAGACCAATATGAAAAGAAAAGACTCCGCTGGTTGTGATGACACAGCCAGCTTGATAAAGGGAGGGTAGTACGTAGGTGCCCGCACCAGGCAACCCCCCACCGCGCAAACAATCAAAAAGAAACTAATGTGGGTCAGGGGGTTGTGTGCCGTGGCAACCAGACCCACACCTTGACTGTTGTTGTTTAAGTTTTACTGCAATGCATCATATCTTATATTTATAGTATAGATGTAGTTATGTGACAGCTTTTTAATCTTACGGTAATCCAGATTGAGGTCTGCCAGAGGTTTGTCTGCATGGTCTTTGTAACTAGTCCCCATCTCTCCAATGAGGATCAAGTAGAGCTTGGATTTTCTATATCCCTGTCAATGTAGGTTGCTCCTCATACATGAGTTTAATGCATGATATTATGTGCCTCCTCATTCTTGGTATCCTCAGTGTGACAGTCCATGTTTTTATGTGCCCCAAACACACAGATGGTGATTCCCCCTCTTTGATTTAATGCGGTCGGTTGGTCCTGGCAGGTGCTTGATTGTTTTCAATTGATTCTATCAATTGTGCTGCAATATTGCAAACAGCGTTGTGCCTTTTTTCCCTTTTCAAGGTTTTTTTTGTAGGTGCTACAAGTGTGGTGCTACAACAACAATTATCACAATTTTTATCCTGTTTTACATATGCAGCCTAGCAGTTGCACGTTTTTACTGATGGTTTATCTGTAAGACAACTTCAGGTCTGCTATTGCCAAAGTTTACAGAATTGGTGATAGCAAGGGTTTTAAACAAAGAAAAGCTGTGGCTTTTCCAGGTCTTCGCTTTGACAGCTGGTCTGTATGGTTGTCAAGCGTGGGCCACTTCTTCTCTGACATATGCTTCCTCAAAAACCACCCCTGCATACGTTCTGAATCTTGCGTGTTAAGAAAGGTACTGGTACTCACTGTGTGCTCCGCGAAACAGGTCAGATGCCCATTTTATTATAGTTTCTGATGCATTATACGATTCTAGTAGAACAGTTCACTTTCTTCAAACAATCCTTTCCTTGAGAAAGTTGTGCGGGCTGACCTTTCTCTTGCAAACAGAAGTAGTACATGGACTTATCAGGTGCTGTAAGATTTCCCTGTCTCAGCAATTTTTGGATGCCATACCGTCTATCAATCTGGAAAGAGTTCAATGAAGTTCGAGCTCCTTGTACGTGAACATATCATTGGGGGCTGGAGAGAGCTTGATAATTCGACACCACAAGAGACTCAATATTCCAGCAGAATTATGAGAACTTATCACACACATTTTGGTGTACCTCTGGGGGTTGCTCCTGGTGGTGGTGGGTTGACAGAGAAAGAAATCACAAGCCTGTGTTGCCTCTCTACCTTCGATTAAATATTTCCAACAATCTCAGCCGTGCAGGTGCACTTTCTTGCCTTCGCCTTTCTGGTCATAACAACTTTCTGGTCCAAAGAATGCGTCATAACAGGAATAGAAGGGAGCTCAGGATCTGTGATTAACGTGATTGGCACACTGTTCAAGATGAGGAACACATTTTGCTGGACTGTCTGCATGAACATCTTGTCAACCTTCGCACACAGCATCATCAGCTGGTCTTCCCACCTCAATATGAGAATAGCCCTACTCGTTTGAGGACTTTTTTGAACCAAATATTTTTGGTGTGGCCTATTTTGTGGCTCAGTGCCTAGCCCTTTTTTTTATTTTTGAAATTCTTTTTGATTTAGTTACAGGCTATTTCCAAGCTTCCGCTCAGATGCCCCCCAGAGGCATATAGCAATGTTGCATTACCTTAGCTTATCTGTAGACTGTAAAATTTATGTTGGACGCAAGCAAGCACGCTGTGCTGTGCTTCTGCTTTTTGTAAGTGAGGATCAGGCCTAGAGTCTTCACATAAAATTAACTCAATCAAGTGAACCTCCCACTGGTTTGGATTCAGTTTCTTGTCTTTAGCAAGCTGCTGAATATCTGAGTTGCGGATGGTTACCCGAGAAGAGTATCAGATAAAATTAGGATAACGTCAGGATCTACCTACTGAACAGGTGGGATGTGTGACTTTGTTAATCGGAACTGCATCCATTGGGTGGTGCACACAAAGCAACACCCTATTCCATGCCGATAGTGTGTGCAAGCCTGTACACAATTCATTGTGTAAGATGATAGCTCTTTATATTTCCTGGGATCCTATGCTTGCTGAATTACTCTACTTGCGCTGAGCTCTTTTCATCCTATTTATAACTTTTGCGTATAAGATGTGCTTACATGGTGCTTGTGCCTTCAAGGATGTGAAGAAAGGACATGCTTTATCTGTGTGTCTGTCAGCAGGTGCATATATATGTGTGTGTGTGTGTGTGCAAACAAGCACACCCTTATTTCAACCATCACATACTTAAAAACATACATGCAGGTGGTGAAGCTAGTGGTAATCGTGGGCAAAGAGCGAGTGGACGGAAAATTACAAAGGCACACACCACGTGCAGCAAAAAATGGCACAACCCTTACATAATTCCTGTAATAGCGGCTCTGTGTTACAAAAAAAATGGAACGGTCACATAAAGAGCAGCAAGAAAAACAGGAAAAAGAAACACTCTTCAGGTGGTAACGAGACAGCCGAGTTCACGCAAGGGGGCAGCATTTGAGCAAAATTGTGTGTATTAGTCTGAGCAGCATGTGTCCCTCTGCGGCTAGTTATAAGGAAGCCACACGCCTACGCCAGGGGTGGCAAACAAGCACACACTTTTCCGCAAACATTTGAGCAAGTTTGAGCAAAAGGAAAAATATATCCCACACATTTGACTCAACAGCCCAGACTCAGAAGTACGGAGATCCAGGTGCTCAAACTTGGTTTGTAAATTGCACACTATCGGTAGCGACGATAGCGAGGGTTATACATGGCAGCCCGGGCAGCATCGTACAGGTTGTGGGGCTTCGGAAGAGCTGTCGCGTAGCCGTTCTCTGTGTGTGTGTGTGTGTGTGTGTGTGTGTGTGTGTGTGTGTGTGTGTGTGTGTGTGTGTGCGCGCGCGTGTGTGTGTGTGTGAGTGAATTTATGTGTATGCGTGCATGCGTGTGTGTGTGCGAAAAATGGCCATGGCAATTGTAATTGTAATGAGAAGTGTTTGGTCTGTTTCCCTGTCTGGGCAAAAAGAGGTGGCAGAAAAGCAGGGGGTTAACAATTAAACGTGCAGCAATGGCTATTTGGCTACTTGGCTACTTGGTGTTCAGGGCTTAAATGGGTGGTCAGGGTTTAAATGCTAAGAGCCTTTCAGGACAGGTGCCACAAGCTTTATAGGTCTTGGACATATGGCCAATATGGCTGGCTGCTGCAATATACGTGGCACCTTGAATGCTGTAATATGGTCTTTGTCGGGGCCCTGGCTAGAGTGGGCAGTACATGCACACACACACGCACACGCACACACACATCTTGGAGCCTTTCTCTCACTCTATCATTACTGTGACCTTCCTCTATCCTCGCCACCAAAAAAGGGCACATGCACCACAGGCATGTGCGCACCTAGGCGGTACGTTTTGACGACACAAGCAACTGAAAGAAAAAACTGTGCACACAGTAGGTGATACGTTCTGACGACACAAGCAATTGAAAGAAGAAAGAAAAAACTGTGCACACAGTAGGTGATACGTTCTGACGACACAAGCAATTGAAAGTAGAAAGAAATAACTGTGCACACAGTAGGTGATACGTTCTGACGACACAAGCATCTAAAAGAAAAAACTGTGCACACAGTAGGTGATACGTGTTGACGACACAAGCAATTGAAAATAGAAAGAGAAAACTGTGCACACAGTAGGTGATACGTTCTGACGACACAAGCATTTAAAAGAAGAAACTGTGCACACAGTAGGTGATACGTTCTGACGACACAAGCAATTGAAAGAAAGAAACCCAGTGAAGACCACTCTCCACACAACAAGAGGGTATCAAAGGTCGTACTCTTTATAGGAATTCCCACTCTTCATAGAAGTTTCTTCTCATCACAGGTGATTGACGTGTCTTTTGTTCGTACACTTTATAGACTGGTCAATGTTGCATCCTTTGTTCGCACGCTTCATAGGTGGTTGATTACCGTTGTATCCTTTAATGGCGACATGGTGTCAGAGTCAAAGACATCGCAACTCACCATACGCCTTTTGGGCCACAGCTTTTGCCACGTGGACCGCAACCTGAGAGAGAGAGAGAGAGTGTGTGCGTGTGTGTGTGTATGTGTGTGTATGTGTGTTTATGTGTGTATATGTGTTTTCATGTGTGTATGTGTGCTTTCATGTGTGTATGTGTGCATGTGTGTACTTAAATGCGTGCAGAATGTAAACATGCAAGGAGTGTGTGGGCATGCAGTGTATAACGAGCACGTGTACAATTGACGTGCATCGTAATCGTGCGTCAAAAAACGCTTGCGTGCTTTGAGACCTCAGAGACGCATTGTCTGCTCACACGCACACGCGTTAGTAGGTACAGTAAATGTGCTCAACATGCTTAGTATAACAATTAATAATATAAGTAATGCATTTGTTATCCTGTCCTGTACATAACATCGTTAAAGCATATTTTACTTATGTGCTCACTAACCAGCCCTGCGTTGGGAGGTGGTGCATTAAATGTTTCACATGCACACACATGCACGCACAAACACACACATCGACACACATCCACACTGTGCGCATAAAAAGGGATCAGTTTACCACCTGCTTGCCTCATGTGGACCTTCTTCATCCTTATGTCCACTGGCTATTTAAGCATATAACACTTCAAAAGGGTATCTATAATACACTTTACTAAGCCGCCATGCCATGAAATTCGTACCTCACGGATTTTACTCAGAGGTGGGTACAGCGCGCCTTGGGCCAGCATCTCAGGGTTGACCTGTGCGTGCGCATGTGAGCGTGCGTGTGTGTAAGCGTGTGAGCGTGCGTGAGCGTGTAAGCGTGTGAGCATGCATGTGTGTGTGTGTAAATGTGTGCTTGAGTTTGAATGCATATGAGAGCATGCGTGCCTGCGTATGTGCAAGCAACTAGTTCAATGTATGAGGACCAAATTACACTAAAAACAACCTATTGTCTATAGGTCGGGTGTGGTTGCAGCATCCACACCCACACTTCCCTCACACACACATACGTTCACACTCACCCCCCCCCCCGCCACACACACATTTACACCGAAACCCACATGCATCCCCCCTTCCTTCCCCCCTTGTTCCCACACACCACAATCACTTCAAATACTTTCATGCTTTCATACTCGTGAGCAGCACCTGCACTGCAGCAGTAGGTGGACACAGCACAGTCAAGAGTACCTATCTAGTACAATGTACAATGTACAATAGCACCCCAACTTACCATTCGTGCTATGGCTTCTGCTGCAGCCACAAACTGGTCGTCCCTGAGCTTTGTGCACCCAGAGACAATAGCACCCAGCACAATGCCTGCAGTATAAATTGGCAGAACACAAGATTTAAAGCAGTTTGCTGGGCACAGGGTTTATACATCATGATGCAGCTCTACATCAGCAAAGAGTCATTGACTGTGTGTGTGTGTGTGTGCTCTGAGACGATAGCGCCCAGCACAATGCCTGCAGTACAATTAGCAGAACACAAGATTTAAAGCAGTCCGCTGGGCACGAGGTTTATACATACTGATGCAGTTCCACATCAGCAAATAGTCATTGGCTGTGTGTGTGTGTGTGTGTGTGTGTGTGTGTGTGTGTGTGTGTGTGTGCTCAGAGACAATAGCGCCCAGCACAATGCCTGCAGTACAATTGGCAGAACACAAGATTTAAAGCAGTCCGCTGGGCACGAGGTTTATACATCATGATGCAGTTCCACATCAGCAAAGAGTCATTGGCTGTGTGTGTGCGTGTGTGTGTGTATGTGTGTGTGTGTGTGTGTGTGTCCTCAGAGACGATAGCGCCCAGCACAATGCCTGCATCACACGTTGGCAGCACACCGATTTAAAAAGAAGCTTGCTGGGCATCAGTCCATTACGTTTGCAAGTTACACACTGAACTCAGCAGTTCTGCACTGATGCAATATTTCATTAGCAGAGAAGCATTGGGCGTGTTTGTGTGCGTGCATGTGTGTTTGTGTGTGTGTTTGTGTGTGTATGTGTGTGTGTGTGTGTATGTGTGTGTGTGTGCGCGCGTGCGTGTGTGTGTATGTGTGTGTGTGAGTGTGTGTGTATGTGTGTGTATGTGTGTGTGCATGTGTGTGTGTGTGCACGCGTGTGTGTGCGTGTGTGTGTGTGCGTTTGTATGTGTGTGTGCGTGTGTGTGTGTGTGTGAGTGAATGAGTGAGTGAGTGAGTGAGTGAGTGAGTGAGTGTTGAGTGAGACAGCAACATAGTTAAGGAAGGTCAGAAGCGAAGCAAGGAGATGGAATTCAGTCCCAAAGTGCCTCCTTTTCCTTATCCTTCGTTCATGTGGCGAGTGGTTTCCACCGCCTGCGCGGTTTTCTGTTCAAGAAGAGGAGGACAAATGGGGGGCGGTTGCTGTAACTGGCATGCAAGATGCACGTGCCTTCACAGTTATTATAAACCTCACAATTATTTACCTCACAGTTATTATATAGCTGTAAGGTAGGGGAACTGAAAACCAAGTGATCACAGCAAATAATTAATGGGCTGCAGGTTCGACAAAGGTTCAAACCAACACACACGCACATGCATATAGCACACGTACGGAAAGGCACCCACACAGCACACAGGGGTAAACATAGCGCATGCATGCGCACACACATATTCACACACAGATCAAGGAAGCAAAGCGCACTAGGAGGCACGTAGACAGAGGCACCCACACAGCACACAGGGGCCAACACAGCGCGCACACACACACATATACACACGCGCACACACAGACACACACACATCCAGGCACCCAAGCAAAGCGCGTCAGGAAACACGTAGACAGAGGCACCCACACAGCACACAGGGGCCAACACAGCGCGCATACATACACATACACATACACACACATCCAGGCACCCAAGCAAAGCGCATCAGGAAACATGTAGACGGAGGCACCCGCACAGCAAACAGGGGTAAAAACAGTGCATGCGTGCTCACACACACACACACACAAACTTACACACACATCAAGGAAGCAAAGCGCACCAGGAAACACATAGACGGAGGAACATTGGCCTGGTTGTTGCTGGGATCCGCCCGCTAGAAGAACAGGAGGAGCCTGTGTTCAAGTAGGCGTATGTGAGTATACAAACGTGCAGGCATGCTTACACATGTGTGCTGTGTGTGCTGTGTGGGCAGCACATGCACACACACATTATACAAGCCCATACACACACGCATACACACACACACTTATCGGCACACACACACATAACACACGATAACACATACACTTGAACACACACAAACACACACATGTGGCCTAGGCCAGCACGCGCACCGTGAATTCCGAGGTTGCCATGAGGCAGGCACCATTAGTCCACGCATACGCATTTTCTGCAGTCAGCTCAGGCTTCTCACTAAGGGGGAAGAAGAGGGGGTTCTTCGTGTGGGCGGCAACGCTCTCCACTACCTGCAAGAGTATATATACAGCAACACCAAAAAAACAAGCAGGATTGATTTTGAAAAGCAAGGGGTGCGTGGCCAGTATAGGTGCTTGGACGTAGATAGTTAAGGAAAACACAGGAGGTGCTTGGTCGTATGCATATAGACGTTCAGGAAAACACACAGGTGGTGCTCAGGTGCGTATACACATAGACAGTTGGGATATACAGGAGGTGCTGGATCGTATACACATAGACAGTTTGGGACATACAGGAGGTGCTCAGGTGCATGGACACATAGATAGTTGGGGAACACAGGAAGTGCTTAGGTGCGTGGACATGTCGACAGTTGGTAAACACAGGAGGTGCTTGGTCGTATGCACATCGACAGTTTGGGGACACAAGGGGTGCTCAGGTGCGTGGACACATAGATAGTTGGGAAACAAAGGAGGTGCTTAGGTGATGGACGCATGGATGGTTGGTTGTCGACACATAGATAGCTGGGAAACTCAGGTGGTGCTTGGTCGTATGCACATTGACAGTTTGGGAATTACAGGAGGTGCTTGGTCATAGACACATCGACAGTTTGGGACATACAGGAGGTGCTCAGGTGCATGGACACATAGATAGATGGGGAACACAGGAAGTGCTTAGGTGCGTGGACATGTCGACAGTTGGTAAACACAGGAGGTGCTTGGTCGTATGCACATTGACAGTTTGGGGACACAAGGGGTGCTCAGGTGCGTGGACACATTGACAGTTTGGGAATTACAGGAGGTGCTTGGTCATAGACACATCGACAGTTTGGGACATACAGGAGGTGCTTGGTTGTATACACATAGATAGTAGGGAAACACAGGAGATGCTTGGTCGTATGCACCTTGACAGTTTGGGAACACAGGAGGTGCTCAGGTGATGGACACATAGATGGTTGGTCGTCGACACATAGATAGTTGGGAAACACAGGAGGTGCTTGGTCGTATGCACGTTAACAGTTTGGGGACACAGGAAGTGCTCAGGTGCGTGGACACGTAGACAGTTGGGATACACAGGTGGTATTCTCTGTACCACCTGGGGAGGAGCATAACAGCAGCATGCCAACTGTCAGGAAGAACAGGAGATTGTGGCCAGAGGCTGTGCATGGATGCGTGCACACATTAAGGTTGTGGCCAGAGGCTGTGCATGGATGCGTGCACACATTGAGATTGTGGCCAGAGGCTGTGCATTGATGCGTGCACACATTGAGATTGTGGCCAGAGGCTGTGCATGGATGCGTGCACACATTGAGATTGTGGCCAGAGGCTGTGCATGGATGCGTGCACACATTGAGATTGTGGCCAGAGGCTGTGCATGGATGCGTGCACACATTAAGGTTGTGGCCAGAGGCTGTGCATGGATGCGTGCACACATTGGGATTGTGGCCAGAGGCTGTGCATGGATGCGTGCACACATTGAGATTGTGGCCAGAGGCTGTGCATGGATGCGTGCACACATTGAGATTGTGGCCAGAGGCTGTGCATGGATGCGTGCACACAATGAGGTTGTGGCCAGAGGCTGTGCATGGATGTGTGTGCACTGTCGTAGCAACTCACTGTCACTGCAAAGTATAAGACTCAGCACAACAACCAATGTGTGCACACATCAGGAAGCGTCACCCCCAC
>Ga0307942_1001929_pt1 | contig 16783 bp, 12 predicted proteins | sample OrgLakmetagen175_FD_201846 | JGI IMG/M metagenome (GOLD analysis project Ga0307942, IMG submission 201846) | Saline water microbial communities from Organic Lake, Antarctica - #175 | ecosystem: Environmental > Aquatic > Non-marine Saline and Alkaline > Saline | place: Antarctica: Organic Lake... | reverse complement strand
TCTCTCTCTCTCTCTCTCTCTCTCTCTCTCTCTCTCTCTCTCTCTCTCTCTCTCTCTCTCTCTCTCTCTCTCTCTCTCTCTCTCTCTCTCTCTCTCTCTCTCTCTCTCTCTCTCTCTCTCTCACACATACACACACACACAAAGCAGCACACACACACAAACACACACACAAACACACATACACAAGTGACACACACACCTGCCAGCGCACAGCCGCGTCTATGGCCTTCACTCGGTCTTCAAAGCTGTCAGGCACGTCAGCAGAGAGTGTGATGGCCACTCGATCAAGCAGGTGCTCCCTAAAGGCACCCTCCTCTGGGTTGTACGTGGCAATCAGCAGGGGCCGGCACCTGGTGTGTGCGGGTGGTGTGTGTTGTGTGTTGTGTGTGTGTGTGCGTGCATGTGTGTGCATTGAGTGCTTCGTATGTTTCTGGGTTGCACGTGGCAATCAGCAGGGGCCGGCACCTGGTGTGTGCGAGTGGTGTGTGTTGTGTGTTATGTGTGTGCGTGCATGTGTGTGCATTGAGTGCTTCGTATGTTTCTGGGTTGCACGTGGCAATCAGCAGGGGCCGGCACCTGGTGTGTGCGGGTGGTGTGTGTTGTGTGTTGTGTGTGTGCGTGCGTGCATGTGTGTGCATTGAGTGCTTTGTATGCTTCTAAGTTGCACGTGGCAATCAGCAGGGGCCGGCTGGTGTGTGCGGGTGGTGTGCGTTGTGTGTCTTACGCCATTAAAAAGCAGCACATAAGTTGCCACATACAAATACATACATACATGTATGCACACACATGCACGCCCTAACAGGTGAGTGTACTTGAAAACTCATGGGTTTGCCATGCTGTGCCATGATGTGCGTATGTGAAGAGAATGAAGTATGCGGTAGGAAATCATGATCCATCTAATTATATATATATATTTTTTTGTTTTGTTTGTTTTTGCTATGCCCTCTAACTTTACATCACATTGGTGCCATGTTTCAAAGGAACAAGTGCACAAGCACGCAAATAGCACACACATAAATGCCACACACACATACATCACACACACATACACTCATACACAAAGCAGCGCGCGCACACACACACACAAATACACGCCACACACACAAACGAACATTCACACAAAGCAGCACACACACACACACACACACATACACATGCACGCCAGGGCAGGTAAGTGCACTTTCCAACTCACGGGTGTGCAATGCTGATGCCCTCCCGCTCCACCACGTTGATGCCATCGCTCAGAGTGGACAGCAAGAGGTTGGCAATGCCATCGTCCAGCAAGTTGATCTCATCCACGTACAGAATGCCTCTGTGGGCCTCTGCCAGGAGGCCTGGCTGGAACACGGTCTTGCCCTCCTGCACCGGCACACGCGTGTGTGTATGTATGTGTGTGTGCGTGTGTGTGTGATTGTTGGACGGGTTGGGCTGGAGATCCCCATTTTACTTGCAGTATGCATGTGTGTGTGTGCATGTTTATTAGCGAATGTATTTATGCAGTTCAGTAAGCACTCACCCACACACACACACACACACACACACTCTCACAAGCACACATAGTCACTAATATACACAAACACGCACGCACGCACACACACAGCTCAAAGCCTGCAGCTTACCTTCATAGACGCCTCAATGTCCACTGTGCCCACCAGACGGTCTTCAGTGACACCCAATGGGATCTGCACAAAGGGTGCGTCTCGCAACTTGCGTGGCACCCCCTCCACACCCATGCTCTCATTCCAGCCGATCTTCTCAGCCAGGCCATCCTGCGTTTCGTAGGAATGGGTACGTGTACATGAGTGTGTGTGTATATGTGTGTGTGTGTGTGCGTGAGTATGTGTGTGTTTTTGTATTCGTTTGCGCGGCACTGCTTCCACACCCATGCTCTCATTCCAGATGATTTTCTCAGCCAGGCCAGCCTACCTAGTTTCAGAGTAATTGCAATTGACATGTCTGTGCAAGGAAGGTCGCAAGGCAGACATGGTGTGTGTGTGTGTGTGTGTGTGTGTGTGTGGGTGTCTGTGCCTGCAAGGCACGTGCTTACACTTTCCTCGTCTGTTAGCCCATGAAAAAAATAGCATACAGGCTTCCTCTGACAAAATGACCAATGTACCGTACCTTTGCGGATCCATCCCGGTGCCTACATTAGAAATATTAAACGTAACCCCGGGTGACCCCGGGTAACCCCGGAGCCTCCAAATAAATATTTTAGCCATTCCCGCATAAATACCGGTGGGCATTTATCCCAGGCAGTGCGTGTGCGTGTGTGAATATGCGTGCACATGCGCGTGTGTGCGTGCGCATGTGTGTCGTGCTGTGTGTGTATGTGTGTGTTGCTGGGGCAGGTGCTCCAGGTGCTGGGGCGCATGTGTGTCGTGCTCCAGGTGTTGTCCAGGAGTGTCGTGCTCCAGGTGCTGGGGCGCATGTGTGTCGTGCTGCAGGTGCTGGTGCTGCTGCAGGTGCTGGGGCTGGTGCTACAGGTGCTGGGGCTGGTGCTGGGGCTGGGGCTGGTGCTGGTGCTGGTGCTGGGACTGGTGCTTGGGCTGGTGCTTGGGCGGGGGCAAGGGCGGGGCCATCTCCGCTCTGTTCACCCACCCACAAAACTTTATTTTCGCCAATCCCGGGCAACCCCGGAGCCTCAAAATAAATAAATATTACACGATACCGGAACCACCCCAGAGGACAAAAAACGTTATTTACCCGGGGTGATATCGAAAATGTACGGTACTCACATTCCTTACAGATATATGCTTGGTATACGCACACACACACACACACACACATACAAACACAAGCGTGTACACAAGAAAAATATGCACACCACACACACACACACACACACACAAATTCACAATTGCACGCTTGTGGGCACACGCATGCAACACATAAACACGCACAGACGCTTGTCCGCACCTCCCAGCTACGAGGGTCGTCAGGGTCTGAGTTGCAAATGCTTCCCTCCACTACTTCAATGGGCGGCAAGAGAGACAGGATGCCACGGGCCATGACGGACTTGGCGGTACCCCTGGGTGTGTTTGTGTGTGTATATGTGTGTGCAAGCGTGTGTACGTGTGCATGTGTGTGGGTGTGCGTGTGGGTGTGTGCGCGTGCGTGCGCACGCGTATGTGTGTGAGCGTATGCAAGTGCGTGTGCGTGCTCGTGAACATGTAGCGCAACCATCTTATACCTGCAGTGCAACCATCCTAAATCCTTGACTCTTTGTTCCCCACCTGGGACGATAAGACCTTTGACGTAACCAGCCTTGATACTCTACTTCCTTCTTTCTTGCCACCCTGGCTTGCATCAGCTGCCTCCTATAACTCACATGTGATCTCTGTTCCCCTCACACCCTGTCCTCCTCACATGCTGTTCACCTATTTACACATTGCTCACTCCACCCTCTGTGTGTTCACCCCACCTGCGTCCTGCAATGGCAATGCCACCAATGCTCGTGTCCACGGCTCCTAGAAGCAACGCCTGCTTGATTAAATCTTGGCCTACCACAGCGGCAAGGGGAAGGGTACGCGCCACACGCCCGCTGGTGTCTGCCATGTCGTAGCCCAGGTTGGCTGAGGCTGTGAGTGTGCACATGGGCCCGTGTGTGCTTGTGTGTGTTAATATGTGTGCGTGCTCCTGTGCATGTTAGCTCGCGTGCGTGCGTGAGAGTGTGTGTATGTGTGTGTCTGCTAGAGTGTGTGTGTATGTGTGTGTGTGTGTGTGTGCGCATGCATGCGTGCGTGTGTGCATACGTGTGCACACGTGTGTGTGTATGTGTGTGTGTGTGCGTGCGTGTGTGTGTGTGCGTGTATGCGCGTGTGTGTGTGTGTGTGTGTGTGTGTGTGTGAGAGCACGTATGTGTGCGCGTACATGCATGCATGTGTATATGTGTGTTGACATACCTTTTTCTGCAGGCTCTGTGGCCGCTGCTCGAACTGCAGGCAGGAACAAACGGGCACGTCAGCAGCTTGCACGCTGGTGATGGCTGATGCAAGCGAAGCAGTCTGGAATGATAATGCCTATACCTTGGAAAGATGCCATGCGCCCTGGGGCCAGGCTGCTTGAGTTGTGCTGTAGGTGGGAGGAAAAGTGACATTGTGAATCTCTCTGCAATGAAAGCACTTGTAAGTGGCTACACCACACCTTAAATGTTGGTGCATGAAGTACAGCATTGTGGCATCGAGGTGCGACGTGCGAGATCCCGCTGGCTGCTGCGCCGGGGCGTTGTGCCACAGCAGGCAAACAAAGGGTCTTCAGCATTTTATGTTACCTATTATATTATAAAAGAATATCGCCAATATATACTGCGCTAGCAAAACAAAACTGTTTTCAAGTCATGATTCCAAAACTACCGGGTTTAAAGTGCACTTTAGCATGTCAATGAAAGACTGAATGGATGCATTGGTTGATGACATCCCGGAGGCCAGGGCCTGCCTTGAGCCACCTTGGGGTTCGATCGGTACACACACGAGCGCACGCGCACACGCACACACACACACACACACACACACACACATGCACGCACGCACACACGCACGAACACACGCACACACACACACACACACACACACACACACACACACACACACACACACACGCACGCACACACACACGCACATGCGCGCACACACACACACAAACACACACACGCACACACACACACACACATACGCATACACACATACACACATACTCACACACACATACCCACACGTACACACATACACACACACTCGCACATACACACATACACACACACATGCACACGCTCACACACACACACACACACTCGCACATGCGCACACACACACACGTACACACACATACACACACACACGTACACACACATACACTCACACACGTACACACACACATACAAACACACACACACACACACATACACACAGAAACACACATACACGCACACGCGCACACACGCATGAGCACAAATATGTACACACATGCACAGGTAGATCTGTCACGCTGGGAGTGGTCTCAGGCTTTGCCAAGCTTATGCTGACCGTTGTGAACAACCTGGAGGTAGGTATGGTCCCCTCCACACAGGCATTGTGTGTTTGGCACGCCAAATTCTCTGTTCTTGGTTATAACTAATAGGTTATAGGTGTCATTCTGGGGTCACAGTCCAAACTGATATACGGCCACATTGCGCATATTCATGGCTGCATGTGTCACCTGTCGTGCGTGTGCCTGTGCTGTTATGTGTGAAAGTGTGTGTGTTTGTGTATATATGCGCACGCATGCTTTGGCTGTGTGGCTATGTACAGCAATGTGTGTGTAGCAAACTGCAATGCTTTGGCTGGCCCTGCCGTTTGCGCTTCTTCTAGATCTGACCACACAAGGCAGGCCTGCAAGAACCACTGTCTCAGGCTGCAACAAAGCGATGATGAAAAATGAGCCCTCAGCAGTGAGCTGGGCAACGTTGTGTGCTGAGTTGTGTGTGTATGTGTGCGTGTGTGTGTGTGTGTGTGTGCGTGTGTGTGTTCCGTTGTGCAACAGTAAGTGAGTGCAAAGGCGTGAAGCCTGCATACTTGAAATGGCGTGTGTATAGGGTTGGAGAGAGCCATAATGTGCGGAATTTTTGGCAGCAAAACCTTGAAGCATACATTTGTATGGTGTACACTTACGATCCAGTCCCTAAATGTTGGTTTGAGTAAGCTTGGCAGCCTGCATTCAACGGGCACACGCTCGCTGATGCAAACTAAGGAGGGACAGAGTGCGCATGCTACCTCATGTCATTGTGTGCGCGCACGATAACTCTTATACTGTGTGATCGCGTTTGTGCACGTTATACTGTGTGATCGTGTTCGCGCATGCTACCTCATGTCATTGTGTGTGCGCACGATAACTCTTATACTGTGTGATCGCGTTCGTGCACGTTATACTGTGTGATCGTGTTCGCGCATGCTACCTCATGTGATTGTGTGTGCGCACGTTATACTGTGTGATCGTGTGTGCGCAAATTACACTGTGAGGTCGTGTGCGTGCCGTCATACTGTGAGGTTGTGTGCGCGCATGATAACTCTTATACTGCTAGGACTGGCCAGGAGCAAATGTATGCAGTATGTGTGTGTGTACTTGCGCGTGTTTGTGAGCATGCGTGTATGCTTATGCGCGCGTAACGTAGCTGATCACTTTCAATTTCTCTGCCTCCTCTTGCACAAATTTGCAAGCTACATATGTTGCATTTGTTGTGATAGGTGGTGAGCCAAAGCCACATGTGTTGCGTGTCTTGTGATAGGTGGTGAGCCAAAGCCACATGTGTTGCGTGTGTTGTGATAGGTGGTGAGCCAAAGCCACATGTGTTGATGTGTTGCGTGTTTTGTAGCAGGTGGTGAACCAAAGCTGCATGTGTTGCATGTGTTGTGATAGGTGGTGAGCCAAAGCCACATGTGTTGCATTTGTTGTGATAGGTGGTGAGCCAAAGCCACATGTGTTGCGTGTCTTGTGATAGGTGGTGAGCCAAAGCCACATGTGTTGCATGTGTTGTGATAGGTGGTGAACAAAAGCCACATGTTTTGTGTGTTTTGTAGCAGGTGGTGAGCCAAAGCTGCATGTGTTGCATGTGTTGTGATAGGTGGTAAACCAAAGCCACATGTGTTGCATGTGTTGTGATAGGTGGTAAACCAAAGCCACATGTGTTGCATGTGCTGTGATAGGTGGTGAGCCAAAGCCACATGTGTTGCGTGTCTTGTGATAGGTGGTGAGCCAAAGCCACATGTGTTGCGTGTGTTATGATAGGTGGTGAGCCAAAGCCACATGTGTTGCGTGTTTTGTAGCAGGTGGTGAACCAAAGCTGCATGTGTTGCATGTGTTGTGATAGGTGGTGAGCCAAAGCCACATGTGTTGCATGTGTTGTGATAGGTGGTGAGCCAAAGCCACATGTGTTGCGTGTGTTGTGATAGGTGGTGAGCCAAAGCCACATGTGTTGCGTGTGTTGTGATAGGTGGTGAGCCAAAGCCACATGTGTTGCGTGTTTTGTAGCAGGTGGTGAACCCAAGCTGCATGTGTTGCATGTGTTGTGATAGGTGGTGAGCCAAAGCCACATGTGTTGCATTTGTTGTGATAGGTGGTGAGCCAAAGCCACGTGTGTTGCGTGTCTTGTGATAGGTGGTGAGCCAAAGCCACATGTGTTGCGTGTGTTGTGATAGGTGGTGAGCCAAAGCCACATGTGTTGTGTGTTTTGTAACAGGTGGTGAACCAAAGCTGCATGTGTTGCGTGTTTTGTGATAGGTGGTGAACCAAAGCTACATGTGTTGCATGTGTTGTGATAGGTGGTGAACCAAAGCCACATGTGTTGCATGTGTTGTGATAGGTGGTGAGCCAAAGCCACATGTGTTGTGTGTTTTGTGATAGGTGGTGAACCAAAGCCACATGTGTTGCATGTGTTGTGATAGGTGGTGAACCAAAGCCACATGTGTTGCATGTTTTGTAACAGGTGGTGAATCACCAATACTTTCTGGATGCCTTGGATCATCGCCCACAGGGTGTGGGGCTCATCACCGTCGGAAACCACACAAGGTACTGTGCTTGCGTGTGTGCATGTGTGCGTGCGTGCGTTTGTCTGTCCGCCTGCGTCTGTCCGTCTGTGTGTGTTCGTGCCCGGGTGAATGCGGTTTTGTAAAATTGTGTGTGCATGTGTGTGTGTGTGTGTGTGTGTTTGAGCAGTGCAAGGGGCTACACAAAACCCGGTCTACAGGTTTTGGGTGGAATGGTTTAGAGCTGTTTACTAATAGGATTCAGGTCAAGCCTGCAATCCTCCTGATCCCCATTGACCTTTTTCTTTTTCTTTTGGTGGAGGAGTTTTATGGCACCCGATACCAAAGTGGCTCCTTTCCCTTAATAAATGTGGGGAGCGTTTTTTCACTGCCTGCGTCGCTTTTCCTTTACAAGCCGCATGAAGAATCCCGTAGGGATGATGACGTGGCATCGATATTAAAAGACTAAATAGGAAATTTTGTATTAGCTCATTACCATGTCCAATTCCAGCTGAATCTCTCTGTCCAGTCCTTACACCGCGAGAGTGCCCAGGAAAAGATGAAGACAAGATGCTGGCATGCTGTTTTGACATCACGGACCTGTTCCTATTTACCTTACAGCATCATCCTAAAGAGAAGAAGCAAAATCCAACATGCAACCCCAACCTCAATAACACGATGTAGCACTCTCCAGTGTCAGTGTATGAACTCATGATTTCAGTGCACGTCATAACACCCGACCCGTGTAATTCCCCATTGCAGGCTTCCGAATGCTGTTTTGACATCATGGGCCTATCTCTGTTCAACCTAAACATCATCCTGAATGCTAAACCCCTTCCTCTAGCTTTATCCTGCTGCCGTGACCATCGCTCAGGAAGTTCTTGAAACAAATCTCTCAATTATGCAACAATGACACAATTACCTGGAAAGAGCGGTAAAATGCACTATTCAAATCCATGGCTTGTCAGATTTAGTTCTTTTAATCCTGTTTGATCCTTAACGATCACCTCTCAACCCTAAGTGCAATTCCATAGGCTGCAGTACAGCTCCCAGCATAATGACTTTCTCAATCTAAATTGCAACTTCATAAGCTGAGCTGCCCATTGATGACTGTGGTATTCCTTCCATTGATGACTGTGGTAACTCTTCCATTGATGACAGGTAATCCTTCCAGTGCAGCACGTTTTGCAACCCCGGCATTTCCAGCGCACCGACCCCCTGAATCCGAACTGCAACTTCACGAGCTGTGTAGCCAATGATCACGGTCACGGTCCTTCTTGCAGTATGTTCGACGACCCCGGCATTCCCAGTGCGCTGACCCCTTGGTCAAGATTTTGGATGGACCCTTGGGAAGGCAGAATGCGGTGGACACTGTGTGCGCAGGAGGTGTGCTTCAAGAACGAGTTCCTGAGGTGAGCACTAGCGTGTTTTTGGTGTGCAGTTTGAGCATCCACAATGCGGTGGACACTGTGTGCGAGTGCGCAAGAAATGTGCTCTGAAAACAAGTTCATGAGCTGACATGTGTCAACTTTCTTACGATGTGTCTACTTTCTTACGATGTGTCAACTTTCTAACGATGTGTATCCTTTCTTACGACGTGTCAACTTTCTTACGATGTGTCTACTTCCTTAAGCCAGAACAACAACAAGCTTTGTTTTTTCCTCCATGAAGTAATTGCTTTTTTTGAGCAGGCCAGCAGTCGCACTTCTTGACTGAAGGCCTTTTTTTGTGAAGCCTTGTAAACCTTTCAGAACAAGTTCATGAGTTGATTTAAGTGGCAGTTTGAGCTTCCATGTTCACTCAGGTTTCGAATTCAGGTCGCTGCCATTTTAAATGCAGTAAAACCAAACACTGCGTGTGCGCAAGAAGTGTGGGGTAGGAACGAGTTTCTGAAGTGGGTGTTCCGTGAGGTGACATGAAGTCTCAACAAAAAGTCACGACTCCCTTTCTTGAGCCTAAGCTGTCTGAACGATAAACGGTACCTCCTTTCTTGATTTGTAAGCGCAGCTGAAAGAGTCTCTGTGTGCACAAGAGCATCTTCTTGACAAAGTTAGCTCTTGATGTTATGAACACGCGTGCGCTCTCGGTGCGAATCATTTCCGCCTTGCGCTGCTACTCCACTGGCTTGTGTGCGTGAGTTGTATAAAAAAAAGCTAGTTTCTTGAGGTGAGCACTCGCGTGTTTTTGGAGTGTAGCTTGCGCTCACCACATTTGCACAAATTTTGGGCACTTGCAACCTTTAGCGCAGCAAAATGGTACTCTGTGTGTGCGAGTGGCGTGCAAGTTCCTCCTGCTCACGCCTGAAAGCATCCTTCACTCGATATTTTGTTGATTCGATGTAAAAGTTTTGGTGTTGGAGTTTAATGGTCCTCGGCTCCAATCTCTCCTGTTTCTTTGTTCATATGGGGAGTGTCATACGTCGCTGCTTGCTCAAAGTCGTGTTTCGTTCTTGGTGTAGGGCTGGTGAGGATCGTACATGGGCAACATGCAAAATTGTTTGCTCGTAGTCTTGTGTTTTTCTTGGTGTAGGGCTGGTGAGGAACTTACATGGGCAACATGCAAAACTGTTTGCTCGTAGTCTTGTTTTTTTCTTGGTGTAGAGTTGGTGAGGAACTTACATGGGCAACATGCAAAACTGTTTGCTCGTAGTCTTGTTTTTTTCTTGGTGTAGAGTTGGTCAGGATCGTACATGAGCGACATGCAAAACTGCCTGTTTTGGAGAATACCCGGCCGAGCTGCTGTGCATTCATCGAATGCTGAAGGTTGAGGCCATCCCTAGTTTTATGAGCCTGTGTTTTCATGGCATAGGCTTGCTTAAACATAGGGTACCCAAGCCAAAAGCTTCTCGCGCTCTGTTGTAACTCTGGCTCTTCTCTCACGCTCTGGCTCTTCTTCTCACGCTCTGGCTCTTCTTCTTACGCTCTGGTTGTAACTCTGGCTCTTCTCTCACGCTCTGGCTCTTCTTCTTACGCTCTGGTTGTAACTCTGGCTCTTCTCTCACGCTCTGGCTCTTCTTCTCACGCTCTGGTTGTAACTCTGGCTCTTCTCTCACGCTCTGGCTCTTCTTCTCACGCTCTGGTTGTAACTCTGGCCTGCCACTGTGTGCGTGATCAACAAAGGAGGTGGTAAGATCTTCCTTAAAAGGATATTATCAAAGGATTATATCCTTTCCAGGCAGGGAAATCCAATTGGCCCCACATCAACCATGGAGAAAGAGCCAGTTAGGCAGAGCGTCCTGAAAAAATCTTCACCACAAAAAGAAAGGGAACCGTGCAGTTCCCTCCCTTGACAAGGAGATGTATGTAGGAAGGGAAAGTCTGGGTCCTACTTTATCTCCAATATAGTCAGCAAGTTAAGTCAGCAAGGGAAGGTGCTGATCTGATACAGGAGTGTGCTTGAGAAGGAGTTCGTACGGTACAAGCTTCGTTTCTTAAGTAGTTGCTGTTAGTTTTGGGTTAAGCAGAGCGGTGTGCAACACGTAACGCACAATTTTAGGGTTTGCCAGAATTGCTCATATACATCGTACATGGCCGTACATTTTGTGATTTCCCTGCCAAAAACACCATATACACCGTATATATGGTTATGGCCAACTCTACGCAATTTTAATACTTGTGTCATCGTACCACTTGCCTTGTGTAAGGAAACAGGTGTTTATTGTTGATACTTGTGTCACCATACCACATGCCTTGCGTCACCATATCATTAATCATTTTTAGGATTAATATTGTCTGCGATATGGAGAAAAATTGCGGAGATCTCGCAGACAATATTAATCATTTTTAGGATTAGTACCTTGTTTCACATACCAAATGTTCTACGTCACCGTACCACGTACCTTTTATGTCACCATACCACATGCCTTGCGTCGCCGTACCAACCACTTACCCTGCGTCACCATATCACGTACCTTGTTTCACCATACCAAATACCCTACGTCACCGTACCACGTACCTTTTACGTCACCATACCCCATGCCTTGCGTCACCATACCAACCACTTACCCTGTGTCACCATATCACGTATCACGTACCTTGTTTCACCATACCAAATGCCCTACGTCACCGTACCACGTACCTTTTACGTCACCGTACCACTTGCCTTGCGTCACCGTACCACGTACGGTGATACTTGCACCATACGTATTGGCAGAGTGCTCTGGCAGAGGGAAATGGTAACATTCTGGCAGGGCCGGTGTGTAGCACTCACCTGCGTATGACTGCACGTACGGTGATACTTGCACCATACGTATTGGCAAAGTGCTCTGGCAGAGGGAAATGGTAGCATTCTGGCAGGGCCGGTGTGCAGCACTCACCTGCGTATGACTGCACATTCACTTGATCTCACTGCTGATTGATAAACCCGGTGAGTAACACAAAAAATGATCCCAACCTCGTGATTGTTTTTCGCATTACCCGTGGTGCCCCTATCGTCCTATACGTACATATCAAGAACTCGTTTGGTTCTCCGTGTCCCCACGAGGCCCCCCCCGATCTCTGCCAAACGCAGCCAGCACACATCAAATTGCCGTATCTCCCCAACCATTTACCGCCTAGTGTCCAGGGGCCTAGAAGCTGTGCTGGTTACTCGAAGGAGTTTACAAAGGAAATCAACATGTATGAATTACCTGCCCATGAAGCAAGCAGGGCACTGATATGCTGAGTGACCGAGGCACGGAAATACCCTCTGGCCAGCCCTGTGCCATTCGTGTCCGAGCCCTGTGTGCAGGTGGAAATTGTCTTGAGAATGAGATCTTGAGATGTTCCAGCTGTTTAGCTAGCAGGACCCTCGTCGTGTGTTTAGGCTCTGTGTTTGAACACTGTGCAGGAACAGAATGCTCTGAGAACAAAATCTTGAGATGAGCTAGCCGTTGCTCCAGCAGCGTTCTAGTAGTGTGTTTGAACACGGTGCAGGAGGAGAATGTTTTGAGTGTGAGATCTCTAGATGATCTAGCCGTTGATCTAGCAGCGCTCTAGTACTGTGTTTGCACACTGTGTGCAGGAAGAGAGTGCCTTGAGAGTGAGATGTCGAAATGAGTTTGCCATTGATCACGAGACGAGTCTGCCATTGATCATGAGACGAGTTTGCCATTGATCCAGGAGTGCTCTTTTTTGTGTGCATATCCAGCAAAGGGCACACCTTACCACAGAAGTACAAGCATATGCATAATACAAAGAAGCATACACAAAAAGAAGCACACTCGTGACTCACGGACATGTACTACACACACAAACACAGACATGAACAAAAAGAAGCACACTCACAAACAAGTGCACACAGCAGCATAAGCACACACAACAAGTGCAACAAGTGCACACAGGAACAAGTGCACACAGCAACAAGTGCACACGGCAACATAAGCACACACACTCACTGAATTGCCCACTACTCCATTACACAGGCAGTTCTTCCTGACTGGAAAGACCCTTCCTGTGGTGAGTCCTTTCCTTGCTTTTTACTCATCATTTCTGCTCATGCACTCACTTTGCGCCCACAATCACACGTACACACGCTTTCCCTCTCTCTCTCTCTCTCTCTCTCTCTCCCCCTCTCTCTCTCTCACACACAGAAACACACACACACACACACAAACACACACACACACATGTAAACGTGTGCGCGCACCAGTTCACGAAAAAAGTGATGTGGAGGGAATCTCTGAAACGGCTCCCGTGCTATACAAAGCTCGTCATGACACCATGACAACGACATTGCCACCATGACAAAGCTCGTCATGATGCCAGTTCCTTTTGATTGCCACCCTGCAGAACCGAGGTGAAGGAGTGAACCAGCCCATGTTGCGTGTAGCTGCTTGGGCAACCGCTAGAGGCGATTGGTTCCACCTATTTCCTGAGGGCAAGATCCAGCTGGACGGAAAGCTGGGGCCATTTAAGTGGGGGGTGGGCAAGATGGTGCGTAGGCGTGTGTGTGTGTTTTGGCATGTGGGTATGCCTGGCTGAATGTGTGTGTGTGCATCCTTCACCTGTTTCCTGAGGGCAACATTTAGCTGGACGGAAAGCTGAGGCCGTTTGGAAAGAAAAAGAAAAAGAACACAGATAGTGTAAACACTACCGGCATGGATTAGGAAAGGAAGTGGTTTTGTGTTCTGCACCACCCAATAGATGCAAAGACACAACATAACATCACAACATCCCACCTGGAGCATATAGATAAGAGGAGCTTTTCAGTGGGGATCAGGTGGTTGGGAGGTAGAAACCTGCACATCACCAGGAGTATTGCTCAAATATTTGTCTGGAGGTTATGTTCGCTGGGGCCTTTTAAGTGGGGGTTGGGCAAGATGGTGCGGTTCGTACTCACTGCTTACCCGCCCTATCATACTCAAAGACCACCTTGTGTCTCACATCTTAAATGATTCTGCTTGTTTACACCCATCTGTTAAATGTTGCTAATAAGGGTTGTCGATCGACAGATGCCATTTCTGTACTTGGTGCGATGCATATATTCCCGTAACAATCCAAGCATACACACAAAGATCTGTTTGTTGCGTGTCCGAAATGTGTGTGCTCTAATAAAGCTTGCACGTGTGTGGGCATGTGCCACTCGCAGGTTTGCGATGCAAGGCTAGCTGCAGGCAGGTGTGTGAGTGTGTTTGTTTGCAAGTCTGTGCATGCTCGTTTGTGCTTTCGTGTGAGCATGCTTGTTCGTGTGTGTGTTTGTATCTGTGTGTGTGAGTGAGTGTGTTTGTATGTGTGTGTGTGTGTGTATGTGTGTGTGAGTGTGAGAGTGTGTGTGTATGTGTATGTGTGTGTGAGTGTGAGAGTGTGTGTGTATGTGTGTGTGCGCATGCCCCATTGACAATAATCTGATTTGCTGCCTTGAAATTAAAAACCCCTCTTATGATCTGCAAGACAATCTTGGATAGGAGTAACAGGCAATCAGTGTTAGAAACCTTGAACTGAGGCTAACTCATATATGTGAGTCATATGTCATATGTGACACAAAACAAGACGTGTGATATAAAAGCTTAGCTGCAGATGTACACTATCCTGAACCCTGCCATTACCGCTGAAGGCTTCATGATTTATGAGTAGGGTTGGCCAGAATCGTATGTTTGCACCGTATATGACCGTATGTATGGTGATTTCCCTGCTAAAAATACCGTATGTACACCTTATACCTATAAATGTATGGTTCTGGCCAACCCTATTTAAGAGTGGTTTGCGTTGCCTGCGCAGCTCGTTGCACTTGATTTTTCATGCGCATGAATAAAAACACATGCACACACGCAGGTACGCACACCCACATACAAATATTTGTACACACTTTTCCATAAGAGCACACACAGATATGTACACACAAGCATGCAAATATACACACAGACATGTACACACAGAAATACACATGCACGCATGCAAACACACACAGGGGACCCACCATCGTGCCTATGTACCACAGCACGCACACACGCAGGGAACCCATCATCGTGCCTGTGTACCACAGCACGCACGCACACACAGGGACCACCCCATCATTGTGCCTATGTACCACAGCACACACGCACGCACAACGCACGCGCGCACACACACACACACACACACACACACACACACACACACACACACACACACACACAGGGACCCCATCATTGTGCCTATGTACTACAGCGGCATGTCAAGGGTGCTGCCATTCAAGGCGAGGATGTTCAGGGTTGCCCAAACCGTACGCGTTGAAATAGGTGAGAAGCCGTGCAGCTTGTTGTGCATGGCGTGTGTGTGTGCGTGTGTGTGTGCGTGTGCAAGTGCCAAAGCGTGCACGTTGGAATAGGCAAGGGGGAACATGCTGCTGGTCATGTAGAGGTGTGTGGGTTCGTGTGGGTGTGTGTGGGTGTGTGTGCGTGCGCTTGCGTGTGTGCGTGCGTGTGTGTTTGTGTGTGGCTGGGTTTTGGGGTGGGGTGAGGTGTGTGGATGTGTGTGTGTGTTGGTGTGGGCTAATGTGCACACATGTGCAATCACATCTGGGGCCCTGCCACGACCACACACGTGCATGACTCCATTCCGAGCTTATATCCTCCTGTACGTTTTTATTGCACTGCTCATAATTTTCTCATCAAATGGCCCTGTGCCACGAACGTACACACATGAACACACAAGCATGAGCACGTACATACACACATACGCACACACACTTGCACACATGTAGACACAATTACGCACTGCCACATACGCACACTCTTTCGCACACACATTTGCTCATACGGAAACACAATTACGCACTGCCACATACGCACACACATTTGCACACACATTTGCTCATACGGAAACACAATTATGCACTGTCACACACATAAACACATACATACACACATATGCACACACATTTGCACACACGTAAACACACACATGAACACATATGTACGCACGCACACACACTCACATTAGCAAACACATAAACACAAAATTCCGCACTGTCACATTTGACGTCTGCTCGCTGCAGGCCAGCCGATGGAAGTGTGTGTGTATGTGTGCGTGTGTGTTTTACCCACACACACTGTCACAATTGACGTCTGCTCGCTGCAGGCCAGCCGCTGGACGTGTGTGTGTTTACCCACACGCACTGTCACATTTGACGTCTGTTCGCCGCAGGCCAGCCGCTGGACGTGTCTGACATCACCTGCGACTGCAACAAAGCTGGGAAGAACCAGCAGCAAGTAAGTCAGATCATTGAGAGCCCGTTCCTTTGGTGTCTAACATCACCTGTGACTGCAACAAAGCTGGGAAGGACCAGCAGCAAGTAAGTCAGATCTTTGTGGACGTGTCTGACATCACCTGCGACTGCAACAAAGCTGGGAAGAACCAGCAGCAAGTAAGTCAGACTTTGTGGACGTGTCTGACATCACCTGCGACTGCAACAAAGCTGGGAAGAACCAGCAGCAAGTAAGTCGGATCTTTGAGATCCCGTTCCTTTGTTTTCTGCAGTGAAGGAGTAGCACCACGCCTGTGACCAAAGCGGCTCCTGTCTACTAATCTGTACACGACTTTGCGTCCACTGCGACCTTTTTTTGGTGGCTGAAACGAGCCCGCTGCTGCTGGTCACATCAGCCACGTAATTGTGTATGATCACACACACACATACACACACACACACACACGTTCACACGTTCACACACATATGCATATACGCACACGCACACACACACACAGACACACAATGTGCGCAACTTCAGGGATTGCTACAACTTCCTGCTGGTTCAACTTGTCTCCACTACCCCGACTGACGCACCACTTGACGCACCACCCTGTATTAACTTGTCTTCACTGACGCGCTCC
>Ga0307942_1001927_pt1 | contig 16792 bp, 17 predicted proteins | sample OrgLakmetagen175_FD_201846 | JGI IMG/M metagenome (GOLD analysis project Ga0307942, IMG submission 201846) | Saline water microbial communities from Organic Lake, Antarctica - #175 | ecosystem: Environmental > Aquatic > Non-marine Saline and Alkaline > Saline | place: Antarctica: Organic Lake... | reverse complement strand
AGGCTGCCGTGTTGCTCCACCGTATGAGTCTTAGCCGCTCCCGAGTATTTCCGGGCGTGTGCACGAAGGCACACGAAGGCGTTTTCCAGGGGGCACCACGCGGAGGTGCTCATACATCGCCCCCCAGTGCTATGTCCTTGCTGGTCAACTTCTTCAAGGGATTGCCAGGTTGGCTGTATCAAAGAAGGGATTGCCACCAGGGCCTGTGGTGCGGATTGTTGTTTCATCTGGGAGACTATTGCTGTGGCAGGCTTGGTATTTGGCAAGGGCGTCCGACGAAAGTCTGCACATTTATTTTTTGCAATTCCAGCGTGAGAGGAACTTGTCGGTGACAACGTTGTGCCTTTTTCCCCTTTCTAAGGGTCTTTTTGTAGGTGCTATCCTTAAGCAAAAGCTGCAAAACTGTGAACCCATTGATCTCAGACGTTTTGTCGTAGAACTCAGGGAGAGACACTTGGAGTACTGGACCCCGTATTCTGAAACTCATCCGAGAGAATACCATGGCAAACACTCTACTTATCACCGATGGTGTGCTCTTCCTGAAAAAAGGGCTCTGGTCACTCATTCGCCTTACATCCTTCCCAGATTACATTTCAACCTGCCTCGTGATGACATTCGCATTACAGCTCGTTTAAGACTTCGTGTTCACACCCTACATTTTGAGGCAGCGACATGGAGTCAAAGTAATACCCCACCTGTGACCTGTGTGATGCTGATGATATTTAAGATGAGCAGCATTTCCTTTTCCACTGCGTCATTCCCCGCGTGATTTCTCTTCGCAGGAAATATGCATCTTTGTTTCCCCCAACATTTGCCCACGATATGTTTACTTTCATTAAGCCAAAACAATAACAAGCTTTATTAGTTTCCTCTGAACTAATTGCGTTTTATGAGCAGCCTAGTTTCCTCTGAACTAATTGCGTTTTATGAGCAGCCTAGCAGTTGCTCTTTTTGACTGAAAGCCTCTCTTTGTATACATTGTAAGACTATTAGTCTACTGTGCTTCAGACAGCTGCGTGCATAGCAGTGTGCAAAGCAGGCTCTGGACATATTTTGCGCATCATGCTGATTTCTGTCCGATGTTTTTTCTACGTTTTTCTCTCCTTGGTGGAGTGTTGTGTATGCAATCATTGGATGGCACAGACCGCAAAGCAGCATTCATGCCAGTGGGCGCTAGCTGCACTTCCTCACTTGTCCAGGATTGGAACGGTGACCAACCTTCCTCAAGCCCCGCCTAGTCTACATAATAAATTATCAGCATATGCAATAATAATTGCTGTGCGGCCTAATAATATGCCCCTTTGCTCGTCCAACGACCATAAACACATTTGCTAAACTAGCAACGCAGCACAACGATGCTGCGACAGCTGGTGGCTCAGTAATGAAGGTTTGTTTACTAGCTACAGTGGAAGCTAATCCAAGCATTAAATTTCATCAACATTGTCAAAATTGAAACTGCATATCAGGGCTGTAGCCAAGGCTGTCCAAGTGCTTCTTCATCGCGTCCACCATTGGGTTTGGCCCGCATCGCAGCACCAGGGTGTCAGGGCCAGGGGCAGGTAAATGGCTGAACAGTGAAAGAAATATTTACCACCATTTGTGAACACATGTCACAAGTGCAGCTGTCATTTTTTTGATTAATTTGTGTAATTGTGATTGTAATCCTATGCAGATTGAGTGCATTTAAGTCTGGTCTGCCAAACACAGTGTAGGGTTGGCCAGAACCATGTGTATACGCGGTGTTTGTACGGTATTTTTGGCAGGTTAATCACCAAAATATGGTCATGTACGGTTCTTATATACGGTATACAGGTCTGGTCGACCTTGCACAAGTGATACGACGCACAAAGTGCCTGCACGCAGGAGCGCAACATTTCAGAGTACTGTGTGCTATGGGTGTGCTATGGGAGTGCTAGGCGGCTACAAGGGCTGTGCGTACAAGCGTAGGACGCAAGGGCTATATATACAATCGCGTACAAGTGCGTACAAGCGCAGGACGCAAGGGCTATTTATACAAGCACGTACGAGTGCGTACAAGCGCAGGACGCAAGGGCTATATACAAGCGCGTACAAGCGCATACAAGTGCGTACAAGCGCAGGACGCAAGGGCTATATATACAAGCACGTACGAGTGCGTACAAGCGCAGGACGCAAGGGCTATATACAAGCGCGTACAAGCGCATACAAGTGCGTACAAGTGCGTACAAGTGCGTACAAGTGCGTACAAGCGCGTACAAGCGCAGGACGCAAGGGCTATCCAAACAAGCAGCTCCAGGGACTAGAATAAAGAGCTGGTCCACAAAGATCTGTGATGACCCAACACACCCCAAGCAGCTCCAGGGACTAGAATAAAGAGCTGGTCCACAAAGATCTGTGATGACCCAACACACCCCAAGCAGCTCCAGAAACTAGATTTAAGAGCTGGTCCACAAAGATCTGCGATCGCAAAATGACCCAACACACCCCAAACATGTACACAGGACCCTGTGGTGTCACTGGCAATGCATGCATGCATCCACTGAGGTTGTGCGCCCTACAGTAAAGCCAACGAATGGTGAAATCGTGCATCCGATTGTGAATGGCGCACACACGCGCGCAGACACACACACACGCGCGCACGTGCACAGACAGACACGTACATATAAATACACACACACCTTTTAATCATGTCAGCTGTGATGAAGCCCTTGCCACCGGTCCAGCCTTTGGGGGGGTTGTTGAGCACGTGCAGCACCTGGGACACAGCAAGGGTTTATTTCACCAAGCTTTGCACTGTGAGTCAGCCCAGCCAAGCCCCACCCAAAAAGAGGGAAACAATGCCCCTTTCCTAAAATGCACCTGGGACACAGCAAGGGAATATCTCACCAAGCTTTGCACTGTAAGTCAGCCCAGCCAAGCCCCACCCAAAAAGAGGGAAATAATGCCCCTTTCCTGAAATGCACATCTGAGGTCACACAGTTGTTTATAGGGTGCCCGCACAAGGACACCACTCCCTGTTGCCTGTGGCTCTTCATATACTAGACATAGCAAAATCAGCAGCTCACAGACTCACAACACACACACACATAGCCCTACTCACATTGAAGCGGTCAGGATGCCTGCGCACTAGGCTGTCTAGTTCCTTCCTTAGTAAAATGTCCTCCTCCGAGATGTTGCCGAAAATCAAGGTGGCCTGTGCGAGTGAAGTGCGGAATGCGGAGGGATGAATCATTTGCTTTGAGGTCCTTTGTGGTTTGCTAGGGATCCCCAAAGCCTCCTTCCAAACACACACAAGGGCTGAATGTGTATACATTTGGTGTTCCCTCTGTCATGTTGCCAGAAATCAAGGTGGCCTGAGCGAATGAAGTGTGGAATGAGGTGCGATGATTTGACAGTGCAATGAGTGAAAGCCTCCTGCGAAGTGGCCTGTGCGCGTGAGGTGCAGAATGAGGTGTGATGATTTGACAGTGCAATGAGTGAAAGCCTCCTGCGAAGTGGCCTGTGAGCGTGAGGTGCAGAATGAGGTGTGATGAATTGACAGTGCAAGAGCGAAAGCCTCTTGCGTAATTTCTATCCTTAATTTATTAAGGACGCCCGGGTGTCAAGTTGATGTGTCGGGTGCTAGGAGTGAGACCTAGACGCCCAGCTTAAGGACCTGTACTGTTCTGTGCATGGGAGGGCTAGGGGTTCAGGGAAGGGATCCCAACACACAAGGGATTGGTGTGCAAGAGCTTCAAATCTGCCATATTTTTAAAATACATCGCACTTCAACTCACTACGCATAATGGGGACTGCGGATCATGACAAATACTTGAGTTCTGAGGAAGGCGAGTGCAACCATCTCTGAGCTTTTGGACAATTTTGCTGTCCCTCTTTCTTATGACTATGGCGACTCTCGCTTCCCTTTAGCGTTCTGTGGTAGCGTGTTTTTTGTTACTTAGCACGTGTGGTTACGTGGGTTACGTGCCTGCGTATGTGTCGTATGGAGATCATTTCGGGTAGCCCAAATGCACTTGGCCCAGCTGCGGAATTCCTGTTTCAGCCCAAACCAAGAAAGAAGCTTGGGCGCCACAACAGCGAGAGCATGAAAAGCTCTCCAAGAAAAGACATACGGGCAGTGAATACCACTCCCCACATTAAAATAGGAAATCCTACACAGAACAAGCGTAGGGTTGGCCAGAACCATACATTTATAGGTATATACGGTGTACATATGGTATTTCTAGCAGGAAAATCACCTTACATACGGTCATATATGGTGCAGATATTCGGTTCTGGCCAACCCTGAACAAGCGCAATACAAGGCTTCTTGATACGAGCTGGCTGTGCACCAGAACAGCAAGAGCTTGAAAAGTGCTCCTCCGCAGGTACAAGTGCAGTCCTCTGCAAAAACAAGCGCCAACCAAGGCATCTGGAGCCAGTCTAAAGCAAAGCCTGCAACCCTCCCAAATCTCATTAATTTTCCCCATTCATTTTGCGGTAAGGAAGCTTTATGGTACTCAGTCTTTAAATGGCTCCTTTTCCTCTCCTTTCTCTCCAAGGCTCAAGGCATTGTTCTATGCTTGGCTTTCTGTCCTTTAAAAGTGTAGGCAGTGGTTTTCAATGCCTGTGTACATTCTTTCCTCCTTCATCTTCTTCTTCTTCTTCTTCTTCTTCTTCTTCTTCTTCTTCTTCTCTGTGAGGCCACTCAGAACCACTAGCGCGCAATATCAGTGATTGCTTTATCCATGTACTCAGATGCGTTAAAAACGCAATAAAACGTCGATCTTTGCACTATTGTCGAGCTTTATTTGTATTTTTTATCCAATTTATACAAGCTACTTCAACCATAACGCATCCCCGCCAACCACGTTTTAAATTACCATATTGACTGCTACCGCCGCACAGAAGCACAGCTGTAGCTTCAAGTAATAAGTGTGTGCAGCTTCAAGTAATGAGTGTGATGAGTTCCGGTGCACATGAGCTGTAGCTTTGAAGTAATGAGTGTGATGAGTTCCGGTGCACAAGAGGGTTGCCGCTCTGCGCACCTTTGTTTTATCAGCAGGGTTCTTTAGGATGGCGTTCAGTACTTGATACATGGGTGTTGCGCCTGTGCCACCCGCTAACATGCCTGAGTGTGTGTGTGTGTGTGTGTTTGCGTGTGTGTGTGTATGTCTGCGTGTGTGTATGTCTGTGTGTGTGTATTCAGTACTTGATACATGGGTGTTACGCCTGTGCCACCCGCTAACATGCCTGAGTGTGTGTGTTTGCGTGTATGTGTATTGTGTATGTCTGTGCGTGTGTGTGTATGTGTGTGTGTGTGTTTGTAATCAGTACTTGATACATGAGTGTTACGCCTGTGCCACCCGCTAACATGCCTGAGTGTGTGTGTATGTGTGTATGTCTGTGTGTGTGTGTTTGTATTCAGTACTTGATACATGGGTGTTACGCCTGTGCCACCCGCTAACATGCCTGAGTGTGTGTGTGTGCGTGTGTGTGTGTGTATTCAGTACTTGATACATGGGTGTTACGCCTGTGCCACCCGCTCACGTGCCTGAGTGTGTGTAATTGCATGCGTGTGTATGTCTGTCTGTGTGTGTGTGTTTGTATTCAGTACTTGATACATGGGTGTTACGCCTGCGCCACCCGCGAACATGCCTGAGTGTGTGTGTTTGCGTGCGTGTGTATGTCTGTCTGTGTGTGTGTATGTGTGTGTGTATTCAGTACTTGATACATGGGTGTTGCACCTGTGCCACCCGCTAGCATGCCTGAGTGTGTGTGTGTGTGTGTGTGTGTGTGCGTGCTTGTGTGTGTGTGTGTGTCCCTTGTGCCACCGGCTACCCTGCCTGTGCATGTTTTCCTCTTTATGATGTGTGTGTGTGTGCGTGTGTGCGTGTGTGCGTGTGTGTGTGTGCAATGCACACTGTGCATTAACAGATATATGCATGGTGCTCGACACATGACTGCTCAAGACGCAACTAACAGCCATGTACGAAACATGCAGCCATTCTGACAGATAAAAGTGACAGGCTTTGCAGACCACACCACAACCTCTCATGCGCACCTATATGGCTCTTCATGTTGGGCTTGTAATCTAGTTTTCCCTGCAGGCAAAGAGCCAAGCAAGGTGACGTTTTTATGGGGGACAGAAAGAGGCAAGCACTCACAGGCAGTCACAGGCATCAGAAAAGAGCGTACCATGCTTGTCAGCGTTAGTTAAAGAAGAGGCACGCACTTACACAGGCACCAGAGAAGAGCATGTGGTGTTGGTAGGCGTTGGAAAAGAAGCACGCACTTATACAGGCGTCAGAAAAGAGCTTACACATGTAAGGTTGGCCACACTGTAAATATATACGCGTGTATGACAGTGTAGTTATTGAAGGAATCCCTGCTAAAAATATCGTATATGCATCGTATACATTTGGCTCTGGCCAAATCTGTACATGAGATGTGCACAAGCTGGAGGTCGTACCAAACTTTTCATGCTCACACCTCGTGTGCCCACGCACCTACCTCTACACTCTACACCTACCTTCATGCCCACACACCTACCTACACCTCGTGCCCACCCACCCACCACCCGTTATTCTACTCGCACCCCACCTTCATGCCCGTACACCCACCGTAACCCCTACCTCCACATCTGCCTTCGTGCCCAAACCCCTATCTACACACCCACCTTTGGGCCCTTGACCATGATGGACTGCCCGACCTGGAGACGGTTCAGGGCCTGGGACATCTTGCCCTGGGGGTACACCTTCATCACAAAGTCAACGGACCCAAGCTGCTGGTCGTCGGACACGGGGGTGTATGAGCGGTATACATCCTTGCCGGCCTCGTCTTGGGCCAGGAAGGACATGTGCTGGCCGATGGGCAGGCCCAGCCGTTGGTGCTTGGTGTCCAGCGCAAAGCGCAGGAAGAGGGTGTTGTGGTTAACAAACTCCTTTTGGGTGAGCGTCATGGGCTTGAATTTCTTGGGGTCCAGGAAGGGGGTCTGTACATGGGTGTGAGAACATCAGTTTGCAGTGATTCTCCAGGCGGTGGTGGTGAAATGGGGGGCTGCCCGTGCCCAAAGTCAGGCCTTTACCTTTCTCGCCACGTACAGGAAGTAGCCAATTGAAGCTGCTGACATGAAGGTGGCAAAGTAGGATACGTGCACTGGGTTGAGGCCAGAAATGAAATCTTGCAGCTCATGGGGCAGCTTATCCAGCAACTCAGTGTACATGGTGGAGGGCATTTCGGTCATGCTCGACATATTTTCCGCCCAAAAAAATTTACACTATTCGGGGAAAGGGGGTTTGAAAACTGAAACCAAACTGAAACAACGGAAAAAACACCCTCACAGGTGCGTTAGAGTTTGAGGATATATTTAACTAAAAAACCTATATCACTCACCCATTATCCTGTGCCTCCTGTGCCTGTATGAATGCGTTAAAAAACCTTATGCGACACTTCCTCGTAGGCTCTTGCGATTCCTCAAGCTCTAAGGGCTTATTCGAATAAAACCAAGATTAGATTAGCAGAAACCAGATCAGAAAACAATTCAGTTTGACTCTGAGACTGCTGAAAAGACTCCGCTGGTAATGGTGACACAGCCAGTATGATTAAGGGAGGGGGTTACTTAGGTGCCCGCACCAGGCAACCCCCCACCACGCAAACAATTAAAAGGAAATTAATGTGGGTCAGGGGGGTTGTGTGCCGTAGCACCTGGACCCAACTGTTGTTGCTTGTATTATATTGCAGTGCATACCTTGTTTTTTTTAGTGTAGATGCATGTCTGATGGAGTGTTCATTCAGTTTTTGTGTCAGTTTTTCTATCTTATGGTAATCCAGATTAAGGTCTGCCAGAGGTTTGTCTGTATAGTCTTTGTAGAAAGTCCCCATAGCTCCAACGAGGATTACGTGAAGCTTGACTTCCCTGTATCCTTGTCTGTTTAGGTTGGAAATAAGCATGCTGTGCTGTGCTTTTGCTTTTTGGAGTTGGGGATCAGGCCTAGTGTCTTCACAGAATTTAAACTCAATCAGGTGAACCTCCCACTGGTTTGGATGTAATTTCTTGTCTTTTGCAAGCTGTTAAAAGTTTGGGTTGCGGGTGGTTACGCGCGAGGAGCACACAGTGCTAGGTAGAAATAGGATGGCGTCAGGACGAGAAGAGGCTTTTAAAGCATGTGCAGTTAGTTTTGGTAGCAACCAAGAGGGCAGTGTTTTGTTGGCAGTGTTTCTCAGATCTAGGCCTTGCTCTGATAGTTTATCTGCGCTGACTACATCAGTGTAGGCAATTTGGTTGGCACCGCATGGTCCCTATGTAGGGCTTGGACAATCAGCACACTTGCCGTACTATGGCGTTTTATAATCATGTTCCTCATTTGTGTGTGTTGGCAGCCTGAAAGTATGTGAAGCGCACTATTAATGCTAGGGCAGATGGGGCAGTTTGCGTTGTATTTTTGAAATTTGTACCAGTGCGGTACCTCATAACATTACGCTTTTCGTAGAATTTGAGATTACTATTGTTCCAGAAAGCATTTGTGGCTTGTTTATTGACCAAAGGTCTAAGGTCCTTCCAGGAATTGTAATACCCTATGTTTGTTTTGGCACTCCCCAGTCTGTGTTATTTGCACATTTCTGTTTTCAGCTTGGCCTTTAAAATCAGAGAGTGCACGAAGCCTAGGTGTAGTTGTCCCTCTTCCGCTGGGATTCTTATTGGTGTCTTTAGCCGCAAGCCAGTAAAGGTGTGTGTATGCATTACCGTCTAGAGATGGAGGCTGAAAGTGCATGTCATGACCTCCGTCATGTAAGGTAGAGTGTTTGGCAATTGTATCTGCACAGTCATTTCCGGCAATCCACTATGGGCTTTCACTTTATAGAAGCAGATAGGTTTTGGCAAAGCATAGATCATAGATACAATTTGTTCTAGCAGAAATGAGTGTATATGGTCTCGTTGCATGTCAGGGAAGGGTAGCTGCTTTCTAATTTGGCTTAGGGAGCATGCACTGTCCGTTGCAATCTGGGTATAGTTATTGGTAAGCGCTGCTGCAATCCCTGTGAGCTCAGCTCTAATGATGGTGTTTGCCATTCCCACGCCTCCTGAGTCCACATAACATTCAGTTTTGGTTTGAGGGCAGTATACCCCTGCGCCCGCAAAGTATTCGGCCTTGCCTATGCAGCTTCCGTCAGTGTATGCCCATAATTTCCAATTGGGGCACTTCAATTCAAACTGCTTATCGTCCCATGGTTGGAGGTGGACGTTAGCGTTTTGGCCTCTTTCCTGGCCAGTGACGCTGAAGAATTAAACGCACAAAACTGTCACGCCCAATCGTTGGCAGCGACAAATCGCATGACAGAGCAGTTCAGTTCACGCTTTTTGTCCACGCTTGAAACTTCAACTGCCACTCGCCCTTAATATTTGCGTGGACTCGGGCTGTGCAAGCCCTACCTTTTTATGTAATCAGGGCAACCAAACTCCTTGATTACTTCTTTTTACACTTTTTCCATACGCAGCCTAGCAGTCGCACGTTTTGACTGATGGCTTCCTGTAAATCCTATATGTCTTGGTCAATAAGCTGGATGGCCAGGCTTGTTGATATTACAGCTTTCTTCCCACTTCAGTTTGAGGATGGTCCAGCTCGTTTGAGGACCTTTATGAACCAACCTAATAATTTTGGTGTTGCCTCTTTTGTAGCTAAGTGCCGAGCCCTGTTCCCTTGATTTTCCTAGCGTTTTTTTGGTTTGGTTTCAGGCTTTTTTTCAAGCTTCCGCTCAGATGCCCACCAGAGGCATATATAGCGATGTAACCTCATTTTACCTTTTTTTACCTTACCTTATTGATATTTTGGGGCACCTTCGGACCAAGGAAGGCCTCTAAGCTGAAAAAATAAGGCAGAGGAGCGGGTTCTTTGCATCGCATTGGTCCCTATCAGTGGATTTGAACTCCAGTTGTCCCTGCGTTTCCAACTTGTCCAACTTATTTGTGTGCAGTGTGTGTGGGTTTTGACCTTTTGAAAGGTAACTATTTTTCAGTATGTGTCTACTTTGGTGTACCAACGTCTACACTCTTGATGTGTTTTTGCCTACTTCTTCTCGTGTCTGTAAGGTTAGCATTTTTTAGTTGCGTTACAGCCCTTTTTTTACTTGGTTTGTTTTGAGGTTTACCTCGTTCTCATAGGTTGAGCAGCCATTCCAGGTTGAATACCTTTGTAATCCAAACTAAACTAAACTAAACTATCAGTGGATTTGCTGAGTCTTATACTTTGCTCTTTAAATTTGCCAAGACCATCGAGTTTGTTAGCTGAGGAAACACTTTTCTTTTCTGTTTTCACCTTCTTTTGAGGACTTTTCAGCAGCCCAACCCTTTTTGCTGCAACAGGTCAACAACCTTGTTCATGATTTCCTTTCTCAGCAGAACAATAGACTTTTTCTCTTTCTTTCTGAGCTTATGGATTTATTTGTGGCTGGCCAAGACCAGTCAGCAGCCGATCAGCCAAACAACCTGGCTTAACCCCATTGTAACCATTATACTTTGCAGTGACAGTGATTTGATCTGACAAAATAAACATGAGACAATATCTATAATATGACATTATCATATGAAACCAAAGCATGTAAACTCTTCTCGCCCACAAGCGAATTCTTTGCAGTTTCGTGGTCGTGGGAAAGTACAAGTGATGATGCTCTTAAGAGTGAGAGCTATACAAAAAAAATATCAAACGACACCCAGCCGTCTCCTGAAATCCTTGACCATGTGAGCTAGTCCTTCACGAAGAGCAATTTTAGGCTCCCATCCAAGTGCATTGTAGATTTTGGAGATGTCCGGTCTGCATGTGCAGTTGCAAGGAAATATAACAGGCAATCGACTGCATCATCCTTCGGCAGCAGTGCAAACATCTCAATATTCAAATTGAATTTCGGAAACAGAGACAACGTGCCAGTGATCATTGCAGCTCCTTGCACCCTTGCATGCGGCACACAGGAGGTAGTTAGCTCTCTATTCCAGAGGGTGATAGCCTGCCATTACTCGTCTCGGGTAGCACACACGCAACTTCTAGTCATAGCAAACATGGCCATTGGCAATACAAACCCAAGATCACTTACTACCGTGTCGAAGAAGATTCAAGATACAGATGGCAAGCTCAACCATTTCACTCACTTGCGCTTGTTGGGGTCATCCGAGGTGTTCTCCCTGAACTCAATTTGCGCGTCTGGTTTAACCACCTGTGAGAGCAGTGAGTCACATCATGTATGTCAGAGCAGCGCGGTCACGTCAGACTTGTAAGAGCAGCGAGTCACGTCATGTATGTCACAACAGCACGGTCACGTCAAATTCGTAAGAGCAGTGAGTCACGTCAAGCTGAGACCTGGGCATATGTCCCAGCACGGGGGCCTTCTTTGCCTTTTCACAACTTCCCCCCCCTAGTTTCATTTCAGTACTTGCGATTTGTGGACAAATTTCAAAAATCTTCTATGCACAGCCCTTATTCCTGACATGGGAGTCACTTCGTACAACAAATTAAAAAATTGGCAATTCTTTGGGAGCGCTTCAGCGCTACATGCCTTTTTGGCTCACGCAACATGTGTAGCGAAATAGATTTAAAATGCCATGCACTCCAAAACCTTGAAATAACAGGTGTGCGTGTGTGTATGTGTGTATTTGTGTGTGTGTGTGTTTGTGCGTACATGTGTGCGTGTGTGTGTATGCTATTTGCGGCTAACACGTCCTTTGTGGAGGCTGCAGCTTGTTTTCGTTCACCTGTAAGGCAATCACACATCCTCGCCCACAGACCCAAATTCAAGCCTGCACATTCACCCCCACACGCCCATATGCACCCACATACAGAAACACACCCACACAACCACACCCCCACCCTTCCACGCCCGCACATCCACCCCACGTACAAACACACACATCCACCCCCACATGCACCCACCCACACCTACACCTACACCAACCCCCCACCCCCACCCACACCCTCACCCCCACCCCCACCAACACCCACACACAGGCCTACAGGCCCTTTGAAAAAAAGGCGATGTCGAGCTTTCTCAATTGTCGCACCTCCTTGACCAGGCTCGCCAGCTCAAGCATCGTGAATTCTTTGGGGTTGCCCACGTTGAAGGGCCCTATCTGGTCACCTTCCATTACCGCCACCATCCCAGAAACCAGGTCAGAGATGTACTGCGTGCGTGTTGTGGGTTAAAGCGTAATAAGTTGTGCTGGTCTGCGTGCTTGTTGTGGGTGCTCGCGTATGAGGTTGTGCTGATGAGCTTGGTTTGGAATGAAAGAGCCACTCACAGGTGGTAATTTATTTTGAGCCACCTTGCTAAAATTGAATGCACCAGCAGAGCTGAGCGTGCACAGCACATGCCATGGTTGCCCTGTTCCTTTCTCAAGCAGCAGCGATGCTGCACAGCACTCTACAGCTGTTCGGTAAAGAGCTATTCACGTTCACACTGTACCCTGTGTCCACCCCCACAATGTTGCACAAGGCGCGCACCTGGAAGGAGCGTGTTTGCTGGCCATCGCCATAGACTGTGAGCGGATTGCCTTGCAAGGCCTGCAGGAGTTATTGTGCATGCATGCGTGTGTCTGTGTGTGTGCGTCTGTTTGCGTGTGCGGGTATGTATGTTAGTGTGTGTACGTGTGTGGCTTGCCTTGCAAGGCCTGCAGGAGTAGTTGTGAATGCCAGGGTTGTTCGGTTCGATGTTATGGGAGCAAAGGTTTAATAAAGTCATTGAAAGTTCGAGACCCTCAAACTGTTCGAGCAGTTTGATGTGCAAATTCAAAATGGAGATTTTGCTGGTTCCTGTGGCCAAAATATGCTTGAATTGTCTTAAATACATATAATATATTATAATTTATCAGTACACACAAAACAGAGCGTTTGACGGCCATCCAAGGCTTTTTCCTGCATTTTGACTACAAATTTGGACCCAAAATTTCGAAAAAGGGCATAAAATTCGACGAATTTTTTATAGCTCTCAAACGGCATTTATAGGGTTCGTTAAAATGCGTGAAAGTTCGCGAACCCAAACTTTGGACCGAACCCCTGGTGAATACATGTGTGTGTATGTGTGTGTATGTCTGTTTGCGTGTGCGGGTATGTATGTAAATGTGTGTACGTACGTGTTTGTGTGTGCCCATATGTGCGCAAATTCCAATAGGCTACCCTTCCAGAGGCCCAGAGAGCACAGACGTTTGTGTACTTGCACGTGCAATAAAACCACATGATTGATGGCCACACAGCCAGGTGTTATCATAATAGCAGGCACGATTTGTGCGTGCGAAACTCGTGTTTTCATGCCAAGATGATGTCTTAACTTCCGCAGCCTTATTCACTGCCTGTCCCTATGGTGACATACTATCTGCTGGCTCAACAGGCAGCTGGCTAAACAGCAGAAAGAGCTAACAAACACTATGAAATGTATAATCAGCCCTTCACACTGTCTGCTGGCTGATCAGGAGACAGGTCAACAAACGCTACGAAATGTGTAATGCAGGAGTGGCCCTTCGCACTGTCTGCTGGCTAAACAGCAGACAGTACGCTATCATGCTATCTGGTCCTTGCAGTTGTCAGAGGAAAGAATAAACACAAGAAAATGTGGCATGGCCATAACAACACACATATGGTGTTAGCATGGGATTTTCAGCAGAGAAATCTCCAAATGTACGGCCATATACGGTGTACATACACGGTTCTGGCCAGCCCCGAGCAAATTGCACGAACAAAGCCAGGAAGTGCACTCCTCATTTAGTCGGAAGTATGGTCGGAAGTGCGCGCCTCATATAGTCAGAAGCATTGTCATGCGCGTCTCATATAGGCAGTGCGCGCCTCATATAGTCGGAAGTGTAGTCGGAAGTGCGCGCCTCATACAGTCGGAAGAGCAGGGTACCAGCCATTAACCAAGCCCGAATTTCGGACACCAGACAACACCGAAGTGGTGGCGGTGGTGGCGGTGGTGGTAGGGGAAGCGGCGGCGAGAAAGGGCCGTAGGAATTGATGATGTGAAATGAATCGGCACTTGATAGCGAACATGCTTACTGCAGCAAATAGGAATCGCGTGGAAGCGTACGTGTTCCAACCATGCTGTCATCAAAGACCAGCAAAACGAGAGCTGTATGCGTAAAAAGATATAAAGATAAGTCACCAGTCGACCGTACGCTTAACGCTGTGATGAGATAGGACTCACTTGGGCGACAAAATTTGACACCACACGCCCATCATCTAGGGCCATGCGAGATAGGACTCACTTGGGCGACAAAATTGGACACCACACGCCCATCATCTAGGGCCATGCGAGGGCCGTAGGTGTTGAAGATGCGCACGATGCGCACGTCCATGCCATGCTCTCGATAGTAGTCCATGGTCAAAGTTTCGGCGATGCGTTTGCCTGCAGACGCAGTGTGCTTTGTTTTGTGCTGTGTGTATGTGTGTGTATGTGCGTGCTTGTTTCTATAACATTTCAGCTCAACTTCTGTGTTTGCATGAGGTGCACACAGACCGTCTGCTGTTTTATACGCAGAAAAAAGCAAGAGGGTCTATCACTCATACCTCATACCTCATACCATATAAAACACATGCGTGCATACCGTATACAAACAGACAAACAAGCACACGAATGTGAGCACACATTTCAGGGACCAGCTCACCCTCGTCATAGCATGAGCGCTCCCCAATGGGGTTAACGTTTCCCCAGTATTCCTCGGTTTGAGGGTGCTGGAGGGGGTCACCGTAGACCTCGCTGGTAGAGCTGATAAGGAAACGGCCCTGCATTTACGTAATTTGTGTGCACACATGTGTGTGTTTGTATGTTGTGTGTATATGTGTGTTAGTGTGTACACATGTACATACGTGTGCATTGTGCATGCATGCATCTGTGTATGTGTATGCGTGTGTACGTGTGTGTGAGTGTGTGTGTGTGTGTGTGTGTGTGTGTGTGTGTGTGTGTGTGTGTGCGTTTGCATGCTTGTGTGTGCGTGAATGTATGTGTGTGTGTGCATGCGTGCATGTGTGTGTGTGTGCACGCGCGCATGTAAATGTGTGTGCATGCGCATGCATGCGTGCGTGCGTTCGTGTGCTTGTGTTTGCTTATGTGTGTTTGTGTGTGCGCCCTGCGCAGATGCCGGTACGAGTGCACACGCACCTTGCATCGCTTCGCGAGACCCAGCATATTCATGGTGCCTACAAAGGATGTCTTGGCAGTCTTGATGGGGTTCCACCTGTATTTGGAGGACGAGGCAGAGGGCAGAGAATGTGCAAGTGCAGGCAAACTGTGTGTGCAAACCCTAAATCCTTTCAGTTCAGACTGCTGCATCTTGACTAGCAGCTTGACCTAGTAAAACACACACACACAAACAAAACACACTTGTAGTGCACGGGTGAGGCAGGGCACGCCAAGTGATAGACGTGGTCCACCTCCAGGCGAATGGGCTCGGTCACATCGTGGCGGATGAGCTCGAAGTTGGGACGGCCAATGAGGTGCTCGATATTCTCCTTGCTGCCGGTGAAGAAGTTGTCCATGCACAGGACCTGGGCGATTTTGGGGTGGGAATTTTCGAGTTTGCACTGGACGAGGCACGAGGGGCCACCCAAACGCTAGGCAGCCTAGAGGAACATACCAGGGGGCCACACTCACATAGTCTCCCCGGGCCACAAGGAAGTCACAAAGGTGGGAGCCCTGTGGTTAGGAATGGGGAAAGCGCGAGGAGGTAGGGACTTGTGAATGCACCAGCCTTCAAATCCATTTACAAACACTGCTCCCCTTCCGTCACATCTTTGACTCCTGGTAGCTCACCACAAAACCCGCCCCTCCTGTGACCAGGATCCTCTTGCAGTCAGTCCTGGGCTTGATTTTTTGCAGTGTGGCGTTCATTGGTGGTGCAAGCGTCATTGTATTGGAAATTTTATTATAATTGATTGAAGTAGCCCTAGAAAAAAGATTGAAGTAGCCCTGGAAAAAAGATTCGTCAGTTTACTGGCAAATAGCAGGTTATTAGTACTATATAAATTTACCTATTGGAATTAGGGGATGAAGGCTAATCAATGAGGAGACCCAATTAGAGAACGGAACAGCTGTAATGTCACTGTACTGGGAGCAGTTCGCGGATTTGTCTGGGGAGCCTCCCTGCCCACGATCAGGCCACTCATTCACAGCAGTCGGGGACGCTGGATTCCTGTTATTCGGAGGATGCGGCAAGAGGGACGGTACGTGGCTCTAACACATCGAACACACAATGGGTGTGCAGTGTCTTCAAAGAGAGGCATGTGGGAAGCCTTCGAAGTCTTGGTCAAATGGCCCGGGTCCAACAGGGAACCCTGCTCCGCGCCCTCCGCGGAGTGCGGACTCACGCATTTGATGATTGACATTTGCAGGCAAGGCGCGTGCTTTCAATGATTTGTACGTGCTAGACAACAGCGAGCCGGACCACTATGCTTGGAGGGCGATGGGTGCCACCAATGCCCCTCCCTCCCGTGCGCGCCACTGTGCCATTGCGGTGTGTGTGTATGAGTGTGTGTTGATGTGCAAGACAAGAATCCACTGTATCATGGCAGGAAATCTTACCACTTGCCTTTGAGGAGTTTAAAGCATGTTTGTCCAGAAGTGTTTGCTGTGTGCGTGCCCCGCATTGCAAGTGTGCAACTGTGTGATTGTGTTTGCTTGTGAGTGTGTGTGTATGTGTGTGTGTGTGTATGTGTGTGCATTTGTGCGCGTGCGTGTGTTTGTATGTGTGTGTGTGTGTGTGTGTGTGTGTGTGTGTGTGTGTGTGTGTGTGTGTGTGTGTGTGTGTGTGTGTGTTTGTGTGAGTATATGAGTGTGTGTGTATGTGTGTGTGTGTGTGTGT
>Ga0307942_1001925_pt1 | contig 16793 bp, 16 predicted proteins | sample OrgLakmetagen175_FD_201846 | JGI IMG/M metagenome (GOLD analysis project Ga0307942, IMG submission 201846) | Saline water microbial communities from Organic Lake, Antarctica - #175 | ecosystem: Environmental > Aquatic > Non-marine Saline and Alkaline > Saline | place: Antarctica: Organic Lake... | reverse complement strand
GCTGGCCAGAGCGTAGAGTTGTGCCGGTGTTGTAGGCCCCAGCAACCGCAGGTGTGCCACACTGACAAATCATACGATGAATTGCACGTGCACACACGCGCACACGTGCACACAGCCTTCGCACCTTGTTCACACCCCCAGACAGCTGGCCAGAGCGTGGTGCCGTGCCAGTGTTGTAGGCCCCAGCAACCGCAGGCGTACCCCCAGGAGGAGCCCCTGCCATTGCCGCCAGCTGCGCAGCTTTTTGTCTCTTTCGCAGCTCCTTCACGGTTTTTGCAGCAGCTAGGTCGTGGCCCACCTGTGTGCAAACGTGTGTGCGTGTGTGTGCATATATGCGTATGTGTAAGTGCAAACGTGTGTGTGATAGTGCAAACGTGTGTGTGTGTGTGATAGTGCAGACGTGTGTGTGTATGTGTGTGTGCAAACATGTGTGTGTATGTGTGTGTGCAAGCGTGTGTGTGTGTGCAAGCGTATGTGTGTGTGTGTGTGCAAACATGTCTGTGTGTGTGTTGTTTTAAAGCGCAAGACAAAGAGAAATGCTGTCAACCTGGATTTGGAAAGGACGTGTCGTGTGTGCTTGTTTGTTCATGCATCACTCTTTTGTCCCCAAGCCTTGATCCTGACAGATGCGACAAAAAGAGGAGGAGAGCATTGTCTTGATCGTGCCCTGCACCACTGTTCATTATTGCGGTGTGGCCCACAAAGGTAGGCACGACAAACCAAGCCCTTGAGGCTGCAGCCTGACCCTATGGACTTGTTTCGCTATTGTGGATAAGCCTGCACATCTAGATACATACGGAAGTTTAGTTTAGTTTAGTTTGGATTACAAAGGCCTCCAGCCTGGCATGGCTGCTCAACCTAAAGTTTTGAGAGTGCATAGGCCAATCCCACACAGCTGCTTAGGCCCCCACAATTAGTTACAGTAGTACGAGTTCTGAGACTGCATAGCCTGGTCCAACGCTCCTGTTGAGGCCCCCACAGTAAAGTGTAGGACATGTTCTGAGACTGCATAGCATGGCCCAACGCTCCTGTTGAGGCCCCCACAGTAAAGTATAGGACATGTTCTGAGACTGCACAGCATGGTCCAACGCTCCTGTTGAGGCCCCCACATTAAGATACAGTAGGACAAGAACGCACAGCCTGGTCCTCCGCACTGTTTTGTTATGGGTTGAGGCCCAAACAGATGCAGTAAGACACGTTTTGACGTGTGTGTAGACTCACGTGTGTAGGCTCACACCCTACGTACCTGGTCTCGCTTTGGCATGCCCTGGATGTTAAATGTGGGCCCGTCTAAGGCCCGTGGGTCGTAGGCCACCCCTTCCTCGGGCTCCAACCTCACAGGAGTACCTGTTGTCAGGCAAAGACGTGGCCCAGATGTATAGGAAAAGGTGGCAATGTGATTGTAGGCCAACACATCCTCGAGTTCCAACCTCAAAGGAGTGCCTGATGTCAGGCAAGAAAGTGGCCCAGAGGTGTAAAGAAACGCGGTGGTAACAGAATTTGCCGGAGGTGGGACACCCCTTCCTCAGGTTCCAGCCTCACAGGAGTGCCTGTCGTCAAACCGAACAGCGACCCAGGTTTCAAGACAGCACAGTGTAGAGGAAATTTGTAAGATGATGGCCACCCCTTCCTCGGGTTCCAGCTTCACAAGGGTGACAACAGTTTCAGACGCGCGCGCACACACACACACACACACAAACACACACACACACGTTCACATCCACACACAAGGACACACACACACACAAACACACCTCTGTGTTGTGTCCGCAGGTTGTCAGCGGTGTTTCACCCTCGGAAACAGCATACACCGTTACCGATCACGTACACACGCCTTTCATCTCTGCCAAGATTAAGAACAAGGACACCACTTCAAGCAGCACACACACAATGACACACACATACACACACAATGACACACACACACCTTCGATGTCTCCCCAGGTCATGAACGGGGACTCCCCCCCTAAGGCGCTGGGGGTCATAGCTGGTGTGGGAAGGCGTGCATTGAATTCTCGGGGGGTGCCTGCAAAGGTTGAGGTCACAGACACATACTACACGCACTCTTACGCAGAGAGTCAAGTGAGGGATTCAAGTGTGTGTTTTCAGATTGTTCAATTGTTCAAATGTACAATCTGAGTGAGCAATACCGTGCACCACAGGACACCAACCACTACAGTCATGTTTTTGTCTGGTGTATTTAATGCAGAGCTGGTCTGGCTTGGGAATGGGAGGGACTGTGAGTGATGAGTGACTGTGAGTGACTGTGAGTGATTGTGAGTGACTGTGAGTGACTGTGAGTGATTGTGAGGGAGAGGGAGGGACTGTGAGTGACTGTGAGGGAATGGGAGGGAATGGGAGGGACTGTGAGAGAATGGGAGGGAATGTGAGGGACTGTGAGTGACTGTGAGTGATTGTGAGGGAAAGGGAGGGAATGTGAGTGACTGTGAGGGAATGGGAGGGAATGGGAGGGAATTGGGAGTGACTGCGAGTGATTGTGAGTGACTGTGAGAGAATGGGAGGGACTGTGAGTGACTGTGAGTGACTGTGAGTGATTGTGAGGGAATGGGAGTGACTGTGAGCGATTGTGAGGGAATGGGAGGGACTGTGAGTGATTGTGAGTGAGAAGGACATACACACTACTGTGTATGACAGTAGTCATATAGTCATATACATGACTACTGTGTATGTGGTACACAGTCACTGCTTGTGTAGTGGCTGTAGTGGCTGTAGTGGCTGTAGTGGCTGTAGTGACTGTAGTGACTGTAGTGACTGTAGTGACTGTGTACGACATGATCTACGCATGCAGTGCTCAAATGCAGGAGTGAGTGGAAATGTTGCAGAGAATACGAGTGGGAGCATTAGTGCGGCGAGAACTCAAATGCAGGAGCTAATGCAGTGCTCAGCAATGACATGCGGGGGCATTCACATGCAGCACTCAAACGCAGGAGTGAGTACAAATGCCCAGTCCTTGAATCGCAAGAGCTAATGCAGTGCTCAGCAATTATTTGCGGGGGCATACACATGCAGTACTCAAACGCAGGAGTGAGTAGGAATGCCCAGTTCTTGAAAGCAGGAGCAGTAATGCAGGAAAGAGTGCGCAGCACTTGAACGCAAATGCTCAGCACTTATGTGCAGGAGTGTATTGCACGGCCTACCAGCTCCAACAACAACCTGGGTGCAAGCATAGCATACTGTTGGTGTAGAAACACAGGCTGGGCACCCCTTTCCTCCACTTACGGCACCCGCTTACGAGGCTCATTCTGTGAAACTGAGGCAGGAGCGTAATTGCACAGCCTACCAGCTCCAACACCAACGTGAGTGCAAGCATAGCATACTGTTGGTGTTGAAGCACAGGCTGGGCACCCCTTTCCTCCATTTACGGCACCCGCTTACGAGGCTCGCTTTGTGAAACTTGGACGTAAGTGGAAGTGCTGGCATACCGGGAGACCAAATGAGCCAAGACAGGCGAAACACATACGCGAATGCTCACACGTGCCTGCGCTCAAACCCATTCCCGCATTGCAATTTCCGCAAAGCTGTTCCATTTGCTAGTGCGATGGCATGCTAGGAACACAACAGTGGAAATGCTTTACATCCGTGCGCACTGGCAGGTGTTGCGAGCCCAATGGCGCGAGCTAGCGCTGGCTATAGCGACATTTGTTGAATTAAAATTGAGCATGACAACATGACAACATGACAACATGACAACATGACGTAAGTACTTACAATCCCCTTTCTGCGTTTGCAGATGCTGCTAGCCTGATGGTGCGGACTAGGGCTAGCTAGTCATACGTTACAAGAGGAATCTGATTTTGACGCCAGTGCTCACATGACACATAACTAGGGTTAACCAGAACCGTATACCTGCACCGTATATGACATATGACCGTATGTATGGTGATTTCCCTGCTATAAATACCGTATGTACACCGTATATACCTATAAATGCATGGTCCTGGCCAACCCTACACCTAACGCATAACGCATGACCATACCTGCGTTGGCAGGTGCTGCAAGCCCAATGGCGCGGGCTAGGGCTGGAGGCAGGGTGCCCTGTGGGTGTTGCTCTGGGGCCTGCAACACACACACACACACAAATTTCTCTGGGGCCTGCAACACAAAAATTGCTCTGGGGCCTGCAACACACACACACACAAATTGCTCTGGGGCCTGCAACACACACACACACACAAAGTGCTCTGGGACCTGCAACACACACACAAATTCCCATTCAAGATTGGGAGAATTACGTCACGTATGGACAGTTAAATCCTCACAACAACTGCCTCCTATGAAGAACCAATCAGATCATGGAGCAATTCAGCATGTCGGGCAACGTACTTTCTCACTTTGTTAGTGGATTTGTACGAGCAATGGTGGTTTTGCTGGGACAGCGTGCAGGCATGCAGCTTAACGCTCATTTACTGTTCGCTCAGCAACTTTGGGGGAACCACACTCCTTCAAGCAAATTCGCGCTCAATTACTGCTTGCTCAGCAACTTTGGGGGAACCACACTCCTTCTAAGCAACTTTGCGCTCAATTACTGTTGGCTCAGCAACTTTGGGAGATCCACACTCCTTCCGACGTCAAATTTCTTGGTGGGGGCGGCGTGCAGCAACGTACAAGAGTATTATATGTTTTACTCTTGGACGGCCTCCAATGGTAGTTTTGTACCTGTGGGTCTGTCTGGGCCTTGAGGCGCGTGCCTTTGATGTTGATGGTCTTGTTGGGGCGGCGTGCAAGCTCAGCAGTCTCAATGTTTGACAGTGGTAGCTGCACATGCACGTGTGGGTTTGAGTGCACGTGTATATGTGTGTGTGTATGCGTGCATGCGTCATGCGTGAGAACATAGTGTCTAGAATGCATTTAGGGCAGCATCCTAGCGAGGAAAATGTCAAAGATGACTAGACAAAGCTTCAGGGGTCACGGATAAAGGAGCATACGACATTCACCAAATAAGGGTCACCAGTACAAGAACCTGCCAAATGCACATGTAGCAAATACAAGTGCAGCAAATAGTTGAACGCATGTGCATGAGAGTACACCTGTTTCTTTTCCATTTCTACATATATAGGATTGGCCAGAACCATACATACGTATACACAGTGTATATACAGTATTTTGGTAGGGAAATCACCAGATATACGGTCATATACGGTGAAGCTATACGGTTCTGGCCAATCCTATGTGACATATGATTAGGTATACACTGTGTGTACGTATGTCTGTATGGTTCTGGCCAATCCTATACATACGATGCAGGACAAGCACCTGGTTGGGGGGGTAGTACAGGGCGTCAACCCTACTTTCTGGCCAACTCTGGCCTACTTTCTGGCCAACCCTACACATATGATGAAGGACAAGCACCTGGTTGGGGGGGTAGTACAGGGCGCTGGTGGGGTTGTGCTTTGTCATGACAAGGGTGTCAGGCAGCTGCCCTCCTGCAGAAATGCGTGTATGCATGTGTGCGTGTATGATGGAGTGTGTGTATGATGGAGTGTATGTTAGTGCACGCCAGCGTGGTGGATTCAAGTACTATGCAATAGGCTCAGCTTAGATGCTTACGTTTTGGACTGGGCTGGCACTCAGCCCAAAATGTTAACAACGAAGCCTCAGCCCAGATGCCTCAGCCTAGATGCTTACATTTTGGGCTGGGCTGACACTCACACACCCAAAATGTGTACACAACTCAGCCTACTGAATCTTCACAAGCTTCTCTGCAGGGCAGCCTGCACAGCCTGTCAGTGAGATGTCACACTCAGTCAAAACCTCAAACTGTCACGTGCAAGACACTCCCCCTTCCAGGCCACTCACTGAACTGCAATGCTCACACAGCATGTGAGTAATATGCTCTATGCTCTGTGCTCTGTGCTCTGTGCTCTATGCTCTATGCTCTGTGCTCTGTGATCTGTTCTCTGTGCTTCATGCTCTATGCTCTGTGCTCTATGCTCCGTGCTCTGTGCTCTGTGCTTCATGCTCTATGCTCTGTGCTCTGTGCTCTATGCTCTATGCTCTGTGCCCTGTGCTTCATGCTCTATGCTCTGTGCTCTGTGCTCTATGCTCTGTGCTCTGTGCTTCATGCTCTATGCTCTGTGCTCTATGCGCTATGCTCTGTGCTCTGTGCTCTGTGTTCTGTGCTTCATGCTCTATGCTCTGTGCTCTGTGCTCTTGCTTGCAGTCAGCTCGGTAGAGTGACTCTCCCTGCTTTGAAGACTGAATAACTGCTTTGAAGACTGAATAAACGCTTCTGAAGACTGAATAACTGCTTTTCCTGCCTCAGCTGACATTTTCTTCCCGGTGGTGACATGCTCCTGCCTGAAAACATGTGCATTTTTTGTGCCTCCCAAGCTTCAGTTGTCATCAAGCATGCGAATCTACAAAGCATGCTAATCTACAAGCATAAAAAAGAAGATTTATGCCACAGGTTAGAGCTAGCACCAACACTTCACCCTCACCTCAAAACCCTGACCACCAGCCCCAACTCACCTCAGAACCTCATTGCCAGGAGGAACCCCACCTCGAAAGCTCACCTGTGCTGTGACCTTTACCTAAAACCCTCACCACCATTCCTAGCCCTCAACTCAGAGCCTCATTGCCATCAATGACCCCACCTCAAACCCTCACCTGTACCGTAACCACCTCAAACCCTCACCTGTACTGTAACCACCTCAAACTTTCACCTGTACCGTAACCACCTCAAACCCTCACCTGTACTGTAACCACCTCAAACCCTCACCTGTACCGTAACCTTCAGTTGGATTGGAGCCAGGGCCCTCCAAAAGCATTTTGTTCTTGTCGTCTAGGTGATGTGCCATTCTTTGCCGCCTCTTTGCGATGGTTCTGGCCTGCATGTGTGTATGCACATGCCTCGCATGTTCAACATCGCGCGTGTGCATGTGTGTATGCAATTGCATATGCACGACTGCAGGGCTTTGATTCATCACTCGGTCCAGATGGCTCACATTATGACACACGTGCACGCAGCACGGACACATGCACGCACACTCAATCAACACGCACTCATACTTTGCATCACATGACCACACACAGACGTTTAAAGGTTAAAAAGACCACATATGTTTGACAGATAAAAAATGAGCAAACTTGACAGGTACCTGGATTAGTTTGGTGGCAGGGCTTTAGGATTCTTAATTTATGTGAAAAGTGGTTTTTCACTGCCTGCGTAATTTTCTTCTTTTTCTTCTATTCGTACCTGGAGGCGGGCAAACGAGGCATTGTCCTCTGACGTGTGCTGAGCTAGATAAGCGTCCAGGCTCATAGTGGGTGCTCTCAGCTCGGAGCTCTCTGTGAGTGTGCCAGGAATTGCATAATGAGTCCAACAAAAGCTGTTACACTTCCGGCTAATAAGGTCAAATCTAATTTATGTTATAGGGCGGACATGCGGTTCATAGTGGATACCCACAACTATGAGTTCTCTGCGTGTACCAACAATTGTGTTAATGAGCCGATTTAAGACTGCTGAATGTGCGGCTGACAGCTCTTCAAAACTTCTGGGCAGGCATGCAGTTCTGCATATAATGGATGCACTCAGCTTGGAGTTCAATGTGGGCGTGTGTTCCAGGAGCTGTAAGATGATTGATAAGCGAGTCAAAACACTGCAGCGTGTGAGGCTGTATGGACATCAAATCCCAGGCAGATTTGCAGATGCGTGTTTATGATGTGCCCAAAACTCGAGAGCTTTGCCTAGGAAGTTATTTTACGCCGATTAGTGCCATGTCACTTTGGGTGAGCTGTATATGGATGATGGAAACAGTTTTCATGTCCATTTAAGGCAGTTAGCATGCCCATCTAAGGCAGTTAACATGTCCATCTAAGGTTGTTTTCATGTCCATTCCAGGCAGTACCAAGGTGGGGGCATTCCGAACCAACACATACAAGTCATTTGCGCAAACGCGGACGATTGCAGCTCAGTATCAACACCATGGTTCTGGCAATGCAATCACAAGCAACGGAGCGCTTTAAGCAAACAGGGAGCACGGGCAAGAGGTTTTGCTTACCGTGTACAACATGCAAGTTGCGCGAAAAATGAACTAGCCTCATAAGTAGGGTTGGCCAAACCACACATACATACGTATATACGGTGCATACACGGTATTTCGAGCAGGAAAATTACCATACATACGGCCATATACGGTGCACATATACGGTTCTGGCCAACTACTCATAAGCAAAACTAGGAGCCAGGTGCTGCAGCTCCTCCTCCCCTTTGTGCCCCCATCCCAGGTCCAGGGGTGTAAAAGTCCTGATGAGTTAATTAGCCTCTTTGTGACCACTCAAGTTTCAATATTGCACACCTGAGATTGCCGCTCCTCCACTTTTTGTCCAAATCCTGACGCAATACCCACCCTCATCCGTGCGTACCTCCACTCATGGATACCACTTCACACACGCACACACACACTCACACTCACACTTACACACGCACACACACGCACACACACCTGCTGCCGCAGCTCCTCCCCCTTGTGCGCCCATCCCAGGTCCAGGGGTAGCACCCCCTTCCCCCAAACCATCTGCCCCGTGCAGTGCTGGGGTAGAGCTGCCAGCGTGGGGTAAGGGAGTCATGGCAGGCGTGCGCATCATGCCCTGGACAATCGTGAGCAGGTGCAACGATGTGTAGGTGCGTGCATGCGTGCGTCATGCCCAGGATAGTTGTGAGCAGGTGCACCAGTGTACATGAGCGTACGTGTGTGTGTGCGTGTTGTGTGTATGTGTGTGTAATAGTGTGTGTGCGTTTTGTGTGTATGTGTGTGTGCGAGTGTGTGTGTGTGTTTGTGTGTGTGAAAGTGTAACTCTTGATGTGCATATGCTCATTAATGCGTTCTACACAATTGCACGACAATGAAATAAAGGGCTCAACACTGTTGCCTGTGTGCATGATGTTGACTTTGTGCATGATTGTATAGGTGCATCATTGTAAAGGTGCGTTTGGGTGCGCATGTTTGACATTTTGTGCGTGTATGAGTTTATCTTTGTTTAGATGTACAAATAGTTGAGCTATGCACATGACAGTGTTTCGGGCTTTGACTCTCTCTCTCTCTCTCTCTCTCTCTCTCTCTCTCTCTCTCACACACACACACACATACACACACACGCACGCACCTGTGTCATGCCAGGGGTTGCTCCCCAAGTACCTCCTGTGTGTGGGCGCCTTCCTCCCTCCCCTACACCTAAAGCAGGCGTACCCATGGCAGGGGTCTTCAAGCCAGCACGGCGGCGGGCGATGTTGATCTGAGCTTGCCTGCATACGTATTTGATAGTGTCATGATGAACCGCCAAACACGGGAGGACGGGTACCCATGGCAGGGTCCTTGAAGCCAGCACGGCGGTAGATTTTGGATCTGAGCACACATATTCAAGATGAGAATATGACATCCTCATACATCACACATAATACATGAAGCATACGTAAGTGTTGCTGTAACAGGGACAATAGCCAGCAGCACCTCTGTGCATGATTTCCTGACAGCCTTCTTCCACCCTGGTGACCCTTTCTTTATTACAACCCTTTTTTTACAACAAAAGCTGGCAACGACCTGTCAGTTCCTTTCCTATTTGTCCCTCAGTTGACAGTGTTTAAACATCCCTTTCAGCTTTTCCCCTCTGGTTCCAATCCAGTGCTGGTTTCCTGCAGCCCTCACTACCAGTGCTCAATTGTTCTTTATTATATTCCCCATCTCCAACTCCACCAACACTTTATTGTCCCTTTCTTAAACCTTTCCTGTCGCCCTTACCTAATGAGAAACGGGTCTCCCGTGTTCACGGCCTTCTCCCATTCCAGCTGGCTGCGCAGCTTGGGAATGTCAGGAAAGTAGTCACGCTCCACGATGGCCTCAATTTGAGACACGTACTCATCCTCATCCAGCACCTGGACAGAAATATTTGTGCAAGCCAGTGAATTTGTCTGTGTGCTGTGTAGCTTGCAGGCATATGTTCAAATTTAGTTATGCGCTCCACAATGGCCTCATTTTCAGGTATTTGTCTCCCACCTCCTCAAATACGATAGCAATAATGTGCTCGCACATGCCTGGGCGATTTAAGCTGTGTAAGTGAAGGTGGTGTTAGTCACGCCCGATTTGAAGGCTTAAAGTGAAGGGTGTAGGAAAAGAGATTGACAGCGGGTGAGGCATTCAAAGGTACCTACGCTCAAGCGGAGATACGCCCGCCCCACACAAGGACAATCTTGTCATCTGTGAGTGCACACTACGAAATATGCTGGTGCACGTGTGTGTGTGTGTGTGTGTGTGTGTGTGTGTGTGTGTGTGAGTGTGTGTGTGTGTGTGTGTCTGTGTGGACAAAGGGATTAGCTTCAGTAGTCATTGTATATGTGAGCATTCTTATTTTTTGTTTCAGCACCTCAGTCAAAAGAGTAAAGCCTAGAAAAAACGGTGGTTGGGGTAAAGGGTGTCCTTTAGGCAAAAAGAGTATGCTCTGTGAAGTGAGACAAAACTAAGATCCTTTATGATATGTTGTGCTATTGCATGATAGCACGTGTCAACACTTTTATGTGTGAAGGGCATGATAGAGCGATGTTCGTGTATGACAGAGCAGAACGCTCAAGCATGCTGTCCCTCAGCAGTGGGGCGCACCATGATGAAGAGGGTTTATTGTGTGCGCATATGTATGCACTCACGCTCGCACCGACCGACGTACACGCACATGCACACACGCGCGCACTTGCCAGTATGTGCGTATGTGCGTGTGTGCATGTGCGCACCCAGGATATTTCTTCCCTGGATTTCTTCTTCCTCCCACAAAGAGACCAACACACCGACCTGCTTGGGTGGTCCTTCCACTCCTGGTTGCAGGGCCAGGTGCGCTTGGGAGCGCCGAGGGGGAGGCATGAGCACCCGGTCTTGTTCTTGCCTGTTGTGGGTGAGGGCCATCTCGGTAATCTGCTGCTATGAAAAGCTGTCCAACCTGGTAGTATTCTACGCTCAATTACTAGACTAGGTTTTTGTGTAGGTTTTGAAAGGCACACAAGACTGAAAATAATAAAAATTTATTTAACTGCATATCGTATCGGCGCATATCGCCAGCCAAACTTTGGTCACAGCTTTATGTGCACACATGAAGCCTATGGTTAATTTGGCCACACATAAATTTGGACAGGAGCGGGAGCAGCAGCTGAGAAGCAAGCATGAATACGTAAAGGCTTTATAAGGATGGCAGAGGTCATCCACCAAGCAGGACGTCCTTCAGGAGGAAATGTTGCCAAGGAGTATGCAGGTATACCAAAGACGTGGTTACCCCAACAGGTTTGAGCTCAGTGAGAGCCTGAAACAAAACGGGAATAGATGTACAACGACAGCGCTTTCTTGCAAAAATATAAGGCATCGTCCCTGTTCCGCCAATGGGTCATGGATTAGCTGGCCCTAGTGCGCGACCACGCATGGAGCACAAGAGCCCAATCAAGCAGGTGAGTGCACATGGTGGGCAATGTTTGACCACAGTCAATCTATTTTTTCTCTACTGTCGACAAAATCCAGCAAACAGCTTTTTTCATCCCTTGTATAGGTAAACGCAAACATACACACACACGCACACACACAACATACACACACAAATGACAAATGACACACACACATACATACACAACACGCACATCACACGACGCAGCGGGCAGATTGGAGTGCAGGGCCTGGTGGACCCCAAGGCTATGGTGGACATGTCCCACGTAAGCTTGTGCTCACCGGTGGCGTGCGCAACAAGCAGGTGAAAGAACAGTGGGAGCAAGAGAGTTGCACATCAAGGAAAAAGGGCAGGTGGAACGATTTCAAACGAGCAACGGAAGGAACAAGGATGATGAGCACAAGGAAAATTGCTGGGCTAAAGACACGGGGTTGTTAAAACAGGTCTCAGTATACTTGTGCTCACTAGTGGCGTGCGCAACAGCAGGCAACAACTAGGTGCAGCAGGGGCAGGGGGGAAGGAAGGAGGGCAGGAAGAAGCATCTAGATCCGCGAACCAGGAACCCGGTTGGGCCCATGCCGTGTGGAGCTGCTACATCCAGTACGCAGAATGATGCTAGGTCATTCGTTCTCTCTTTGGCCTGTTTTGCACGCCAGAAGCCTTAAGGAAGCCAGGGTAGTCGTCAAGGTGAGGCAAGATGCAGAAGACGCAGCGAAAATGCGAGACCTAAATTTGTGTGCTAATAAGCAGGGACCATATGTATAACTTGTAATATATAAGGGACGTGGCAGTATTTCAGGGAATAATGCTGGGTTCTGTAAATTTGCAACTTCCTCAAACTCTGATGCATAATACCAGGCAACCCACATTGCAATTTCCTCAAACTCTGATGCATAATATCAGGCAACCCACTGCTTTATCCTGTGCTCTCGCCTCATTATAAATCACGGGGCTCGGCTCATTCCCTTCTAGAAACACTTGCAAGTTTTCCCTGTTTATTTCCTGCAATGAAGAATTTCACTAGAAACTTGGGAACAAGTTAACTAAGGGAAGGGCGGAACGTCGGGTCCGACTTAGGGGGGATTTAGGGAGTACCCTGAGGGAGTAGGTAAGTTAACAAAGGGGCTCTTAAGTTAACAAAGGGGCTCCTTAGGGAGTGGGTAAGTTAACAAAGGGAAGGGAGGAATGTCGGGTGCGGTTTACATGCCACAGGGTTGGAAGAGTAGAGAGGTAAGCACGCACTGGCTTGGTGGGGGAGACTCACGGCACTTCAGGCCAATGTGTCTCTTTTTTCTTAGTTGATGCAGGGAGTGTTTTGCTGCCTGCGTAGTATTTCTTTTTTTACACATTACACATACACACACAAACATACACACACACGTACTCACACACTAATGCACGCACAGCTTGAGGCCTTTGTTGGTGCGGCTGATTGCGCTGCTAGGCAGGAGGCTGTGCTGACAGCTCAGGAAAGGCCCCAGACCAGCCATGGTGCCAGGTCAGTGGTGCAGACTAGTAAAATTTATGACTTTAACTTTAAGGATGTATTAGCTCAGGTAGCAATCGACGAATGGGATTGAGTGAGGAGGTGGGCAAGCAAGTGTGAATGAAGTGGCCCAATTCAGGGGTAGAGGCAAGGAGTAGAGGGATTAAAATAAGCAAGTGGTCACTTGATTACAGCAAGTTTGTTGTTTCAAAGCAGGAGGGCAACAAAATGTAGGAGGGCATTCTTTTGGGATGTTATGGTACCAGTACTACGGTAGAGCAAAGCCTTTGATTGCTGCAATTTGTAGCAATGTGGGTTTTTGACACAGATGCCTGCACTAAGCGAACAGCTAGGGAACAAAGTACTCGTTACTTCATTTCATGGCAGACTTGAAGCTGTATGCAGCGCCCCCATAATTGACACACACACACACACACACACACACACAAACACACACACACTCTCTGGAAAATGCATGTGCACTCTCTGATGTGAAGGGGTGGACCACAACAAAAAGAGGCCGCCATTAGGAGTGCAGAAAGGGCGATGCGCCCATGGAGCGCGTACGCAGGTGTGTGTGTATGTGTATGTGTATGTGTATGCGTATGTATGTGTGTGTGTGGCTGTGTGGCTGTGTGGCTGTGTGTGTGGCTGTGTGTGTGAATAGGGTAAGAAAAGTACAATGCTGAATACTGAATACTTAATTCAGCAGCAGGGCTCTGTATGGGCATGTGTTTTTGGCGTGCAGGGAATGGTGATCGTCATGCAGCCAACATTAGTAGACACTCAGAAGCAGAGCACTACACGTTTTAATTTCCCGGCGTGCAGGGAATGGTGAGCGTCATGGAGCCAACTTTGGCTGCATGGTGGACAGCCCCCCACCAAATCCTGACGGCAGCCCAGCGCCCCCCGGCTTTGATTACCCGGGAGTGAAGCAGGCGCTAGCTGTACACAAGGCAGGGGCTCAGGTGTGAGTGTGTGAGGTTGGGGGTGTGGGTGTGGGTATGGGTGGCTGGGTGGGTGTGGGTACGGGTGGCTGAGTGGGTGTGTGGGTGTGTGGGTGAGAGACTGCTCGCTGTACGCAAAGCAGGGGCTCAGGTATGTTTAAGTGTGTGTGGGTGAATATGTGTGTGTTGTAGGTGGGTGTGCGTGAGTTGGTAGCTGGGCTGTGACTTCGCAAGGATGCAGCTGCACTTCCTCTCGATACTTGGGACCAAGGTACGCGTTGCGGCATGTTTGTGTTGATCGAATTTGGCAGTGATCACCTAATCGTAGGGTTGGCCAGAACCGTATGTATAATATACGCACCGTATATGATCGTATATTTGGTGATTTCCCTGCCAAAAATATCGTATATACATCGCATAGGTATGGTTCTGTCCAACCCTACCTAATCAAAACTACCTTGTGAGGAAGCACGCACCGTCACCTGCTGTACTGTTTGACAGCCGCAATGCTACCATTCATAATTCATACTGCTTTTTTTGGGGGTGTGTTTGGCCAAACACAAGCTACAAAAGGAGGTCCATAGCCAGGTCACATTCTTGATCCTGATGCCCACCTACTCAGGCTCAAATTTAGGGGAAAACTGGGAAGTATGCTGACCAAGAAAATTATATGCTCAAGAGCGTATTCATGTGAGTTGGCCACCGTACTTGCCATGAGAGCACACTCCTGCCTGGGTCACAAACCCGCTGTCCACCTGCGCAGATCAAGGGAAAAGGTGCCGGCCAAATACATGCTGATGGAGCGTGCTCATGTCAAGTCTTGTAAGCCATTAAGGCGCATTCATGCCTAGGTCACACACCCGCTCCACCTGCGCAGATCAAGGGAAAAGGCGCCGGCCAAATACACGCTGAAGGAGCGTACTCATGTCAAGTAGGCCACCGTCCTAGGGAGCTGTGGCCAAACGATATTGCGCTTCCCCCTCAATATTGCGCAGGGTGCAGAGGTAAGCGTGTGGTCGTTGCTCAAATAGTTTGCCCAAATGAGCATCATCATGTTTGCTCAGATTCACGCAGGGGGCGGCAGCTGGTTGCAGGTATGTTCTGTCAGTTATATCATTTAACAAAGAGCTGTGGATCTTAATGTTACATTGCAACCAGTTGGATTTAAGCTGAAGGTATGTTCTGTCAGTAATATCGTTCAGGAAAGAGCTGTGGATCTTAATATTACATTGCACCCAGTTGGATGTAAGCTGAAGGTATGATCTGTCAGAAATATCATTTAGTAAAGAGCTGTGGAACTTAATATTACTGTTGCACCCTTTCAATTTTGTATGGGTTGACTTTACAAAACTGAAACGCTTTGGCATTGCCAACACGCACAAACTTGTCACACACCTAAACACACTCAAGTGTGTCAGGTCACGCATAAACTCAAGCGTGTCAGGTCACGCATACACTCACATGCATGCACAGACGTGTAAAGGCATGAAATTTTGTGTACAAATACACACATACACACAACACACACACAGGAGGACACGACCCTGGCAAGGAACGTAACCCTGCCTGGGAGCCTTACACTCCTGCAGCACGGTTGCGTGGCCTGAACTTGTTGGGCACTAAATTCACGTGGGCACTGGAAAGGAAGCAGCTGTGTGTGACACTGAATGATGGGAGCAGCGTGAGGCCGGTGCGCTATGAGCTGTGTGTATATGTGTGTTGTGTGTGCGTGCTATTGCGCGTGTGGGTGCGAGGATGGATGTACGTGTGTGTATTTGTGGTGTATATGGGTGGGTGGGTGGGTGCATGTATGTGAGGATGAGTGCAGGCAGCTGGAATGTGCACAACTGTCTTTGCTTGCAAATGAAATGGACGTGAACAGCCAAAAATGCTGAGGAAAAAGTTTGTGCTTTCCTTTTTGCAGGTGCGGTGGACGTGGAAGGTCACAGATGTGGAGGGAGATGAAGTCATGGCTAAGCCTGCCAACTTGGCCTGCCAGGACTTTGTGAACCAGCTAGCCCTTATGTTTGACGGTGTGTGTTGGTGGTTGATACAGCCCTGGCTGACGTGTGATAGAATCCCGGCGTGCCAGGACTGTGTGAACCAGCTAGCCCTATGTTTGATGGTGTGTGATACTTTGACGGTGTGTGTTACTTTGACGGTGTGTGTTACTTTGACGGTATGTGTTAGTTTGACGGTGTGTGTTACTTTGACGGTGTGTGTTACTTTGACGGTGTGCGTTAATTTGACGGTGTGTTACTTTGACGGTGTGTACTACTTTGACGGTTTGTGATACTTAATAGAGGTGATGGCCAGATCTGTACAGTGTCGAGTGTGCCCTGTCCATCCGCTGGGCTGTTGTGTAGTTAGCCAGTTTGCTTTGGGCTTTTGTGCATTACGACCACAAACTTCATGATTAATGGGGGATTGTTCGTTTGCGTGCAACGTGCCGCCACAAACATGCTCGTAAAACCAGTAATTTTGAGTTGTATTATATGTATATGCCTTGCCAAGACGCGTCACACACATGCATGCTGCTTTGCTTGTTGGCAAAATTGTACACGCATGGACATGCATGCACGTACACATCCACATACATACATGTCGCACCTTAAAACCAGTAGTTTTGAATTGTACTATATTTATATGCCTTGCCAAGACACGTCACGCACATGCATGCTGCTTTGCTTGTTGGCACAATTGTACACGCATGGACATGCATGCACGTACACATCCACATACATACATGTCACAACTTCACACACACGTACACGTACACACACACGTACACACACACATACGCTCACATTGACACAAGCAGGCTTGCGTGAGGGCCATGAGCCGTACCCATCCACAAACATACATGTCGCACCTTCACACACACGTACACGTACACACACATACACACACCTACGCTCACATTG
>Ga0307942_1001923_pt1 | contig 16811 bp, 13 predicted proteins | sample OrgLakmetagen175_FD_201846 | JGI IMG/M metagenome (GOLD analysis project Ga0307942, IMG submission 201846) | Saline water microbial communities from Organic Lake, Antarctica - #175 | ecosystem: Environmental > Aquatic > Non-marine Saline and Alkaline > Saline | place: Antarctica: Organic Lake... | reverse complement strand
CCGAGACAGAGAGAGATAGATATAGAGAGAGAGAGAGCGAGAGAGAGAGTGTGAGAGAGAGAGAGAGAGAGAGAGAGAGAGAGAGTGAGAGAGAGAGAGAGAGAGAGAGAGAGAGAGAGAGATTGAGAGCCAAAGAACAAGATACACTATGTACAAATATATAGTGCAATGCACACCTTTGTGTAGCCCACTTGTACTGCAAAGCACTTCCCACCGATTCCTCACCCTCACAGGTGGGCAGCTGCGGTGTACCCCCTCACTCTGACGGCTATCTCACCTCCCCTGGATCTTGCACCTACGCACCCTCGCCACAGCCTAAACACCAGTTAGTTCCCTTGCACGGCTTTTCACCAGACACCGCAAGTAGTGCCATGCGGGGTGGGTCTCGGTCCCGGCGCTCAGCCACGCAAGACCCTGATCACTTGTTTGCCAACCCCATGTTCATGGACAGGTGGGTTCCCATTCCTTTCATGAAAGAACTGGGATGAAGCTCAGACGTTCTCATAGCAGCAGTGCATGGCTGATACCTGCACTATGATTTGCCTTGAGTGATTAGGACTCATAGACTATTTTTTAAGGCCTTATTAAGGAGGCCGATGCAGCTGAATATGCGTGTACTATCTTCGGACTTTGCTGGTCTGTGTGCTTCTTGCAAATTCGCTGCTCAATAAAGTGTACCTTTGAAGTACGCAGGCAGCAGGATGGTGACTGGTGATGCTAGGGTTGCTGCACACTGTTACCGAAATTGTAAAGTAGGCCGAGACACAGCTCTCTTGAGCTCTCAATGGGCAAGCTTAATTGCACAACGTCATGTTCTTTGCTCAAAATGCAGTTCCAGGACTGGCTTGCTCTGAGGAATGTGAACAGTATTTGTGTGTGCATGCGTAATTAGTAATTACACGCTCCCTGGAGAAAAGTCAACAGTTTTGACTAATCATCATTCACTTTGTAGGGACGCCCCCTCCAGCCCAGCATGCCCCCCCCCTCCCCACCCCATCCACCTCTTTGCCTCACCTCCTAACATCAAAGCTCACCCTCACGGCGATGTGTCCACCTCTGGCCTCAGCACTCCGTGCCCTGAGGGCCACAGCGACCCCTGCTACTTCTCTGCTGACACGCCTGACAGCCACAGCTGCTCAGGCTTTGTGATGGGGGAGGGCATAGAGGGCGTGGCACTGCAGATGGATCGCAACACGAATCCAATGTTCCCCTCAGGCAGCCAGCACAGTGCATCTCTTCACTTCCATCCTTTTAGTGGTCATGGCAAAATGATCACCCCTCCGTGCTCAAAGAAACAGGCCACAACGGCTGCAGGCAACCACAGGTGTGATGCTCGTGCGTATGCACCTAGCTCTCAGAGTGGGAAGAAAGATCTTGTCAGACCTGAATTATCTAAGCGATTGCAGATCTGTCCATGTGCACGCATGTAAACGTGTTGATAAGTTCATGTACGCATGCATGCAGGGACCTACAACACGTGTGTGTGGCAATCGCTCGCACATGCACACGAGAGTAGCATGCTATATTACATGTGCACAGGTTTACATTTAACCGCATATACTTCGGTTGTCGGCTGCCATTCATACATACAAGGTCACAGCACAAGACAACTATTAAATAAAGCAAGCTTAGCACACACGCCGCAGCAAATGCTAGCAAAACCAGGAAGATCAGCAACTATATCTCTGGAATTGCTGAGTAGGAACCTGCCTTCACAAATTAAATCTCCATATTCATGTACATAGAGGTTATTTCAACACATGTAACATATATAAAGGCGTGCACCTACTACCCAATGCTCCCACAGCCGTGCTTCCTCCTGCGGTGTGCAAGCTGCCCTGTCTCCCCCGCTCGATTTGGCAGCCACAACCACCCCACGTGGCATTATCAGCAGTCTGCAGGGCAGCATGTCATTGGCAGCATCGCGTGCGAGCCACAGTGCTGGCAATGACGAGGCTGTAGCTCAATCTGGTGTGGATGGGCCACTTGCCCAGGTAAGGCATAAGCAGCTATCACTTGTAGGTGCAGGTGTTTGAGTGAGGAAGATTCGACCATAAGGCTAATTGACGTTTGCCATGTGTAATACACACGACGGTATCAGACATGCCCCTGCCGTCTATGCTTTCAGTGTAGGGTTGGCCAGAGCCGTTTATAGGCGCTGCATATGACCATATGTATGATGAAATCTCTGCAAAGGATACCGTATATAAACCATGTATAAATATGTTTCTGGCCAACCCTATTTGAGTATGATTGGCTTCAGCTGAGCTCTTTCATCCGACTGTAACACAGCATTTGTTCCAGCATTTCCGCCTTGAAGCTCAATACGGGCAAGGTCGTGCAAATGACCGTCGTTAAAAGGCCAGCATACTTGAGCCAGCTGCTTGTCGGTGTGCGCAGTCCTTTAAAGAACTGTGTTGAGGTACCGTTCCGTTCATATAAGCTACCGTGATACCAACGCGCTTCCCTATGTTCACGTTACATAATCATGTGTAGGGATTTGAGCCTGCAAAATGGGGCGGTGCGTCAGCAGCTGCAGCTGCAATGCACTCTGCAGTACCGCAGCTACAGCATGAGCAACCTCAGGCACACAGGCACATTGCGGCACACTCCGTGGCTGGGAACTACCCACGAAAAAATGAGGTGGCGGGGGTACCTAGTGGGAACGCTGGCCTTGTGTCTCCGCTGATCAGGGGCCTAGACGCCAGTCTCCAAAGCTTGCAGTATGCTAGGGCAATAGGGGGGGCTGGAGAGGGTGGGCAGAATGCAGCCACAAAGCGCAAGCAGTGGGCCCCCAAGGTGCAGCGCCGGCAGCGACGCAAGCATGAAGATGGCTCCAGCAGTGAGTGGGACTCTGTGAGTGGGGGAGGAAGTGAGGAGGAGCAGGGCAGGAAGGGAGGAGGCAGCAGCTGGGGGGGCAGCAGCAGCTGGGGCGACAGCAGTAAGAGTGCTCGAGATGTGCAGGGGATAGCTCCATCAGCAGCACATGGATGTGCAGGGGATAGTGCAGGGGATAGCTCCATCAGCATGGATGTGCAGGGGATAGCTCCATCAGCAGCAGTTGCAGTGGCCCATGAAGAGGAAACAGGAGTCGTTTCTAGTAAGCAGGAGGAGCAGGCGCCTAATCAACACGACAGCACTCCTCGTCACAGCATCCGTTCTCTGTGCTGCTCAGCTTCAGCTGCTGGGGGGGAAGGAAGAGGAGGAGGAGGTGTTGACCAGCAGCAGCAGCAGCAGCCCGCTGCCAGGGAGGCGCACACGCTGTGAGTGGCAACACAGACATACTCACACATATACAATGGTTAAGCAACATTGCACTTCCAAAAATGCGCTCAGATGCACACAGCTGCAGCAGCAGCAACAGCAGAAGCGACAACAAACACGCACGGGTGTTCGTGCATTGCATACGTGTAGCACACCGTTTCTTGCACACACACACACACACACACATGCTGTCAATGCCCTGGGAACACAGTAAAAGCCAGAGCCTTTTTGCCCATTCCTTGGTAATTGACACAGGGGCAGTGCAGCTGCAGCAGCTGAAGCAGCAACAGAATCAGCAGATCTGAGTCTGGCTTCTGCTTCACTTCGGGAGAAGGGGCAGGAGGAGGAAGACAAGCACGGGGTAAGCAGCCCTGTGGTGACCCTGGAGGAGCTACTGTGTGGTAGCGCTGAGCCGACACCCAGGCACCTCATCCAGGGCCTCCTAGGGCCTGCATACGGGGTGAACACTGCTGTTGGTGGTGAAGTAGAGAGTGGGGACGACCAAGCTGCTGCTGGCGAGCAGCTGGTGAGCACCCAGCCACAGGATGCCGCCTCGCCTGGCAGCAAGGCGTGCGTGCGCACGCTGTCCTGGGGCCAGGCCGAGCAGGAGGCAGCACCTGATAGCAGTCCTTCCCAGCCAGCTGCGGAGGAAGGGGCAGCAGCAGCAACAGCAGCAGGGTTTGGGAGCTGCATCGGCAGCACAGGCGGTGCGTCGTGTTGCGAGGCTGACGCAGACTTCCTCAACTCTGCTGCCACCTCCTCCTTGATACCTCTGCCTGTGCCAGAGGAGGGGGGGGTGAGCAGAGCGCGTGGTTTGATACCTACTGAGCTGGGGGGTGGGACTATAGATGGGAGGGCAGGAGGAGGGTGGGGAAGCTGGCAGGGCGTGATCCTGCCCACGATGCAACAGGAGCTGTTATTGGGCTCTGACAGCACTGAGCTCAGCACCAGAACTCCTGGCAGCGCTTGCAGCCGTCACTGCCACCACCCCAGCATGGCTTCTGACACTGATTGTGTCGGGGATCAGACGCCCAGAGCCATTCAGCACGGTGGAGCTGCAGCCAAGGCAGGAGATGCAGCAAGCAAAAATAATGTGGATGCATCCTCCAAGCAGCACGTGCACAGCAGTGGCGGTGCAGACGTGGTGATGGGTGACCAGGTGATGGGAGATCGGAATTGGGGGAGGGCAGCTGCACATCAGCCAACAGCAGGCCACAACACCACAGACGCAGGCGCTAATAACACTGCCAACAACAAGGGCGGCAGCAGAACAGGCGCACAGCCTATCACACTCTCCCAAACGATTCCAATCCAAACCCCCTCTGCCAGCAGCAGCTGCAGCAGCAGCAACTACCAAACCCCCAGCACCCAAAAACCTTCACGTGCAGCGTGCCAAGCTGCATCCACCAAACATAGAGCTGGTGTGGAGGCCAAGGCAGCAGCATCAGAGAATGGAAGCATGAGTAGTGGCAGCAGCAGCAGCACGGAAAGTTGGCAGAGCACACGTAATGGGAGGTGGCTGGCTGCACTGCTGGCATCCTGCCTGGTGGTGCTGCTGCTCACGTCCTGTGCTGTGATGTTTGGAGGACCCCAACAGTAAGTGCTTTGTGTGGAGATGTGATGCACCTGTGAGGCCGCTGGCTTGTTGCTAGGAATTTGACAACGCGCGCAATCATTCAGCTGTTGATGCCCTTTTTGAGGTCCATAGCGACCTGGCTGTTCCTGGATGTCCGTCCATTCATGTAAAATTCAAATGAGAGTCATTATTCCAATGGACTTAAATGAGATTGCACACATCACTGCCTCACAGGCCTGCCTTTAAGGATCATCCCTCTGTCCCAACCGCCCCTACAAACGGCACCATGGCTCCTCCCCTTTCTACCAACACCACAGCCACCCTACCCCCACCCCCTCACCTGCCTGCTCAACACCCCCAGCACTCGCACTCTCCTCCTCCGCCACCAATTGTGGACCACAGCAGCAAGTCCTCCCCCCCTTCCACCACCATCGCCCCCTCACTACTCAAGCCACACCCTCTGCTTGCTGCCCAGACCTGTGTCACGCAGCCTGTCCTGCACCTTGGCCTCGTGCATGCCATTCAAGACCCTGGGGTACAGATGCCTCCTCTCTGCTATGCGGGTGTCAATGCGGAGGCATTGGTGGGAGCCATGACAAAACAAGAGCTCCGCTTCCAGCAGGTGTGTGTGTATGTGTGTGTGGGGGGGGGGGGAGTGCAAGTCGAGGGGTGTATATGAACTGGTGTGTGTCAGTACTTGTCTGTGTGTAAACAATTGACCTTATGTGGTGTGTGTGTGCGCATTTAGACACAGACAGAGGGCTTTCAATTTTATATATGAAAAGCAGGTACACGGATGGTAAGATATCTGGCGTCGAAGCATTTGTTTCTTTACATTTGAGGCTGTGCACTTTGCAGCTAGGCGTGTGTATGATCTGCAGAGACTTAGGTGATCTGCAGGTACATGAGTGGCGGAAGAAATCAGTTAATGACCCTGTAAATCAGCAGCTTGCACATTTTCAACTGCTCAGTTGGCCTGTACGCACAGAGACCAAATCTCTCACCCACACCTTACCAGGCATGGCGGAACACCCTCCAGAAGCAGCTTGCTCAGGCCAAGCAGAGCGTGTCCAAGCCTGTGCTGTCCAAGGAGGAAGCCAAAGCACCCACGCACCCTTCCCTCCCGATTCAGCAGGGGCACGTGCAGCAGGAATCCAGCCCAGAGGCTGCTGTCATTGCTGCGCTCGCTGCTCAAGCAGAGCATGCCGATGGGGAGGCACACGTGTCCAGCCTGCAATGTGCGCTTAACAGCATGGCAGCTGCACGAGAGGAGGGTGTGGGCTTGAGTGGGGTGGCAGCAGAGGTGGAGGCAAGGGCTGCAGGAGAAGCAAGCTCTGTCGAGCCAACACCTGTGGCTGCTGAGGATGTGGAGGCTGCAGAAGGCAACGAGGCAACAGCGGCAGTAGTGGCACCTGTGTCACAGGCTGCTGAAGTGGAACCTGTGTCACAGGGTGCTGTGTTAGAGGAGGGAGCGGGGGATGCCGCTGCATCTGATGCCGTAGCTGTGGAGCCAAGCTCAGAAGGTGCTGAAGCAGTGGTAGCAGGCACAGCTGATGGAGCGGTAGCAAGTGACGTTGAGAGGCAGCAGCAGCAACAGCAGCAACAGCAGCAGCAACAGCAGCAACAGCAACAGCAGCAGCAGCAACAGCAGCGGCAGCGAGAGCAACAGCAACATCAATTGGCACTAAATCCAGTGGCATCCCCTCGTGAGCTGAAAAGCTCTGATCGGGATGCCTCCTCACTTGCAGCCACCAGCACCACGTTAAACCCTCCCCCCACTCCCAAGGCACCTACAGCCACCCAAAATCATCCCTCTTCCGACCTTGACGGTGTGACCTCTGCACCGCCTTCGCAACCTGCTCCCGCTCCCGCAGTCACTAGCGGCAATGCCCACCGCTGGCTCAGCATGTTCCTGGTTGCATGCCTTGTGGCTGGTGCCACAGCAGCAGCCTGCCTCCTCGTCCAAACCGGCCACGTCAGCAGCCCGCGACTGCTGCCCTCCCTGCACTGTGCAGCCCGTGCTGCCTGGTACGCAGCACGTGTGGTGGGCATGGCAGTCACCATGCTGCACAGAGTAGCTGCTGATGCCACCGTGGAGTGCATAAACAGCTTTGCCTCCTCGGATACTTCATACCGGCTGCACTCCTTGGCAGAAAGCACCTCTGCTGCACTCACCAGCCTAGCTTCTGTGCTAGCAAGCAGTGCAGGCGCTGTACCCTCAATAGCTGTTGCGTGCGGGCAGCGTGGCCAGACCGTCCTAGCAGCATTGCCTGCCTTTGTGAGTGCACAAACAGAGCGTGTGCAGTTATGGGCGGCAAGTGCTGTGGTGCGCGTGCGTGCTACCGCAAATGCTGCTGCACCACGTGTAGCGGCCTTGGGCCGGAAGGGGGTAGCAGCATGCCAAGCTTTGTGGCCTTTCTTGCAGCAGACTGCCAGCAGCTGCATAGCCGGCGCACACACAGGTGCGTTGCCTTCTTACTCGAATGACGTGAAAATGGCCTTACAGAGCATAGGTTCCCTCCCTGTAAGGAGCTTTTCTTTAGGAAAGACCCTTGACTGTTTTGTGATTCCATTAATTAGGGACGCACGCGCACAATTATCCACTTGTTTGAAATATACTTTGACTAAACCCACGCTATGGGGTAAGCAACAGATCTGGTTTACAACGTCAGAGATCTCTCTATTCCTCCCTCGTCCACTCAGGAGGCACAAGGCTATTAGAAGCTGGAAGCAGCTGTGCAGGGCGTGGGCAGGTGTGGGGGGCACAGCTGTACCAGGGAGCGTGCTGGCTAGGTTGCAGGTCAAGGCACATGGTTGCTGTCATGCGTCCCCACCTCTCCACGGCAACAGATGTGGCTCTCAGCTCGGCAGCAGCAGCAGTGGTAGCCATGGGCATGGGGGGTGAGCCAGGGGGGGGCAGTGAAGAGGAAGAGGGAGAGCTGGGTGCTGTGCCTGCTGCAAGGCGGGTGCTGCGCCTCAAGTCAGGAGCTTCCCGCGGGCAAAGTGAAGTGCAAGCTTCTACGCCAGGTGAGTGTGCTTGTGTGTGTATGTGTGTATGTGTGTGCTTGTGTGTTTGAGGGACAAAATGAAGGAAAAGGCACTTGTGTTGTCTAAGATCAGCACTTGGCTGTGGATTAGGAATGCAGATGTTTGCATAGCAAGCATACTTCTTATCGTACCATGTGTGCCTGCAGCACGCACGCCCCGCAGCCGATTTGCTCGCCGTACGCCACTCCGATACTTGGAGGATGATGAGCGTGCATTGTGGCAGCAGCAGCGCGATGATGAGGAGGCAGCCATCCATGTGAGTCATTGTTGTGGACAGCTGGAAATTATTATGGATGGTGCACAAGAGGCAGACCAAACATGCATGCTTTTTGCCGTAATTCAAGGCAGCAGAGAATCTCATGCTTGGACAAGGATGTAATATCGACCATTTATGCCACTGGTACAATACTTCAAAGGAGGTTGCAACGGCCCCTGCAACTATCATCGTCTAATTATACCTAATGGCAGCATGATTTTGTTCTTTTATTTGCAACAAATCATTTGTGCTAAGTACTTTTCCACTTTGTTTGTTGTGTATTTATAGAATGACGTTTCAGTCCAACCACTGCTGCAAAGAATTCATGCATCTTCCTGCAACATGGAAGTCAGGTGGTTCCTCGCATCCGTAAAGCTCGATCAACACATCACCTGCAGGCAAGCGAGCGTGAAGCGTTGTTAGGGCGCACGACAGCTGCAGCAGCTGATGTGAACCTGCTTGGATCAGCGTCAACAGAACACATGTGGTTGCGGGGCCGCTTGGTGCTTCGACAACCCGGCTTGACCTCGGTGGACAGGAGGCAGCGCCAGCAGCAAAGGCGGGAGGATCATGAACAATTGTAATCATGCATTTAGTTGGTTGCAGGGAACGCCGCTACTGATCAAGGTTTGACAGCAGAATGACTGAGGGTGACGAAAAACATTAGCGAGTTGCAAGCTTTCTATTGTGACGAGAAAAGGGGGAAATAGCATGCAGTAACCATTATTTAGTGTTGCTGTTACGTGGAGCATGCTTAGATAGATAGCTTACAGGTACCATGCCACTTGGCCTGCCATGCACTTACGAATGCTAGTCACCTGGTAGAGGATGGGATGAGCTGTGGGAAAGTCGTAGTTACTTTTCTTGTGCGACAAATACAGTGGAGGCGAAGGCTTTGCCTTTTTGTGTTGTTGTACATAAGCTGGGTGTGTCATAGATTACAATTGATGTTTCAGTTTCGGTTTCAGCCATGAAGGTGACTGTTGTTGCCGTGTTGAGTTGCTAGGGTATGCTGTTGTGAGGATGTATATGATTGTGTAATTATCCCTTATTGCCCAAAATAATTACTGCCGGCTTCCTCAACCGTAGTTTCAACATAGCAGCTAGGTCAACGACCAGAAGCATGCAGTAAGCTCTTGCTGCTATGAGATTTTGCAGAAATGCAAGCATTGCCGGAGCAAGTTAACAAATTAGAATGCTGCAGATCTGGGATCGCAACATTTTCATATGTCACATCAGGGGTTGCCGGACCACAACAAAGAAAGCAGGTTGGTAGTAATGCACCAGTCTATATTACTTTTTTCATGTAATTTAGCTTTCTAGTTGAATGCATATAGCTAACGTAAAGTACCGTCAGTAATTATAACCAGCAAAAGACAAGGGTTGAGCACAGGGATGGTCAACTAAGAGGAAAACGCTGAAATGGTACAATACAATGAGTTAGTCGGGCAAAGGGTTTCAATTAAGCTCAGGGAGCTTCCATGGTGGCAGCGTCCAAGCTAGCTACTGATATCAACAACATCACTTTCTCCTGTCGCCAAGCGCTACAACACTTTTTAGTCTAAGCCGACTAGCCAAACGGACGGGGCGAGATGAAATCCCAAATGAATATGCCACCAAAATGCCCAGCAGAAGTTCAGGGTCCCCCACCCAACATTTGCAGTTTCCAGGGTCAGCACTGTCCTAGGTACCAACGCAGTCAGTCTCGTGGCGCACATGCCTGTTTGGCCACTGAGTGATCTAATCCTCACAACAGATCAACGGCCCGTTCCGAGAGCACCGAAATAACAGTGACACAAAAAAAAGGGCTTGCTCATTACGAAGGAATGGAGCGAAGAGACATATTGGTTGGTGAGGAGGGGCGGGCGGGCACATCGCATAAAAGACTCCATGATTTAATATAGGTCGTAACAAATGCCTGCGCCTTTGTTGTCTGTGATTCAAGACATTTACAACCGTGATGAGTATGTCTTGAAGGATGGTGATAAGACTGCTCGTGCGCATCCGACTCGTGGGGTTAAACAAGGTTGCCCCCTGTCTCCTCTGCTTTTTTCCCTTTATATTAACGATATTGACAACATTGCTGAGGGTGAATCAGGGGCTATCACCGGAACCGCGGGTGTGCACGTCTCACACATGTTGTATGCAGATGATCTGACTTTGCTGACTAATGAGCCCCGTGATATGCAAATCATGCTGAATCGGTTGGCTGTGTATGCCAGGAATAAACATATAATTCTCAACACTTCCAAGTCCGAGGTTGTGCACTTCAACTCCGCGGGTGAAAATGTTCCTGTTTTTAATGTTGACAGTGCCACCCTTCATCGCAAAGATTCTTTTAGGTATCTGGGCATGTTTTCTACAGGACCTTGAACATGGTTAAGTCTGCTGAACACGCGGCCTGTCCTTTTCTTGCCTCTGCCTATAGGATACGTAGATTTGTGCGTGAACACGCTTTGGCAGACAGGCCACACACTTCTTTGTGGCTCGATAAGACGTATATTATTCCTGCTGGCATGTATGGTATTAGTCAAGTATGGGGTACTGGTGTTTTGCAGGCAGGCAGGGAGTTCTCTAGCTCGCTGTCTACGCTTCATTTGCATTTTCTAAAGGGCACGTTAGGTGTGAAGCGGTCTACCACTAATTGGGCTGTACTTTGAGAATGTGGACATTAACCGTTGCAACTCTACTGGTTTCGGTCAGCTGTCAAGCTTTTCAATAGTATGCTTAACACCAATACTATGACACTTCTTTGCGGAGGGTAGTCAAGGCTGATCTCAATTTACAGCCTCGTTCAAGTGTCTGCTGGACAGCTCAATTGCTGAGCGGTTTTCAGGGACTGCGTGGGTGTGAGTTGTATGTTTGATATGTTTGAACTGGGCATGCTATTACTATGCAAGAGTTTACTGCATATTTGAAGCATAGGATGAGAGGTGTTTGGAGAGACGCTGAGTCGGTGGACCCCAACACGCACAACAACAAACTGGCCACTTATCATTCTTGGTTTGCCACCCCTTTATCTCGAAATGAGCGTATGCCGATTAATGTACCACGGTATTTCCATCTTGATCGTCTGTCCTAACATGTTATGCGCAATATAAGTAGATTCCGCTCGCGTGCGCATACTTTGAAAGTTTGGGCAGCAGCGTGGCTTGAAGATGGTTCTTGCGTATGTGACCAGTTTCCTGGTGAAGATGAACATGTTCAGAACGAGGTGCATGCTCTTTTATTTTGCCAAAACCATCGAGTTTGTGAGCTGAGGAAACATTTTCCTTTCTATTTACGCCTTTTACTGAGGACTTTTCAGCGGCCCAACCCTTTTTGCTGCAACAGGTCAACAACCAACTTGTTCATAAATTCCTTTCTCAGCAGAACAGACATTTTCTCTTTCTTTCTGAGCTTATGGATTTATTTGTGGCTGGCCAAGACCAGTCAGCAGCCGATCAGCCAAATATCCCTGGCTGAAGGTCATCCCCCATTGTAACCATTGTAACTATTGAACGCAACAACAGCCCATTTTCTGATTACTTTGCTGCCAATGATTGGGCGTAACAGTATGAGCAGTTTCCTAAATAGTTCCTTGTTAAAAAGGATAAAGCGCAATGGAAAGTATCCCCCACAATGATTAAAGAAAGCACGCAATCGTAGTGTTGGGCACTGTAAAGGGAATGAAATAAAATCAAAGGAAATCGTAAGGATTGCATCACAGGTGGGATTGCATGACCTGAACCCGGCTCTAATAATACTAACCAACAGTGACGTTTGCAACTGCACACTTCACTGCTGAATGCTCGTCCACTAATCAAATAAACTAATTCAGCTGCTTACCTGACAATACATTTATAGTTGAATGTGCATGTTGGGTACACAAAATATACATGAGCAAAAGATATCGCCCATTCCATGCTGAGCTAAAGATGCGACGCAGTAAACGCTGGAGCATAGTATTTGACATACAAGAACTTGCAACGCAAGCACACAAGAGCAGAAACACTATACATTATAACATAACTCCTAGTAATTTACAAGCAAACCCATACAGCTAAAGAACCGGTTTCCGTGTTTTTTGTTTGTATACACAGCATTGAATCAGCTCGAGCTTTAAAAAGTAGGAAACTGCGTCCTGTAGCTAACTAATTAAGACAGCGACCCTTTGCAATGGCACCCAAAGCCATGACATTGGACAAGGCTGAATGAAATGATTCAAGAAAAGTAAAATATTTATTTAATAGCCTTTAACAATCTATGATAGAATTGACCTGTACGCTCTACTACCCCGGCCACTACTTAAAAACAGGTGTGCTATGCGTCAACTGGCTGGTTGTGTGGGTGCAACGTCCCATACGCCATCGTTAAGATCTCCATTATCAGCTGATCCTACAAGTCAGTGGTTGTGCACACAAATCCTTTGTACACATATATCCAGCAAGGTTTTGTGCACGTGCACAACAGCTAAGTCCTGTGCACATGCACAATTACCTACCCAGCTTTAGAGGGTAGAGAGGAACACTTTGGTTACTGCAAAACTGCAAATTTAGAACATTTGGCACAGGAGAGAATTTTGGGATGGTGACCCTAACGCGTTGTTACAGGACTTTCATGACGTCAACAAACCTGTATCGGGTGGAGCAGTATGTCTGCATGACGCAGCTGTGGGAACAGGTGCACCCTTGGGGAGCCAGGAACCTCTCTCCTTGCCCACTTTGCTAAAAGTGGAGCAGGCAAAAGCTCGTCTCTTTCTGTGTGTGTGTGTGTGTGTGTGTGCGTGTGTGTGTGTGTGTGTGTGTCCTTGCCTGCATGCCAGTAACAAAGCCAGTGCGACCTCTAACAGATACATTTTACTAATCCAATGGTCAGAATTATTATTTAATTGTTACACCCATTCTGCTGTTTATAACAATTGAGCGCCTGGTCAGCCACAATGGCACTGAAGTCCGCTGGGTTGTACCATACCCCACAGCTTTTGAGCAGCAAACACCAAATTGTCATGGGTGAGTGACCAGGAAGCAAGCAGATCATTTTCTCCTGGCAATGTCCGCAAGAGTGGAATGCAAAGCTAGGCACTCTGGTAGACCCTGTAAACACACCTGACAGTGCAAGCAGGAGCTTTCCATTACGTCCCAGGTGTGCTAGAGCATGAGCGTCAAGGCTGGCATCGCGCCAATCCAGGAGCCTACACAGTGCGGCGCCACAGTGCATTTCCCGAGCTGGACCAAGCAGCATTAACTCCTTGACCAGCCTCCCAACATGAGGTATGGGCACCCAGCTCAGTAGCCACCTAGGAGCAGTGTGAGTACTCGGTGTTTACAAAGTTATGATGATGAGGGATGAGGTATTCAATGCTTACTCTTTGTGCATGCTACACACCTGCTCATTGCACGCGCCCCAATGGCACCTGTGCTGACCCAGGCTACGACTGCAGCTACACTGCTGCTGCCATTCTTCAGGTGCACAGGTGCATCACTTTGCTGCTGCAGCTGCTGCTGCTGCTGCAATTTTGACAACAGTGCTTCATGCTCTCCCTTTACACAGCACACCCTCGCGTCGTCGCCCAAAAGGCTGTTGCTTTGGCTTCCTTTGCAGCTGATGGAGCAGTCGTTGGGAGAAGCAGCGAGCGGGATTCCAAACCTGTTTCCCCTCCAGTGAGGCAACCTGATGCTGCTGCTGTTGCTCTCGTTGGTGTTGCTACTGCTGCTGCTGCTGCTGCTGCTGCTGCTGCTATTGGGGAGTGCTGAGGTTGTTGCGGCTGCACTGCTTGCTGTGCTCAGATAATTAGAAGCCGTGCCCCTAATTGTTGTCCCAGCTGCAGTATCAACAGCAGTGAGGTGGCTCGCGGTGTGTGAGAAAGAGGGAGCGGTGGTGGGGGGAAGGCAAGCAGTTCTACCCTGAGGTTTGCTGCTCATTCGAGTGAGCCCAAGGTCGCTTTTTGGGTGAAAGAAGGACAAGGGTCGATAGATGAAGTTCACCAGCAGTGACGGAACCCACATGTGAAAGCAAATGGGGTCCAGCAGGGACAGGGAGGCCACTGCGGCAGGCTCAGCCTGCTTATGCGTAAGTGTGTTTGTACATGTGCAAAATAAATGCTTTTCATTACGTAAGCACAAAGGGTGTATACAATAGTTATATAATGCAACACCCATAATCATTACCACCATAGCGAAAAGTGACAAGGGGAGAATCTCTGAGGGTTAGAAGGGGTATGGCATTTGCATGCTCACAGGGTAAGCGTATAAGAGTCATAGCATTAACCCAGCACTGACACCCACCTTTATTTACCAGCAAAGCAGTGAAAACTAGCACATAAGGACGCATTCCTAATCTGTTATGGCGTCAACTTGTTAAACACCCGTATGTTATATTGCCAGCCAGAGCACTGAATATCCAGTGATTTATCAAAATCAACAAAGATCATCGTTTTTGATTGCGTTTGTCTCAGTCGCAAAAAGCTGATACACTTGTGGCATTCCGGGGATTGAATGAGCTCTGGTTGGCATGGTGGCTCAATTTGTGAGTAATCTGCCAAAGGGGGGTAACTGAGGCCCAAGATAAGGATGTGTTAACTATACTCTTTGGCCCATGTGCAACCCAATCGGCAAGGTTCTGTTTATACATATAGAAAACCCTAATGTCAGTAGGTTTAAAGATAAGAGCTTGCCAAATTTTAACGCGCACGTCTACTTCACTGTGGCTTGCGCCCGATTTTTCACAGGTCACAGCCTCTATCAGATCACCCACAGACTTAATAAAAAGAATGTGGGAGTTGTTGTGGACTAAATCATTGTACAAAATATAACGTTGCAAAGAAAGTGAAATGAACCACCAGATGATCAGGCATGGATTTGGAGCCATTTCCACTGTGTGGAAAAGGGCCAATTATCGACCCCACCCAAACAAAGATTTATGCATCGACGATAGTTGGACATAATGATTGATTTGCACTGATTATGTCTTTGAGGGGAAACAAGCTCCCAAGTTGGTTTTCTGGGGCCAAACATTTAAAATCCCTGCCAAAGATTAGGCCATGATGCCACTAAGGCCCGATCACTGAACCCAAACTTATCAGTACACCATGTATGTCAAAGTGTGCACAGTACACAGCAATGTTTGTGCACAGAAAAGAGCATCCCAGAAAGTTTGCTCGGTTTCACCCCTCTGGCATTTTGTTCTAAATTTAGGCTACACGCTTGTCCAGGCCAGCGAGATGTCCAGAGTTTCAGCCTAACATGTAATGATGATCTAGTCATATAATTATATGACATTGTAACATTGGCACCAGAAATGCATACAATTATTGCACACGTGCTCAAATAGCCCCTCTGGCAAAGTGATGAGCAACAACTAGCAAATGCTCAAGCAGTACATGAGACGTGGTTTTTGAATATGATAACAAAGGACAAAACCTGAAGGATCGTTGAAGCCACAGCCGTGCCAAAGCTATGGGCGATGATGTGCGCTCCACTGCAGCCAGGACCTTACAAGCAAAGTGGTGAAAGGTTGGGGGCGTGATTCATTTATCAATTTGAATCAGCTGCTGCAGCAAGCCGCTTCAGTTTCAGCGCAATAAACACTCAGTGTGTAAGCCAGCATGTAAAAGCTCTCACGTCCCTGTACGGGCACTGATTGCAAGAAGAATGAGCATTACCGCTTACCGTAAACTGCTTGCACATTGCCATGTTAGCACGTTACTTTCGGAAGGCACCCACCATGGTGTATTATTCCATGCCGCCTCAATATCTCAAGCACCCCATCACGCAAGTCCAGAAGGCTGGGCACCTGCTTTTTGAGAGGTTAAATAAAGGTTGGGTCAGGAGGCACAGAATAATATCAGAGGGGGCTATCTGGGGATATATCTATAATGTTCCTTATTTGCACTCAGGAGGCAGCCATTCACTGATTCTTCATCCAATTGGGACATTCTTTAGTTCAAATTGAAGCTGGCATTATGAGCTACACGAGGATGTGCTTGGATTCATGTGGGTCGCTCTGGGTGCAAATTGGCGGGGCTTAAAGCTCACACTGACTACCAAACCCTGAATTTCCATGGGAAAACAGCATATGTTGGCCTACATCCCCAACCACCTCACTGTTTCACTCCATTTCTTTTGCAACGGTATTTGATTGTTACAAGAATTTCATAAAAAACATCGTCTGATTTGGTGGAGCGGGTGACCTGTCGTAAAGATTTTGTGGTAAAAAGTAGGGTTAACGCAGGAGGCTGTTAAAAGAAAATCCTGACAGTCACGTATAAGTTTTAAGCCTCCAGCCCAAAATGACCCCCCCTTCCCCCAACCCCCCTTCCTGACCCCCCTCACTTATAAAAAGGGTGTCAATCTGCTCAGAATGCAAGCAGCTATCTGCCTGCACAGTTCTCTTGCCAATGCCTGAAGAGTTATAGGGCAAATACTGATGCGTGCACGCTCTTGCACCGACCACCTGTTTAGTGCACGAATTGAACCAAACCTTTGCCAAAGCACTTTCTTATTTCATTCATGAAACGTATGTATAATGCAACACCTGAACTGCAAGTTTATAAATGATTGCTGGTAATTTGCCTGAACACACCTCTGCGGCCTACTTGGGGGCATTCCATGCATTATTGTGACCAGGCACCCAGACCCCCTGAGCTCGATCATTCTGGAGCACCCCCCCCCCAATTTCCCCGACCCC
>Ga0307942_1001922_pt1 | contig 16811 bp, 17 predicted proteins | sample OrgLakmetagen175_FD_201846 | JGI IMG/M metagenome (GOLD analysis project Ga0307942, IMG submission 201846) | Saline water microbial communities from Organic Lake, Antarctica - #175 | ecosystem: Environmental > Aquatic > Non-marine Saline and Alkaline > Saline | place: Antarctica: Organic Lake... | reverse complement strand
GAGGTTGGGGAGGGGGGAGGGAGGGAAGGGTGCGGAGGAAGGCAGGGGGAGAGAGGGGATGGGTAGGCCGGCGGATGCAGAGAAGGCGGCAGTGAGGGCGGCATCGGCGTTCCTCATCTGTTGCTGGTAGGCCTGCGTCGATAAAGGCGGCGGGCTTTAAAGGAGGGATCATGGAACAGCGTTTGGAGAAGGGTTTGAGAGGGGAAGAGGGAGTTGGGAGGTCAGAGAAGTGCAGGCGTGGTTCAAGAGTGAGTTATGAGGGCATTGAAATTCAGGGAGCAGGTGTGTGTGTGTGTGTGTGTGTGTGTGCGTGCGTGCATGCGCGTATGCGTTTGTGTGTCTGCGTGCACGTGTGTGCGTGCATGTAGAGTGTGTATGTGTGTTTTTGTGGTCAAGCGGTTGGGTAGGGGATCTGGCACTGTCCTTTTCCTAAGTACCTGGTTCCTGATGAGAAGGAGTTTTAGGGTATTTGGTATTTGGCATACCCCAGGGATGGGAAATACGATGTTTCCGTGTCATACGGAATACGTATTCAACACCGTATTGATCGTTTGTAAAGCTTCTTTCTTAACGCGGTGGGCGTTCATTTCACTTTCTTTTCAGACTGATTCACGAAGGGCACATGAAGGGCCACGCAGTGGAGGCAAGCACAGCTGAACACTGCATCCGCATCAAGGTGCTGTGCATGGCTAGGCAAAAAAGTACGCGCTACATCTGCACGAGCCACAATTGGCGTGTTTAAACAAGGCACTACAGTCGGGTTATGCGTACTGTCAGCAGCATGTGATTGCTGTAACTGCTGACTGTAAGTGCCTGTGGCAGTAATTAGTGTCTGACTGGCATCATCTGGCAGTTAGACCTTGCCTGTCTTCAGGGCCCAAGGGGGGTTGGACTCCACACTGGGTCTAAGCTGGGTATGGAAATCACAATTCCATTGTTGCTGGGCAAAAGCAATCCTATTGGCCTAACGTGCCTGGCAGCCAAAACAGCTTGCGGCAGACAAATTATAGGCTGAGATGAAGACACACGCATACATACAATCCCACATGCGTACACGTACATACATGCAGACGCAAACTTACACACCACCTCCTGTCCATCAAATACTTGGTCTGAGGCGAGGGAACACAACACAGAACAAATGTGACATAGAACATAGAACTGATGGACGCCACATACCTGCAACGCCGCATTTTGCACATGCAGTTGCTGCTGCTTCTGAGCTATCTGCTGTTGGTCCTGCTCGTTGGGGCAGCCAAGTGACAGTTGCTGTAATGCGTCAACTGATTCCTGTCATGAAACCGGGTAATGGTAGTATTCATTCTACATGCAACAGTGAGTTATTGCCTGAGCGATTGCTGACTGTAATTGGAACACACCAGTGCATCAGTGCATGTGTGCAGTTGTGCATTCATGCGCGCATGTGTGCATGCGTTTGTGTGCGTGCGTGCGTGCATAAGCGCATGTGTGTGCGTGCATATGTTTGTGTGTGTGTGTATGTGTGTGTACGTGAGTGTGTGTGTGTGTGTGTGTGTGTGTGTGTGTGTGTGTGCGCGCGTGCATGTGTATGTGTTTGTTTGTGAGTGTATAATACGTGTGTGTGTGCATGTATATGCGTGTGGCATGCATGTGTGTGTGTGTGTGTGTGTGTGTGTGTGTTTGTGTGTGTGTGAGTGTGTGTATGTGTGTGTGTGTGTGTGTGTTTGTGTGTGTGTGTATGTGTGATGAGCGCGATTCACCGCATGCAGTGCTACATGTTCCTTTTCATTCACTACAACTCGTACCTGCAAAACCGCGTTTTGATTCAAAGCTTCACTGGCAGGCACGTGAATCCCCTCCATGGCAAGTTGCAGGGCTGCTTGACCTATAAGAAGCACCTTTCTCGCGAATCCCTTGGCATGTTCCTTGCAGTTGTTAGAAAATTTTGGGGGGGCACATGAACTTATATATTTATTAAACAGTTTTTCCGAAAAGCTCTTGGGTGGAGCATCTGCGTCGTAAAAATGAGCAAGCCCATGTTTTTGTCTTTTCTTCGTGTTTCCACACACGAGTAGTGACGGACGAGCGAGCATAATTTCTGCCAACCACCTATCCAATTCGTGCTCATACCCGCAAATAATCACAAATTTTCTTATTTTATTGAATTGCAATAGTACGAAAGCAGCTAAAAAGTGAAATCTCCATGGCATCACTTGCTTTTTTCAAGCTTGGGTAGTATCTCCAGTCGTAGTCTAACCCCGCCCCCCGTGTAGAGTCCAGGCTCCTCTGGGCAGGGCTCCACGCGTGCGGGGAGCGGGCCTGCGGAGGTGCTGTTAATTATAAAGCTCCCAACTTTTTTGCGATGCAAGCCTAATATAAGCTTGGAATTCCTCCATCATTTCCTTGGTCCTCACAACTGCTCTTCCTTCTTAGTTTTGCACAAATTTTGTGCCTTCTGCTTATAGTATAGCAGCTGCTTGTGATCAGACCTTGTAAGGTTCATCGCCATTTCACGATGCAAACAAAACAGAACCGCAGCGCTGCTCACCAGAGCTGACGCAGCAGGCCTTTTAATGGTCAGGCGACCGGCACTGCGCACCCTCCTTAGCAGGGCCTGCGTTGCCCCAAGAGTTTCTGCCCTGCAACGAACCACGTACGCCATGGTGCAGTAATGGTCATCCCAAGTGGACAGGAGGCTGCCTATTCTACCTCCTGCTGTGATAACAAGACAAGAAACCTGCTGAGTTCACGTCTGCCAATAAAAACACCCGTTTGGAACACCTAAATTAGCAGAGGGGAATTACCGAGCAAGTGTTCAAAAATACTCCCCTTTTTGTGCATCTAAGGGGCAACTACTCATGCCTCTTCATCAAAATGAAACCAATCCGGCTTTCAATATAAGCTGTTATTAAAGGGGGGAAAAGGAAAAAAGAAAAAGAACGCAGATTGTGTAAACACTACCGGCATGAATTAGGAATGATGTTGTTTGGTGATCTGCACCACCCCATGGATGCAGAGACACACGACATCCCACCTGGAGAATAAAAATAAGAGAGGCTTTTCAGTGGGATCAGGTGGTTGGGAGGCAGTAGCCTGCACACCACCAGGATTAATGCTCGTATATTTGTGGGGGTTGTATTCAATGTCTCATCTCATTTTTGTTGCGGATCTGATGGCATGTAGGCTTTATTTTCCATGAGTGCTGTGGCGGAGTTCGCGGTGGAGGAGCTTTACGATACTCGGCGAGCGAGCTTGGAAGGCAAGATCCAGGTTGGAATCATTCCTATCTGTGTCTCCTCGGATGGGCGTAAAATTCCTTGAAAAAAGAAAAGACTACGCAGGCAGTGAAAGCCACTCCCCACACTAAATAAGAAAAAGGAGCCACTTTGGTACTGAGTACCGTAGAGCTCCTCCCCCGCGAAAAGGAAAGGGAAAATTAATGGGGATCAGGAGGGTTGCAGGCTTGGCCTGAAACCGGCTCTTGATGAGAGTTGATAACAGTACTGGAAAGGGCACGCCTGGTATGGACAAGTTTAGCAGCAAAGTTCACAGAGTGCACATGGAGCTTGGAGGCAAGCTTCTTAACTCTTTGAGAATCGAGACCCAGTTTTTTGAAAGGCTTCAGAGTGTGGGTGTTGTAGATGGTGCCGCCCACACCCAAAAGGATGATGTGGAGAGTAACTGAGGCTCCTTGGAGAATGTTGCAAAGGTCTTTGTGCTGTTCCTTTGCGGCGTTCAGCTGGTTCTGAGGTCTGGTGTCCTCTCGTATACAGCTGTACACAAGGGGAGAATACACACTAAACGGGCGGCAGCAACAAAGTGCATGAACCAGATAGATAATCGGCAGTGGGAATTTATCTTGTTTTATAAGTTGATTGTGCCAGTCAGATATTTTCCCATGCCTTCGGACCAAGGAATACCCCCAACGTGGAAAACCCAATCAAAGGCTCGGTTTGCTAGCTTCAAACAGTGATGTGATTCTGCAGGAGGACATAATGAAGCTCGTAAGGGTGGCATTGGCCAGCAACCGTTAATTGTTGGATTTGATATAGAACTTGGAAGTTTAGTGTACACTATACCCCCTGCTTGCTGCCTTATCACTGCCAGATTAAGAGGAGCAGCACTACGCGTACGACCGTTTCTGGCCTTAATCAAGTCCTCTCCTCTTCTCGCGTAACCACTTGCAACTCAAATTCTCAACAGCTTGCTAAAGACAAGAAACTGAATCCAAACCAGTGAGAGGTTCACCTGATTGCGTTTAAATTTTGTGAAGACACTAGGCCTGACCCCCAAGAACTCCAAAAAGCCAAAGCACAGCACAGCGTGCTTATCGCCAACCTAAACAGACAAAAATATAGGGAAGTCAAGCTCCACGTGATCCTCGTTGGAGTTATGGGGACTACCTACAAACTACAAAGACTATACAGACAAACCTCTGGCAGACCTTAATGTGGATTACCATAAGATTAAAAACATGACACACAAACTGAACGAACACTCCATCAGACATGCATCTGCACTCATAAAAACAAGGTATGCTCTGCAATATAACACAAGCAAAACAGTCAAGGATTGGGTCTGGGTGCTACGGCACACAACCCCCCTGACCCACATTAGTTTCTTTTTAACTGTTTGCGCAAGTGGGGGGCTGCCTGGTGTGGGCACCTAAGTAAACCCCTCCCTTAATCATGCTGGCTGTGTCATCACTACCAGCGGAGTCTTTTTCATTTTAGGCTCTTGTGTCTTATGCTGGCATTCTATTGGCTTCCAGATGACCAAATCCACCAGAATGCTAGCATGAGACACAATGATTCATGTTTGCCGAGACCGGCGAAGCGGCGCTTAGAGGGCCTGTACTGGTTTGGCTCTCAGAGCGCTAAGGTAAATACACTTTTACCTATGGTTTGGTGGGTCTGCTGAGACTATAGAGTGTAGGTTAGAGTGATGGAACTGTTTCCAGCACTGACCTTTCTCAATCGTCAGACAAACCATCAGGCGAGCCTTACAACACAACCTCCCAGGCTCTGTGCAGCTGCTACCACGACATGTGTGGCTGCTAGAGCAGCCATTTTAAACAATGAGGAAGGAAGTGTGGTATGTTGTGTGCCTAGCTGCACTGACTGCCATGTTAAGAGCTAGGGGTATGATGTTTAGCACGCTAGCCAGGACAGGCTTAGAGCCCGCAGTAGTAGAAACTAGGGCAGTTGATCTTCTCCTCGCAGCCTTAAAACTTTGCAGCCTGCCAAGGTAGTGCCTCCAGTTTCTCTGACATAGGCCAGGCTCACCCCTTTGTGTATGCTAGGCCAAACGGCTCCTTAGCAGTTTTACCGCAGCTCCCTCCCTAGCGTGTCTGCCACTTTGCTCTAAGTATAGGTTGGCCTGCGTTCCCTTGCTCTTGGCTCTTAGTAGAACAACCCGACTCTTGTTATCTAAACCTTTAGCTCTCTGTACTCCTTTCTTGTCTCCTAGAATGGGATCATAATGCTGAGAGTGACGTGTTTATTGGTGCAGCTGCGTTTTCTATAAAGGAACTCTCTCCTCTTTGGGTTATGTTGGAGTTGGTTTTGGCGCACCAGTCATCGCAATGGCTTAGCTGCTTTTATCCTGGATTACTCTTAACTTCCCTAATTTGTATGTTGAGTGCCTCGCGGTGCTGTAGCTAGATCAGCCCGTTGCCTTCCTTCCTCTTTACTAGCCCTGTCTTCCTAAACCTTGTTCTTTTTTACGTACGCACCAAAGTACGCAGGCTTTCCTTCTTTCTTTCTTTCCCGTGCTACTTGACCTTCTCGTATACGTTTTGCCCTTCTTCTCATCACCCTGGTTGTCCCCCCTACATTCTGTTATCGCTTCCAGCCTGCCTCCCTTGCTTCCTTTTTATCTATCAGCTTTCAGTTCGTGTCAACTTTGTAGTAGGGAGTTTGCTATCTCCCCTTGACTTATGTAATACGCCATCATCATCAACAAGCCACACTCCCACAACTAAGTCGCGTTAATCATTGTTCAATTTCGCTTCTAGCTGTCACCTTCGTTACAGACAAATTTGCACTGACTGTGACCAGTTTTTGATTAACTCTTATTAATACTTTGTCCAACATACATGGCTGCCGGTGACCCCTTTTGTATACCCTTTGTAACTCTTCAAGAGGTACTATTGTGTGAGGACTTTAGAATCATCAGAACGCTGCAAGTAACAGCACAAAGATCTCTGGGGTATAGATGACACCATTCTCACTCTGGAGGATTTTAAGGAACTGGCTCTTGCTTCTTAAAGCTAATAATATTGCATCCAAGCCCCATGTGCATTCTGCCAACTACACTGCCAAACCTAACCCTTGCTTGCCAGGCGTGCTCTCTCTCTCTCTCTCTCCCTCTCCAGTACCATTCAATAAGTTATTACCAACCCTCATCATGAGCAGGTTTCAGGCCAAAGCCTGCAACCCTCCTGATGATGATCCTTGCTGATTTTTTAAAACTATTCTGTGGCGGAGCAGCTTTATCTTACCCGGTACTAAAGTAGTTCTTCGTCCTTAATCATTGTTGAAAGTGGAACAGCTTTATTTTGCCCGGTATAGCATAAAACTGCCCTCGCTGGCGGATATAGCTGTGTAACCCTTACCCTTACCCTTTGCCCGGTATTAAAGTGGTTCCTTGTCCTTCTTAATAATTGTTGGGAGTGGAATTTCTGCTTGCTTAGATGATCTGTATTTCGCTGAGTTCAGCTAGATAGTGTAGAAGGCTGTGATAAGAATGAACAGTACAACAGGTCAGATGGTTCTGAAAGCCACCCAATTAATAGACTTCTGGTCGTAACTACTAGCTTGGGTTCTGTCCTACTGACGGTTTTTTGGTGCACCTAGTTTTATCGTGGTGTACCTAATCTTGGAGGGATTTCTGACTCATTTGGAATTTGTTAAATATATACATAGTCACTGGGTTCATATATACATGAAAGGGAGATCAAATTTGACAGCATAGAAATGCAAAGTGTTTATATAGACAGACAGACATTCACAATTCACAGAAAGACAAAACCTACCGTGGAAAGATAGATCAATCGGATTCTTTGTGTTCCACGTTTTCAACCTAATCATCATTGTTCAACAGAATTGCAAGCTCTTCAGGTCTACAAACTCATATAATGTGCACATTTGCAACAGCCATCAGCATCTGTGTATGCTCCTTGCACAAACATCACGTAAATAAGCTCTTTGCCAAAAGTCTTTTCAAATATTGCACACAACTAAAACAAGCAAACCGTTTTTCCATCTTGTATCTTCTCGATTCCAGGCATCAGCTCAGGCAACAACAACATTTAATGCCCGATTCAAGTTCATCCTTGGTCATTATAGCCTTTCTGTTCGTGCACATTGCTTGAGACTTTTGTATTACACATTCACATCTACCTGCTCATTGCATTCGAGCGAGAAGTCTGTCGGGTCGGGAATGTTTCCTTGGTCAAGTTTGCAGGTCCTGATCTCAGTTTGATTGCTCTGTGAAGCGCAGGTGACGGAGTGATGTTGAAAATTCTGCTATTTCTTTACAATCATTTGGAAGCATCAAGTAGACAGGGGTATCAGCTCCACTTGCTGCATGCATTGCTTTTTTTACTGTACTACCTATGCCCTCTCATTTAAAGTGGGTGTTCAAAGGCTTGTGCCTTATCAGCAGCAAACTTTTGAGCAAAACGCGACAGATTGTCAAAAAGCAAGCTGCGTTTCATATAGATTGTTCGACACCCACCTTGATTTTCATAGCTGCAGCCGCGCATTCACCGCGGCAATAGTTGGGGGGATGAACCACACAGCTTTCAAGGCTTTTCCTGGGGGACCATTTAGGGCGCTTGCCACTAGGTGTGAGGATAAGCGTACGCAGATAATTTACTTCGTCCTGCAATTGTTGGTTGTATACATATGTGTGCTTGTATCTGTGTTGTTCATCAGACAACTTTACGGAAGTCACACACCGGCAACAGCTGCATGCGCCCTTTCTCCTAGGTACAAGCAGACACGAGCCCAAAAGGTTGCACACCTGAACATGAGCCACGTCTGTCTTCAGCTCGCAATTGGTGACTGTTGTGGCTGCCAAAGACGCGTGGTTCTCGTCCCTCAATCGATCTGTAAGAAAGAAAGGCAGGAAAAAGGAGAGTTAAAGGGTTGTGAAGATCTTGCATATGCTTCACGGAAGCACAATGACTCATATAGTAGGCTCTGGGTGGCACATAGTATTTGACCTGCTTCTTGCCAGGGCTTCCCATACACATAAAGTGCCCATACACATACAGTACCTTCAGAGTCATGTATCACTTTAGTCAGCTCTCTGATGATCTTGTCGGCAATGCCATCCATGTAGTTTTTAATTGCTTGAGTGGACACAGCCGTGTTGTGCGAGTCCAGCTCAGCAAGCTTCAGCGTGTCTCCCTCCTGTTGTTTGATCATCACAGAAGCAGAAGGGAGGAGGGGGAGTTGTCTATGAATGGCAATGACTAGTTTCAAAAGAGCAAGTTGTGCATATGGATGAGATACCACGCACAAAATCAATGCAATTATCAGTCATAGCCCTACCCTATTAGACCAAAGAATTAGTAATTCCCTCCAGTAGTAATTTTTACTCGTTTGTCTCCAGTAGCAACAACGCTTGATTGCGAGGCTACATCAAATGGAACTTTGGTGCGCTTGGAACTTTTGGGAATGGGATTTGGCACGTTCTGGGGGCTTGGGCTTGGGGCTTGTGGCAAGCATTTCTCTGAAACACTTCCCCTCAAAAAACGCTGGCTTATAAAAATAAAACACGTCATCAGAAACTGGCATCTAAACCATCTTTATCCCTGGCAAAGAACCTCATGCACACATCAAACACTCTCCTGCACAAGCCGAGAGGTGCGTCTACAGGGATCAATAATCTCATCATGACACCTGATGCATTGTGTCTGCATCAGGACATCCTTTCAAAGTCTTTCAGCTTTCAGCACGGGAGGAATGGCTGACGCAACTAGCTAGGAAACAAAACGTCTCATTAAAGGAGAGCCAAGACAGATCTTTTACCTGTTTTACTTTGAGCTGATAACACTGTAGCACATTCCTGTAGCACTTACCACCTGCTCGCCAACTGACTTGTCATTCTGCAGTGTCTGCATAGCGGCTTGGGCATTGAATTCTGCTTGGCCATCGGCAATAGCGGCGTCAAACTCATCATATTCTATCAAGGTTTCCTGTGTGTGTTTGTGTGTGTTTGTATGTGTGTATGAATGTGTTTGTGTGTGACAAGGAGGAAGAGCGCACTTTTAAAATAGAAAATACACAGAGAAATGACACTGCTCAGATGCTAATAATATTACCACGGCAGCAGACGGGCGCTGCAGATTATAACACCAGCTATTCAACACAGGCCTTGGTTAAGACAGCAAGTGATATGACCTACCTACACAATTACGCTTGTATTCAGCTGGAGGGCAGAGGGGCAGAGTGTTGTGAGCTTAGGTACCTACCTCTACAAAGAGCATTGCGAGGGAGAGTCCCATGTCAACGTTGGGGCATGCTGCCTCTGCAGGTATACTTCCGGCTCCTACGTGAACGGGTTCAGTGAATGAGTGTCAGATACGTGTTGTTTATTTCATTCTAAAACGTGCAAGTGCTGTTGTGTGGGGGGTTCTAGGGTTAACCTTTCATTGAACATGCCTTCATGACAATATAGAGCTCAACTCACCTATTCCCATCGGAGCTGTGATAATTTGCACCACCTTTCCCATGGAACAAACTCGGGTCTGTTGGGCACAGCAAACAAAGGAATCCGTGTTTAGCAAGCAATTTAAGGACAAACGATGCACTGTAAGCCTTGGCAGGAATGAAGCAGATGGAAGGAGGACACGGTTGCTGTAGACAAAACATATCAATGTATTGAGGGATCTGACAAACTCTGGACAAGCGTGACTGCTCCGGCTCAAACGTAAACAAAGGAGCTCCACAAGTAAATACACCTCTCCCAAACAATCTTTTCACTTACTGCAACGATATAGGAGGCTTTCAACCATCGAAGGCTCATTTTGAGCGATAGCTTGATACCCTTATCGGTTGGGGTCCCCACATTCGCTGCATTCTTGTACACAGTCTTTCCAAAGAGCGTTTCATCTGTACCAAACAGCAAAGAGTGGACAATGTCTGGGCATGTTTGAAGTCGTGTGTGTGGCTTGTGTGTGTGAGGCATAAAGGGTTTGCCTACCAGTAGACACAAAAGCAGTGCATATTGCTGCCTCCCTTGATGAAGAACAGAGGACAGGCAGCTTGTATTGCAGCTATAATGTTTGCATGCTCAGAAATAAGATGAATTCCCTCGTGCGACAGCATCACTTATTACTTACCAACATCGTACTTTGGCTCGCCTCCATAGCAGATGGTGGCTCGGGCTGATCTTCCTTTGGGATTGCCTTCGTAGTCATACATCTCAGAGTTACCAGTTTCCTGTGACAATTTGGAATTTCGATCCAAATTCAACTTGACTTCCTGACATATGATTGTCAAAAGACAAATTGCAGCCAAGAGTGTAAAATTGCTCGCGCAACCCTTGTTCCACAGAGTGTCAGCACGGAGATCTATGTATGTACGCACCATGCATTCACCGTTGTTCTGCGTTTGCAGCAGCTTGCGTGCCTGCTGGCGTTCCCCCTGCACAGTTACAGGTAACATTGTGATTGCAGGTACCACAAGTGTGACGGTACATTCAGAGATTGGGCCATTGACAATTGACATATAACTACTAGGCACTGAACGTGAGCGGTTCGGGATTGCAGGTTACTAGTTTTATTTTTATATTAATAATGCTCGGCTTTCTGTGGATCTATGGTGGGTGCTGCTACACAGAGGAAAATCTGGTTTGAGTCCCAATTAACCTATGCTAAAGCATTCAACCAGACCTCCTCTTGCTTACCGTGTCCTCCAGAAGATCATCCAGACTGGAGACCTGGCCATTCTTGTCTGTGTAGTGCATTACGTACATGTGTTTAAGTGCAATGATGGCAAATATCAGACTTCTTTTGACAAAGGTGCAGCGTAAGTGAACGACTAAGGGGACCACCAACCTGCCCTTTTCCTTCCTTTGAGCTTCCTTTCTTTGACTTTCTTGCTCTGCATCACGCCGCAAATTGTGTCCACAGTCTCATCGTCTGTATGGTGCAGAAGTTGAGTTGCAATGTTACAAGATTAAACATAAAGCCAGAATTGCAGTGTGCAAATAAAATGTCGCTGCTTCCTTTCACTTACCAAGTCCAGGGGAGAGATCTTCGCCAAATGCACGCTTTTCTTCATCTGACTCCTCCTCGAAGCCCATACTGTCGGCAATAATTTGGTCCTCGGCTGCGATGACGGAAAAGGGTATGTAAAATAGTTGTGTTTTTAAACAATGCGCACTTTACCACTTTTCAAGGTTGATCACTATGTCCTTTGTCCTATGTCCTATGACCTATGTCTAGAAGACTTACCTGCAATTTCCTGCTCAATGCGCACCAGCTCTTCATCCTCAGCGCGATCAATTTCATCGCTGCACTTCTCTGAACGGTCTGATTGGCCAGGGGACGGGTTACCCATCATCCTGACATGTACAAAGAAAGGGAGGCAGACTAAGCTGGAAATTGTTCTATCATGGCTGTAATCTTAGCCCCTACTGCCGCTGGATTTACGAGGATATGACATGACATTCCTGCGTGATGCCCCCCCAAAACACGCGTCCAAACCATTATGTGACCGTTGATGCAGGTGTTCTTGTACAGTGTTTAAATCACGCACCGTCTTGCCATCCAGAACAGGAGTCGTCTGCCTTCCGCCTCCTGTTCTGTGGAAACATTATCGGCATCACCTGCAGTTGAAGAGGGCGCCTAAATTTACAGAGCTTGCTGGTAGTCACCTAAGATTGAGTCGACCTTAACTCCTAATTGAGGAGCACGACTGTCGTATGATCACTAGCTATATGTGCCTGTAATTGCAACCTCGTAAACTTACCATAAGGGGGAGGGGGAGGCTGGGGGTCGCTTGAGCCGGGGCTATTCCCAGGGCTGCTGCCAGAATTTCCGGGATTGTCTCCAGAGTTTCTGGGGCTGTTTCCGGAGTTCCCTGGGCTGCCGTACCGGTTACCGATGGAAAAAGCAGGTGGTCCCTCCCGAGGTGGCTCTGTAAAGTCTGTAGGGCAGATAAAGGAGGAATAATTAGAAATAGGTTGGCGTGAGGGAAGGGGAGATCAAGCTATTGCAGCACAATGCTGGTGTGTGTTGCACGAGCGCAATACTTGCCCCCCTTCGCAACGGGCAGGTGTTGGATAAAGAAGACAGGTGGATTTGTGTTGATCGAAAGTTGGATTGCTGGAGAATTCGCCAAAAGAACAAGTACGTTACCAGGCAAATAAGCACAGATTAGACCACTCACTGACAGGGGCCCCGCAAGTGGCATTAGCTACGTCTCTCTGGACAGCTTCTGTGTTTCTCCGGGCTCTTTTCAAGTTTTGCAGCTCCAGCTTTTTAATCTCTAACTCAGCCTGTTGTGGATACAATCAAATGCAGACTTGTAAAATGCTGGCAATGTGTAGTAACGTCTGTATTATAAAAGTGAAGCGCTCTGCTCATCAAGAAAGGTTGCACATGCACGAAAACCACGATTGTAGCTTGTGCACTCACCCTTTTCCTGCCCTTCTCGCCTGGGCCGCGACGGATCTTCTGTCTTGTTGAATTTGTGTCCCTTTCAAATTCTGTAAGTGAAGGAGGGTTCAGCATCAGCCTTTGTTTTTAAATGAACAGGAACTGCAGGCAATTAAAGATCAATTAATTGCTCAGCCAAAGCTAATTTTATTGGTTTGACCGAAAGCAATTATCAGGGTTTAATTCTAAACCCACCAGTCATGCAGTCAGTAAAACGCATAGCACGGTCTGCCTCCTGCAAAATAAGGAAGGGAGGAGGGGGTTTTCAACAGTGCTGCTGCTGTATCTTAAGTAGTGCTCAAAAGTATTGCTGCTGATCTGAGCTGCTAGCCTTACATATTGAAAGATGAAGGTGAGAGTAAATCAGCCAAATAAACAAACCTCACTAGTCAGGCGCCTGCGGACTCCGCCGCGCCAATTTCCACCGCCAGGTAGTGAAGCCAGTGCAGAGAGGGAACTGGCCGATGCCAAGAGTGCTAATAAAAGGTAGTAACCCTGCGTCCGGAGATTAAAGACCAATTCATACATCACGGCAGGTATGTATCATTAATGGTCAGCAGAAATGGAAGCAGGTCAGTGCAGCGTGCCAGGTCCATCATCAACCGTTGGCTATGGTGATGCATCATCAACCGTTGGCTAACAAGATAGAGCTTCCAAGGACAGCCGAGCTTCCTGCCAGGTGCCACTACTACAGTATCAACCGCTAAATGATGCTTGATGGCAATTCGAGTGCAAGCTACCTGACAATCAAGGTGAGGGGAGAGTCAAATCTATCTCACTCATCAGCAGGGAAACGGGTTCTTCAAAAACCCGTTTCCCTGAGTGTTTCAAGGTTCTCCTACTGCTTCTAGCTTCTAGCGCAGGTGGTTGCTTAACGGCAAAGTTGTGCAGCAAAGTTGTGCGATTGATGAAGCATGAAGCATCGATGTGTTGCGTCGAGAGGCGACGAGCAGATGTATAATGTAGTGATGTGTCGTGCAGGTCCGGGTGGATTACAGTGCGTCCCTTGCATGGGCGTGCTGGATGCAAGGACGATCGGGTCATCAGAGGTGCATGGATGCAAGGACGATCGGGTCATCAGAGTGCACAAGGGAGAGGTGGAACGCGATCGTGCATGCATGCAGAGAAGCAATCAGCAGCAGCGGGGCATGCAGCAGTGTCCTACCATGACGCGACGACGGGCCGTTCCAGGCCAATGGGGTGGGGTGAGTTTTCAATATTTTGATTATGAAGGGGAAAGGAAGGTCGAATATGTGGTTTTGGTGGTTGGAAGCGGACTCGAAGCTCACTTTTTCATGTGCTTTTGTAGGCTTTATTTAATCACCGTGCATTTGCACACGTCTAACTGGCTGGCGTAGCAGTGGGTCGTCACTCTCTCACCACTCTGCTTGACAAACAAGGTAGTAGCTTTATTTCAAACACCACACGAATGAGCGTCGTGCACCGCTTCTTGCATTGGTTGCATGTAGTCATGCATAATCATTTCAGCTGTTGGGTCAGTGCCACAGTCGCACACTAATACTGCTGCAACTAAGCTTAAACATGATGATCTCCTTCCCACTGATGATGCAGCAACGATGGCCTACCCACAATCAGACATGCAAGCGCAGTTGGAACTCGAGAAAGTCAAACTCGCGCAGATGCAGCTGCAAGCCGGGCAAAATGGAGGCATGGCTAATAGCCAGTTCAGCGCATATATGAACTCCCCACCAATGCCATACCCTGGAATGCCCGTAGCACAAAATGTGAGTAGTTCCAGACTAATGTATCACAAGTATCTAGAGGTTGATTTGAAGCACGTGCACACGCAAGTAGCGTGACATCATGATGAATCCAAGAATAATACAAGCAAGCAAGGCCCTGTTAAGAGGGGTTATCACAAAGAAGATGCAAAGGAGTAGTCTTCCCTGCATTGTACTGACATGACACGATCAAATCCTCAAATACCTAATAAAATGTGACATTCATGTTCCGCGTTAACTTGTGTGTGTGTGTGTGTGTGTGTGTGTGTGTGTGTGTGTGTGTGTGTGTGTGTGTGTGTGTGTGTGTTTGTGTTCCAGGTAGAAGGGCCGCCACCTGGAGAAGTTTTGATAGGGTACCAACCGACTCACGTGGTATGTCAATGCGGAACTGCACGGTGAAAATATGATACATTTGTCAGATCCAATTGTCCTTTTTGCAGATGTATGGACACACACAAACACGTGCAAGCACACACCACACACACACACACACATACACACTCTACAGACGCATACATCTATATACATAGGTACATTATTATGCACACTCCAAACACGCACACGCGCACATGCACACACATGTACAAACACATACAAACACACATAAACAATGCACACACAGAAGCACACACACACACACATACAGAGGCGTTGTGGAGCGAAGACCTGGGTTGTGGCCATTTTTGCCTGTCTGCCATGCATTGCTTTGTGTCCGATCGATTTTGAAGCAGAGTCGACCCCGGTGCGTGCATACATACTGTTGCATCGTGCCACAGTAACTTTGTGCCAACAACAAACTGGCGTTTACTCGTGCCACTGCGTGACTCTCTTTTTGTCCTGCAACTTTCTTATAATGGTGTAGCGTAGCGGCCTCAGCTCTGATACCAAATGTAGCGTAGCGGCCCAAAATGGTTAACCCGGAGAATGAGCGTAATTAAAAATTGCACTTTATTTATGCATGTTACGAATGGAAGCCAAATTCACGCTAAAACTCTCGATACCACCCCTGTGATCTGTTCAAGCAGTCAAATATTTACCCCTCCACCACAAGCAACATGACCCTTTGCATTACTGGAACAAAGATGCCCGCTTTGAGCTGCTTCCTTGAAATACCTGTTTTTCGCAGGTGTATGGACCACCAGGAACCCCATTCTATGTTAAGGCCCCAGAAGTTGGCCCGTTTTGTCAACCTGTTTGCTGTTTGTAGATTGTGAAAAGATATTCCTAGGCAGCAAACGCTCTAGACTCTAAGAGAGAACAGTGTACATATTGAAATGCTTTCCTGACGTAGGTTATCATCCTGTTGTCGCATATATGAGGTTATTAGGAATATGGATTAAAAGTTAAATGGCGATGTATATTGGATGTGCACAATTGTTGCTTTGGGTTTTGAACAGGCCGATGCCATAATAAAGACAATGTGAGAGGCTTTTCCTGTACCTGCCACATAATTGCTCTGAGTTCATTGTAATGCCTTTGTTATTTACAGGACTAGTTCCTTTCTCTCTTACTTAAGTGCATTTTGTCTTGCTTGCCAGTTGAAGCTCGTTTTTTTGGGCAGCGTACACCATTCATTTCACATGGTAACACACATATTTTTAGTTATATCATGACTTTTTTTTTTGTTGTTCTGGACCGTGCAAAGCACTTTCCACGGCAATTATAGAAATGAAAGCACAAAATTTGTAGGAAAGACAATGGTTACAATGGGGGTTGACCTTCAGCCAGGTTGTTTGGCTGATCGGCTGCTGACTGGTCTCGGCCGGCCACAAATAAATCCATAAGCTCAGAAAGAAAAAGAGAATGGTTACAATGGTTACAATGGGGGGTGACCTTCAGCCAGGTAGTTTGGCTGATCGGCTGCTGACTGGTCTCGGCCAGCCACAAACAAATCCATAAGCTCAGAAAGAATAAGAAAAAGTCTATTGTTCTGCTGAGAAAGGAAATCATGAACAAGTTGGTTGTTGACCTGTTGCAGCAAAAAGGGTTGGGCTGCTGAAAAGTCCTCAAAAAAAAGGTGAAGACAGAAAGGAAAAGTGTTTCCTCAGCTCACAAACTCGATGGTCTTGGCAAATTAAAAGAGCATGCACCTCGTTCTGAACATGTTCATCTTCACCAGGACATTGGTCATATACGCAAGAACCATCTTCATGCCACGCTGCTGCCTCAATTTTCAAAGTATGCGCACGCAAGCGGAATCTACTTATATTGCGCATAACATGTTTGGACAGATTAAGATAAAGATACCGTGGTACATTAATCGGCATACGCTCATTTCTAGAAAAAGGGATGGCAAACCAAGAATGATAGGTGGCCAGTTTGTTGTTGTGCGTGTTGGGGTCCACCAACTCAGCGTTCCTCCAAACACCTCTCATCCTATGCTTCAAATCTGCAGTAAACTCTTGCATGGTAAT
>Ga0307942_1001920_pt1 | contig 16814 bp, 18 predicted proteins | sample OrgLakmetagen175_FD_201846 | JGI IMG/M metagenome (GOLD analysis project Ga0307942, IMG submission 201846) | Saline water microbial communities from Organic Lake, Antarctica - #175 | ecosystem: Environmental > Aquatic > Non-marine Saline and Alkaline > Saline | place: Antarctica: Organic Lake... | reverse complement strand
TGCCTATGGTCGTGTTTAATGTGCCTATGGTCGTGTTTAATGTGCCTATGGTCGTGTTCAATGTGCCTATGGTCATATTCAATGTGCCTATGGTCGTGTTCAATGTGCCTATGGTCGTGTTCAATGTGCCTATGTGCCTATGGTCGTGTTCAATGTGCCTATGGTCATATTCAATGTGCCTATGGTCATATTCAATGTGCCTATGGTCGTGTTCGATGTGCCTATGGTCGTGTTTAATGTGCCTGTGGTCGTGTTTGATGTGCCTATGGTCGTGTTTAATGTGCCTATGGTCGTGTTTAATGTGCCTATGGTTGTGTTCAATGTGCCTATGGTCAGTCAGTGCCTATGGTCATGCAGTCAGTGCCTATGGTCGTGTTCAATGTGCCTATGGTCGTGTTTAATGTGCCAATGGTCGTGTTCAATGTGCCTATGGTCAGTCAGTGCCTATGGTCGTATTCAATGTGCCTATGGTCGTTTTCAATGTGCCTATGGTCATATTCAATGTGCCTATGGTCAGTCAGTGCCTATGGTCATATGCAGTCAGTGCCAATGGTCATATGCAGTCAGTGCCTGTGGTCACTCACGTGCACCGATTCCAGCTTGACTGCCAAATACGTCAATACCCATCCACTATAAACAATAAGTATGTCAATACCCATCCACTATAAACAATAAGTACGTCAATACCCATCCACTATAAACAATAAGTACGTCAATACCCATCCACTATAAACAATAAGTACGTCAATACCCATCCACTATAAACAACACCCAGCCCCCCCTCCTTTTCTTCAGCATCACATCCACAACACAAAGTACCTACCGCCCTCTCCTTTTCTTCAGCAGCTGTCTGTGCTTGTAGGCGCCGTTCCCTCTCCGCACGAGCAGCGCTCTCCACCGCAGCTTTTGCAGCAGCAGCCTTTTCCCTCTCTTTGCGTGCTGCTGCTTCAATCACAGCCTGTGCTGCAGCAGCCAGCTGTCTTTCCTCAGCCTCCCTTTGCCGCTGCTGCCGTCGCTCAGGTGCGCCCACCTCCCACTCACTTATCCTGCATTGCATAAGAGCATGAAAGCATGTGCATGGAGTGCTTTGTGTGTAGCGAACAGCAATTTTTTGGCTTCTTTTGTTGCTGCCATCACACAGGCACGCCCACCTTTCATTCAGCAACCCTGTGTAGGTAAGTGTGTGCAATTACGCGTATCATTTTAATTGAGCGGGATGGTCTCCGTGCTGTGACAGTTTGCACACACCTTTGCGCAATGTAATAAGGGCCCCACAGCCGCGATCGCAGGTGCTTGCACACCAGCAAATGCCACTCAGACTGTAGTCAATCACACACAAACCTTTGCGCAACATAGGAATCCCTTTGGGAAGGGCCCCACAGCAGCGATCACCGCGAAATGCAGCTCAGAATGCAGCTTATTCACACACACACACACACACATACACGCACACATACACATACCTTTGCGCAACGTAGGAGTCCCTGTGAGAAGGGCCCCACAGCAGCGATCGCAGGTGCTTGCATACTACAAAATGCAGCTCAGACTGCAGCTCATGCCGTGCAGGCTCCTGCATGGCATCAAGCCACTGCTGTTGCTCCATGCTCAGCTGTGGCTGCTGCTGCTGCTGCTGCTGCTGCTGCGCTTGCTGCTGCACCTGCTGTGTGTGCTGGGCCTGCGAAGCGTGCCCTTCGGTGGACAGAGCAGCATTTTGCTGCTGCTGTATTTCTGTGTGACCCTCTGAAAGGCCAGCAGGCACCACACTTTCTAGCACATGCTGCTGCGCAGCTTGTTCTCCTGCCTCCTGCTGCTGCTGCGGCGGCGGCGGCGGCTGCAGCACCGTGTTTTGCACCTGCTGCTGCTCTGCTGCTTGTACTTGCTGCGGTGCTTGCGGCTTCTGCCCTGCTTGCTGCTGTTGTTGCGCTGCTTGCTGCTGCTGTGCACGCTGCGCCTGCTGCGCCGCCTTCTGCTGCTGCCGCCGCTTCACTTCCTGCAACCGCCGCACCCGCTCTGCCTCTCGCCAATCTCCAAACCCCAGCAGGTCCTTTATCAGCACAAAGCGCTGAGATGAGGAGGTGTGAGTGAGCAGCGTGCGCAAGGGGTTGAGGCGCCCGGACTGCACCAACTCAGCAAGCTGCGCACGTGGCAAATTGTACGCATGTTCTAATAAGAGGATGCGTGTAAAAATAGGGTGAGGTGGTGTGGGTGAGTGTGGGAGTGCTCTGAGTAAAAAAGGGGTTCAGCCTTCATCCACTTGACCGAATGTGTGCACGATTACATTTAGACCGAATGTGTGCACGATTACTTTTACCGAGCCAGGAGTTCATTTACTCAATTGTTATTGGGGAGGCTGTTGACCCATGACAGCCCCAAATACAACAAATGAAACCAATATTTAACTGCACACACACACATACACACACATACATACACACACACGCATACACACCTGCTCTAAAGAGTGTGGCCCACTCCCCTCAGGCGCTCCCCCCACCACCCCCTCCTCACTGCACGTGTAGACGTGCCAGCTCCTCAGTGCTGTGTTGAAGCCTGAAGACGCGACGCAAGCTAGCACACCCTGCACAGCAAGAGTTGTGTCGTGGAGACATTGATCACATACGTCATCAGAGCCCTGTTTAAAGAGCAGCTGAGGGTGGGCACAATTCAGGGCTAACACTAATGGCTACACATAAGAAAGGAATCTGGACCTGAGCTGAAAGAGCAGCCAGACAAGCATGGCGAGGATTCCTGAAACGCACCGTCAGTTGCTGCTGCTGTGCTGTGCCAGCAGGGCCTGCTCCACCCACTGCTAGGTGCGAGGGAGGCCCTTGTCTGTTGCCAGCTGTCGCTGATCCAATTTTCGAGGCGTGCAGGGAATTCCTAGCAGCAGGTGTTCGCGACAGAGCCGCCGACAGAATGGAGGTGCTCAGGCTTGGATTCGTGGTGTGCTCGTTTGCATGGTCTTTTAACTGTTGTGCGGAATCCAAGAGGGAAGCATACTCCGCGACCACGTCCTTTGCTTGGCACACCTATGTGTGTGAGTGCATGAGTGGGTGAGTGTGCGTGCATGCATGTGTGTGTTTGTGTGCATGTGTGTGTGACGCAACAGCAATATACATGTGCTGTACGCAATGCTGTGCAGTTCCACAAGGAAAGCGGACTCTGCGACCGCATCGATTGCTCAACATTTATCGTGCGGTGATTTTTGTGAAACTATTTCATGTTGAACTCCATTGGGAGTTGTAGACAGCAGCGTGCCTTCCTGGTATGCCAGCAGGATACACAAGCCCTAGTGCATAGCTCAGAGCACATAAAATGGCACCCTCCTTTGGGTGGGGGACACTACGAAAGCGCATTATAGCGCTGCACTTCCATATACCCCCTCCCAAAAAAAGGCAGTAACTAAGATGCAAACATCTGGTAGCCTCTCTTTCATAGCGTCATGTCCCCCCACCCAAACTAGAAACCCACTGTCCAAAATTACCACCAACGCACCTATTACTACCACCTCTTTGCCACCAGATCGTGCACCTTGCTAATTTATCACAAAATGTGTTTGCAACTCATTTACAATGCACACAATTCACGATCACACACGTCTATATGTAACACACACCTTCCCATCCGCCACCCTCCGCGCCGACAGATCGCGCAGCGCCGCCCCCACGTGTGCCTTTGGTTTCTGCTGATTTTGAGCTGCACTCTGCGCCCCTCCCCCCCGCAACAGCCCTCCCAACCCTCCTCTCCCTCCTGAAGCCCCCCTACTTCCGCCTCCAACAGCAGCAGCAGAAGCCCCGCCCACATTTGCAGCCCCATCAGCACCACTTTCTCCCCCACCCCCTAATGCTAGCAGCTCCACCACCCCACACACACGGCCAGTGCCGACGCTCGTCAGAGGCTGCCAGCGAACCTCACGTGCAAGTGCAGCAGACAGCGCAGCGGAGAGGGCACGAACGAGCAGCACCGCATGGCGCACCTAGCAGTACATGTGTGTAATTGATGTGTGCATGCGTAGGTTGTGAACAGGCGAATGGGTTACCCCCCTCTGTGAATAGCGAATGGACGCATGTGTGCAGCGGGAAAAGAGGCGGAGGAAGCACGCACGCCCGAGTAGCACCGCATGGCCCACCTAGCAGCAAAGTGGGCATCATTTATAAGTTCACATTTGTACGCATGAGTTTGCATTGACGTGAGTCCTGTTTCATGATCTTTTTTGAAATTCAAAGAGGCAGAGAGGTGGTTGTTGGTTCCTTTACTCTCTGGTTCTTTTAATTTGGTCCTTTCCCACCAACTTTCTGCTTTTAAAAAAAATATAGAACGTCTGTCCTTAGCTGACTAACTGACCTGCCTTGCTTTGCACACAAAAGCATGAGAATCAGCTCCCGCACTTCCTTGCTTCATGCTTAAGAAATGATTACATGGTCAAACCTCAAGTGCAAAGATCGAGGGACCAGCAGAACAGACACAGCTGATTATCAACTAAACGATAGCTTTAAGCAAGTTACTCATTTTGGACGAGCACTCAGCACACACCACTCACAGTAGACACTCTGGCTGCTGCACAATAATACGTTCTTGCCGCTCCTACCCCCATCCCCACCACTTTAAACACACCTGAGCCAAGCAAGCGTAGTATGCCGCCTGTGCCTCCTCTTTTTCTCTGCGCGCCCTCACAGCATCCATTAATGCATCAGGCAAGCCCGCGACTGTGTTATAAAATACGCAAGTAAAAGGCAAGGATAAGTGTTGCTGTGAGAATAGCAAGGTTAGCTCCTTGAGAAAAATACAAATGCAATGTATAAGATGACGTGCAGCTCTAACCAGGAGATCAAATGCGCACTGAGCGGTGGAAGCAGCCGGAGAGCACTTGCTAGCACTTGCTTTAACACACACACACACACACACACACACATACACACATATACACACAGACATACACACACATCCACACATACACATACACATACACATACACATACACATACACATACACATACACATACACATACACATACACACACACACCGCCGCTAAAAAAAGCTGTGTCACACGTCGTACCGCAATGCACGGCCTCGTGCAGGCTGCCACGCCATGCCGTGGGCGCGTGGTGCACATCCAAGCTCATCAAGTGCTGCTCCAGCAGCGAATCACCGTGCTGCTGCGTTGCTGCTGCGGGTGGTGCTAGAGGAATTGATGCACCCAAGACGTGAGCATCCACGATGTCAAGGAGGGACGAGCTGCCAGCCACGCCTGTCACGTCCCAACTGTTCTGTAACATGGCGTCTTGTGGCGCTTGCGCCATGAATGCACGTGTGCGCGCCTCATGCTGCAACGCGTTTTCAGTTTTGGAGCGAAGCTTTATTTCTGCAGCATCCAGGGCTTTGGAAGTGTGGTCTAGCTGCTGCAACTCTTTTTGTAGGTCTTGGCAAGTGCTGGTTGGTGTATCTACCGCCTGCATGTTTCTGCGTCCAACCTACACAGTACCAGGTTTGTACATTATTGTAAGGAATGCATGCCGATACTTTTCCTTTTTTGTACCTGTTGAAAAGTTGCCTTCAAGCAAAGCATGTAAAATTATACTCAATAAGCCCAAATCCTAGCTCGTATCCCCCAACCTGCAAGCGCGTGAATGTGATACACATTTGACGATACACAAGTACCGCTTGGCGTGAGAGCAAGAGCTTCATGCGTAGACTGTTTCTATGTTTGTAATTAGCAAGGCGATCCTCCCTACCGGCGATGCACCCGTATGCGGGGTATCCATTGAGCCTTTTGGCGCATTAAGGCAGACAACCGGGCAGTCACTGTCTCTGGAGGATGCTGAGAGCAACCTGCTGGAGGGCAGCTGTGATGCCCCCTACCAGCTGCGGATGCGGTGGTACAGGTACTTTTGTGCAGGAATGGGGGGACAGGTCAAGAGGGGTTGCCAACTATCATTCCCTCCCCCTCTTGCACGTCACATTACCACGGTGGTGCTAAACTGCTCACACGGCTGATGATGATGATGTGCGCCCTACCGGCAGATGTCTAAGCTCTCAGCATGCCACCACTCACAGCGCCTGCGTGTGCATGCGACCCCAGTTTTTCCCCTGACCTTTAAGCATCACACACATTACGCACACACACCTCCTATGAGTGTATCCTTACTGCCTCAGGAGCACTTACCCACGAGGAGGAGCCGTGTGCAGCGTACACCCAGAGAGGGAGGCCTCCCTGCAGTGTATGGTGTGCCTCCGCTGCAAGGTGCCGACCCACCTCAGCTATCACTGTACCGTGGAGTGCTTGAAGAGCCATTGGAACCTCCACAAGGACTACCACAAGCAGCAGCCCCCTCAAGTCAACGGTGAGAGTTTTCCCAGTCACAGAATATATTAAGGGAAGAGACCTGAATGATAGAGCGCAGGGGGGAACGTTGCCTGTGCAAAACACGGCAATTGAATGCACACATTAATTATGCTGTAAATTTATGCATCACACCGCATGATACCCACAAACATGTCAGGAATGTTTGTGGCATCCTGCAACACTGTTTGAAAAGCATGTGCATGCGCATTCCCATGTGGACAAAGTTTCATGTCACTCCTTAGACTGTCATTTTGCAACTCGACCCTAAATTATTAGCATTGCCTGGACGGTTCCCTAACAGGTGAAAACAACGGATACGAGAGCTTGACCAAGAACAGCAGTTTGACAGATAGCTGGGTTGAGGTGAGAAGCCAAAGTGCCAGACCATGTGTACTCAGCTGCGAGAAAAAGTCAAGGCTGGGTGTATTTGGGCATGGGGGGAAACTAACGGCCCCCGGGCCGGACAGGGGATCACCCGAGTACTGTCACAGCAATATAACAGCACGTGCAAGCGTGGTATCGTGCTCTAACACTGAAAAGCATCTGGCAATTTTCACAAGAAGAGCATGGCACATTTATTCTGCAATGTTTGTGTTTAAGCTTCCTTTCCTCTTCCCCCTCCACGTGCGTGCACAGGTGGGCAAGGGGCGAGCCTACACCCCTGCACACGATGATGTGGGCTATACCCTCAAATTTGAGATGTGCATAGTGGACCGCAACCACAATGTGGTGTCTGATGCCAAGGTTGGAGTGCCTACCTCCCTGTACTCCTCGCGAGTGCGTCCAATCCCCAACCCACCCCAGCGTGCCTTGGTCCGCCTGGTGCCCCCAGTGCAGACGCACGCGGGAAATCGCTTCACCGTGCTGTCCTACAACCTACTCGCGGACCTGTACGCCAAGGTGACGAGGGGAAAAGGAGCGGGTTCGTTTCTTTCGACGACGGGATGCAAACGCGCTCGCTTATCTACCGACGGATATCCGTCGACGCTGCTAACCATCCCGTACATCTATTGTTGCGACAACTACAAAATTATCTTCATGCCCACACGCTCCAGGCTGACTTCGCCAAGTACTGCCCCGCCTGGTCTCTGCACTGGAACTACCGCAAGCGCAATTTGCTACGCGAGATGCTGGCCTACAAGGCGGACATCCTGTGCCTCCAGGAGGTGCAGAGCGACCACTTCCTGGAGTTCTGGCAGCCTGAGTTGCAGAAAGCAGGCTACATCGCCATCTACAAGAAGAAGACGGCCGAGATCTACACGGACAACAAGTATGCCATTGACGGCTGCGCCACTTTCTTCAGGCGGGACCGCTTCCAGCTGGTTAAGAAGTGAGTGTACGGACGCTGGCCTGCATGTCCCACGCTTGTGCAAGTTGCTGAAGCAGATGTACCTTGTCATATCAGGATGCCCCGTTACATAAATTAAACGGGCAGTAGGGCTTGCAGTCCACACAGACTCCCTACTTACCTGGCAGAAGCTGACCCGCTCGCTCTATTCACACCTTTGTGCAGATATGAGGTCGAGTTCAACAAGGCTGCGCTTTCTTTGGCAGAGTCCTTCACCAACCCCTCACAGAAGAACCAGGCCCTCAACAGGCTGCTTAAGGTAACCAGTTACACTAAAGCAGGCAGCTACCGTAGGTATTATCGTCCGTTGCAAATGGGGCAGGAAGAGAGAAAAGGATGTTTGATTCTACACGAGAGGCTTAGTTATGCTGAGGGTCAATTTCTGCATATTCCATTGGAATGGACCGACATAGGAACAATCGCTGTGCTGTTAAGCCATCATGCCTGATGTGGTCGATCAAGGAAAGCATTATTTTCAAAGAAGAGCAGGCATTTTGCATGCACACACACATACACATACACACATTAACATCACTACCTGGCACTCATGTATGCAGGACAACGTGGCGCTCATCGCTGTGCTAGAGGCCATCGAGCCTGGTCCCCCCGAGGCTGGTGGCCGACGCACCCTTATCTGTGTGGCCAACACGCACATCCACGCCAATCCAGAGCTCAACGACGTTAAGTTGTGGCAGGTGCACACCTTGCTCAAGGGGCTTGAGAAGATTGCTGCCAGGTGCGTGCGTTGTTTTTTTGAGCACTGTTAGTTTCAGTGCTTAAAGAAGTTTTAAGTAATCCCTGCTCAAAGGGCCGGAGAAGATTGCTGCCATGTTCTGTGGTCAGAGCAGAATTTGAGCTTTTAATGAAGCAACTTCTTCTGTCGTACGCAAAGTGGGACTCATGGTAAGTTGTGAACGTCTGTCCTTGATGTTTGACTGCTCTGATTACAATCCTCCGCATCTGGCAAGTCAGCATGTTCTTGTGCACGATTTAAAATGCATGACTATGAAAGTTTATTGGAAAGCTGCGCAAGGTCTTTGTGACCGCTCCTTGTTAACGGGTGCACTGTTTGTACTGACTGACAACAATGTCAGCGATGGATGGAGGCGTCGTTGCACTTTTTTCTGTTTTTGCCTTTGGGCTTCTTGTTTCTATCGACTGACATCCTATCGACTGACAGCAATTGATTGGAGGTATCCTTGCACTTTTTCGGTTTTTGCCTTTGGGCTTCTCGTGCTCCTATCGACTGACAGCAATTGACTGGAGGCATCTTTGCGCTTTTTCTGGTGTTGTCTCTGGGCTTCTCGTGCTCCTGTCGACTGACAGCAACTGATTGGAGGATCCTTGCGCTTTTCTGGTGTTGCCTCTGGGCTTTTCGTGCTCCTATCGACTGAGCAATTGATTGGAGGTATCCTTGCGCTTTTTCTGGTGTTGCCTCTTGGCTTTTCTTCCTACCAGAGTTCCTGGACGTGTGCACTCTTGCTCCTGGCAAAGTGAAATGAAAGATCATATGCCCCGGTGATAACACCCAGGGCATAACACCCCGAAAAATAACACCCACGGCATAACACCCTAAAGAGACACCCAGGGAGATAACACTCAGGGCATAACACCCTAGAGAATATATGCCCCGGTGATAACACCCAGGGCATAACACCCAGGGCACGCCTTAAGGAAACAGAGGCGTCGCCGTCGGACTGTAAACTACACCAGGCAGATTCACACCCGTGACCCATCAGATTCGGATTCCCACCAAGGACCCAGCAGATTCGGATTCCCACCCAGGACCCAGCAGATTCGGATTCCCACCCAGGACCCAGCAGATTCAGATTCATACCTGTGACCCATCAGATTCAGATTGACACCCGTGACCCATCAGATTCAGGTCTAACCACAGACCAACAGGCTTCCTGGGGAGCCTCCCAAATGCTCTTGCTCATAGTCCTAGCAGGAATTGGGACACACAAAGCTTGTGGATGATGCGCTTTCTACTTTTGGCACCTGTACTGCTTTCTAGCACTGCCTGGGAGCCCTTGCCCCAGTGCTATGGACGGCTTGCAAACCATACATTGCTAACGTATGGAATTTACCCCTCTTCATTGCTCTCACATGCCTCTTGCAAACCCTACAATGCTCATGGAGGACCCACACTCCAACTCTGGCAACTCCAATGCTTTCATACGTCCTTCCTCTTGCAAACCCTACAATGCTCATGGAGGACTCACACTCCAACTCTGGCAACTTTGATGCTTTCACACGTCCTTCACAACCCCTACATTTCTCAATACGGTTCACTCTCAACTCCTGCCATCTTAAATACTTTCACGTGCATCCCTCACCTACAGTGCGGACATACCCATGCTTGTGGCGGGCGACTTCAATTCCACGCCTGGCAGCCCAGCGCACTCACTGTTGGTGAAGGGCAAGGTGGAGCCCTCAGCAGTGGTGAGTGAAATGTTTGAAGTTCCAGTTTACGTGCACTTGCAGGGTTTGGTGTCAGACGTATGCTATCAGAAGGGCTAGGTGGGCCCTCTGCAGTTATGAGTGAGACGTTTAAAATTCCAGTTTACATGTGTGCGCGGGGGGTTTGGTGTCAGGCGTAGGCTATCAAAGTCCTCAGCAGTAACAAGTGAGCTCGCTCCAGTCTTAACGTGCTTTGAAGCACAGGCTTTGGATTTTGAAGCACAGGCTTTGAAGCACAGATTTTGCATGATGATGCGTGCAAGGCATGTACTGTATATGTGTGAGGGGCAAGGCTATAGGCCTCAGTATTGGTGATTGAGCAGACCACAATTGAAAATATTGCATCAGAATCAGGGGCGTGAGTGATACGTCCTTCTTTTCATCTTTGGCGTCGCTGTTGACTCCCGTTAGTTCCCGTTGCCGCTCACTTCTTGTGGGCGTTGCTGTTTGCCATTGCAGACACACATCCCTTTGTAGGTGTATGCTTCAGCCCTTGCAGAGGTGCTGGGTGACATACGTAGACATTGCATGTTTACTGACCCGCCCTTGTTTTGTATAATACAATGCTTGCATCCCTGTGCAGGTTAGTTGTGCAATCACCTGCTGCCCTACGTACTATGTCATGTATCCCTTCTTACTCAATCCCTCGCTGGCACTAATGATAATGTTGCGGTTGTTCTGCTTTATTCCTTCCGTTCTATGCATAACATACTTTCGATTTTGTTTGCCATTGCAGCAACACATCGACCCATTAGGCTTCCTGAAGGACCAAAAGCTCCTTCATTCGGTACGTGCTAGGAAATAGGCAGGCAACAAGAATACAGATCTAAGATCTAAGATAGACACAGATCAGATAGATATAGATAAGATGAAAGATACAAGACCTTCTCTGCAGTTGTGAGTTCATTGAGCTCGTGCCAGGGGCTTGGCACATCATTGGTTCTACTTCGCAATGATGGGTACAAGGATTGCACGTTCAAGATCAAGCAGGCTCTGTGTGACGGCTAGTGAATGTCCTTGTGGAAAATGAAGCACCACCACAGATTTAACTGAGAGTGTGCAGCTGTCGTATCTTCACAGGCCCTTTCATTGTGCAGATCAGTGCTGCTGTGTATATGAGCTTGATGTCGGGTGGCCTCTGGCTGCATGGAGTGGAGCAACATGCTGAGCCGCTTACCCAAACTAAACACATAAACACACACACACACACACACACACACACACACACACAAACACACACACACACTTACACGTGCACACACATACACAAACATACACGCATATATGCATACTCTCTTTGCAGCTGCCCCTGCAAAGTGCGTACGCCACCATGCATGGAGCCAACGGTGCTGTGGACTCTCGTTTGCAAAAGCAAAAGCAGCGGCTTGATGCCAAGCTGCACGAGCCTCTATTTACAAACGCAACCCGAGACTTCAAAGGCACGCTGGACTACATCCTTTACACTGACAACTCTCTCCAGGTTGGTTTTAAGTGGTCAAAGGACTGAGGGCGCTATCCTGGCAGGGGCAAAAGGGTTGAAAATTTTGGCAGTCTGAACTTGTTCACCTGCACACATTGGCACTCCTGATTGTGTGTGTATGTGTGTGTGTGCGTATGCAAGGAGACAGTTTTGGTTAAAGGCTCCCGCACTCGCACCATACACACCCACACATTTGCAAAAGGTTAGTTAAAGGAAGAGCTTTTCACCCTTTTGTTACTTTCTGGGTCCTTCTCTCTCAATTATCGCCAGGGTTGTTCAGTTTGAGGTTCATCCAAACGTTCGGGTTCGCGAACTTTCATGCATTTTAACGAATTTTAAAAGTGTTGTTCGGAGATCGGTCAAAGTTCGACGAACATTTAAGAGTTAGTCAAACTTTACAGCATACGTCTGTCAAAATTGCAAGGGACAGCAGCCCCTCCCAGTTCAGTCCCACTCTTTCCTTGCAGTAAAAGTAACATGTTCAATGATTTATATATGAGATGTTATCTGTAATCTGTATCAGGCCAAACAGTTTCCTTGGTCTTAAGGCCAAACTTGTCATACATATAAAAATTGCTAAGGATTTATACAACGCGGCACTTGCACGTGCAACTTAAGGTTCTCCTTTTTCTGGTCTAGAATAATGACATGGTCTCATTCCGGCCCCCTTTGTTCCCCTACAATTATTTATAAAACATACACTAATTGAGACGTTTTGAAGGTGGGGGGAGGAGCCCAAGGGCCCGTTTCCAAAATTGCACATCGAACCCTTTGAACAGTTCGAGGGTTCTAGAGCTATCACAAACTTTATCAAACCCTTGCTCCCAAAAAAACGAACTGAACAACCCTAATTATTTTGCTAGGCCAGCATTTATAATTAAATTATATATAAATGTCATTTCCTCCCTTTCTCCTCACTAACCGTGTTGCTTACCATAGAGACTCGTGACCAATGCGAGCTTATGTGAGGGGCAAACAATCAAATCAATTGCCCCAATGCGGCCTATGCAAGGGCCTTGGGCCCTCTGAGCTGCACGTGCACGCGTGTGCGCACGTACGTGTGCGTGCGTTTGCGTATGTGCGCATGTATGTGTGCATGCGCGTACGTGTTTGTGTGCGTACGTTGCGTGTGTGTATACGGTTATGTACGTACGTGTGTGCATGCATTGTGTACTTGTGTGTGCGTGTGTGCGCGTGCGTACGTGTGTGTGCGTGCGTGTACATGTGTATGTGCGCGCACGTGTGCATGTCCATGTAAAGGGAGGCGCCCTCTCAAGCCCTCTTGGTGACCTTGCCCTCTTGGTGCCCTTTCCCTCTTGGTCAGCCCAGCCAAGCCCCACCCAAAAAGGGGGAATTGATGCCCCTTTCCTGAATTGCACATCTGAGGTCACCCAATGGTTTCTATGCATAAATGTAACACTTCTGCATAAAAATTAATGAGTTCGAGGTCAAGGGCGAGAGTGGGTGGCTGGATATGTGCCGTTTCCCTGCAAAAAGGTGGTATGGGTGTAGAAATGCGGGTTTTGGTCCGAATTTCACCACTTTTTTTGTTGCCAGATAGGTTTGGGGTCAAACCGTACCCATCAAAGCAAAAGAAAAGGGGGGTGAAAAATTGCCGCTAAAGGACTTAGTGTGTGGGCCTGTCTGCTGGGCAAAAATGGTGCATTTCTGGAAACCCTGGCAACACGCTTCCTGGCCACCACCTGAGTGTCGGGAGCCCTTCAGTATGCTCCCAAGACATGCCCTGTCAAGTTTTATGGTCTGGAATGCTGGGGTTGGGCCGTGGTGGCAGCAACAGCTGAGATTTTCAGCTCTGGTCAGCGCCTCCGAGCACAGACTGCTTTGACAAAGAATGCCAGATGAACTATTCAACACAACTCAGCCAGTCAGAATTACGCGGGAAGGGCTGTCGATTTTCGTCGTTTCTTTCAAACCCGGGATGTAGACAAATATTTGAGTGATTGAACATTGTTTATATACTTACGTGCGCCCAACAAAACAACCGCGACCCCAAATGGTTTAGTGGTTGTCGACTTATAAAATCTTACTTTTCCCTGCCAAAAGGGGGGTCCAAAACCATACCTTCACCCCAGACCCCCGGACCTTCACCAAAACGTCCCCAATATTATTGCAGACACCCCTGGTAAGTTGCTGGCACGAGAGGGGAGCTTTTGGAAATCCTCTTTCTGGCAGGGATTTCCAACCTGCCCACCTGGGCACCTCCCGCCACAAACTGAGTGTGCAGGGGTGCTTAGATATATCTAGTTAAGGGTCCTGGATACTTAAGTGTACTTTTCGGCTTTGGGGCAAGAACTCTCACAGGGATGGCTGGCCTGACTCTTGGTGTCCTTTCTCTTAGTGTCCTTGCCCTCTTGGTGTCCTTCCTCCCCAAGAGAGGGCCAGCCCCGCTGCAGTTGCCTTTGCTGCCTCCCCTTCCTCTGCCTTCTTCTCACCTGCTGTCCGTTTACCAGGCTTGAAAGAGTCTGCGATCCTAGGCTGTTTGCAGTCCTCCTTGGGGACCTTGAGGGGCGGCTTGAGAGGCTTTCCCGGCCTGTCCACAATAATGCTTAAAACAGGAGCCTGTTTTAAAAAATCCCTAATAGTTACGTGTAATATGGCCCTCTGGCTCGAAATGACCACCCCCCAAACCCCCTTCCCTGACTCCCTACACTAATAAAAAGGGTGTCAATCTGCTCAGAATTTAAGCAGATATCTGCCTGCAGTTGTTATGTAAATTAGTTTAATACCTGAAGAGTTATAGGGCAAAAACTGATATGCACACGCTCTTGCACTGATCACCTGTTCAGTGCTCAAATCCAGCCAAAACCTTTGCCATAGCACTTTTTTTACTTCATTCATGCAAATTGTGCATAATGCAATGCGTGAACAAGTTGGAAATGAATTGCTGGAAATTTGCCTGTACACACCCCCGCGGCCTACTTGGGGGCATTTCATGCGTTTCTATGACCAGGCACCCAGACCCCTCCCTTTGATAAAATCACCCTCACCCAACACGTTCGCGGTACCCGGTGATATACCGTCTCTATGGTATGCTCCAAAGCAAGCTGTGTTGGGGGGATTATCACCTACCTAATTTTTGCATTTATCTTACTGCCCTTCTAGCCCTTGTTGCCCTTGTTGGCTCAAGCTTTTTGCTCAGCTTCTTAGCTCTTTGCTTACCCTCTAGCTCTTTGCTTACCCGTGTGCATCACACTTCTATGCACCCACCCTCAGCCCACTGCCGTACTGGAGCTGCCCTCGGATCCGGAGGTGTTCACCAAGCCAGACGAACAGCTGCCGAACGCGCAGTACAGCTCCGACCACATAGCACTGCTCACTGAATTCCAGTACATCCGGCCTTAGACAGCTGCCGTTGACTACGTGAACGGGAGTTGCTTGTGCAGATGCTTACCTCACTTAAGCTTCTGCTGGAGCACGCATGCACGGCTAAGTACGCAGGGTGGACTATGGCAGGCTCTACAGCGGGTGCTGACTAGGTGTCTTGTTTCAGTGCAAGCAGCTCATTTTAAGGTTGACACATGCATGCACTTTTTGCAAGTGTTGCACAGCATTTGCAGCTGAGTTTCCGTTGAGTAGATCTACGGGCACGGTGAGGGGGGGGTTGGCTCAATGTGGTGTATTTATGTGATGGGCTGTGCATGCCCTGCTGCCAAAATACGCTCACAGCAGCTTGCATTTGGAGAAGTCAACACCGCAAGTGTGCGTGACGGTTTTCTTTTACAATAGCTTTATAGCTTGATGTAGCAGGTAGATGATCCAAACCTGGGCTGCGTGCACCACTGCTTTTTAAAGCTTGATGCCCGGGTCAAACTGGCTCGTGGTGCGGTGGTTAACTATCTTGACTGCAGGATACATTTGTGTATTTTAATGTGTAGTGTAGGTACGTATGAACCGAGGAGCCCTGAGGACACACAACAGTTCAGGTGGATATTTAATGTTACTATCAGCGGCATGCTCTTCTTCATTTTCTAGATCACCTTTTTGGGGTGCAGTTGTTTGCTTTCGACTAATATTTTTCGTTTGCTGACTTTCGACTTTTTACTCATCTTTCGCCGGTTGACTGCAGCACATCACAGCACGCAGCATGGACTGGCGCACGTAGCAACAAAAATCCCAGTACCAAAACACGATTGTAAATTTGTACACCAGTGGCCGCACAATTCGTCTCAATTCACGGAGTTCAAGGGTTACAAGGATGGCCTAAAGCCCGAGACTCTGGATGATGGCAATTGCCTGGTGAAACGAAATCAACCAGTGTCGAAAATTGAAACTAAATCTGACACAAACTTGAGGAGTCTGTATGAGTCTTGATTCAGGAATGCATTGATCTCAAAATCAGTGGTACTGTGATGGCAAGCCAAGAAGAAAGGAATAAATTCAGAGCTCGAAGGAGCAAACGCACGCAGTCTTAAACATTCCTTCAAAAAGGTCTCTGTATTTCATGCGCAGCTCGCACACTTCAGCACACTTGCAAAAGAAAAGCACATGCTTCTCATTTTGAACTTCTCCACACTCACATTTATCACAAATGCTAGAACTACCATGCCATTTGCAAGACTCCACTCTCAAATGGTGTGCACGCAATCTGAACCTGCTAACATTCCTCAACACATGTTTGTCCAAATCCTTGTACAAGTAGGAGGGGATAGAAAAAGGAGAACCTCTAGGACCACTCTCAGAACTCCCACACCACTTGTGATACGTCACTGATCTTGTTTACTGCGCGAGGACATGAAAAATCAGCTTCCCTCCATACCTTCAAATGTCTGAAACGCAAATCGTAAATGAACTCTTGCATGGGAACCTGTGTGGCTCTCAGCATTTTCTGTTTGAACATTGCACTACCTTGCAGTCCATTGAACGCATTCGAGACTTGAACAGACCAGCAAGAACTATCAAAAAAAGCAAGATGCAAATCTGCCTTCAGCACACGACGTAGAGTCTCACTGTTGAAATCAAGCATGCTATTAAAAAAACTGATGGAAGCACGGAACCAGAAAAATTCCAAGGGCTCCTGACCGCACTCTCTGCAGCACCGCCCAATTTGTTGTGCTGTTCTTCACTCCAAGAATGCGCCTCAAGGAACACAGATGCCTCTTCTGTAACTGGCTACCAAATTCACTGCCTTCACTCAGATACACTGTGCCCCACACCTGA